>Ga0182024_10004319_pt1 | contig 32871 bp, 27 predicted proteins | sample P32metaG_FD_120480 | JGI IMG/M metagenome (GOLD analysis project Ga0182024, IMG submission 120480) | Permafrost microbial communities from Stordalen Mire, Sweden - P3-2 metaG (Illumina Assembly) | ecosystem: Environmental > Terrestrial > Soil > Wetlands > Permafrost | place: Sweden: Stordalen... | reverse complement strand
TCAGCCAGCTGGTTGGAGCTCTTTTATGGCTGGCTCGGAGTGCGGGGTCTTTTGAAGCAGAAATAGCGACGTTAGGGTTGTGGTTGGAAATCAACCGCGCCAAATACGCTGCTGCGCGCTGGCCGCAATCAGCATCGGCTTGTGGTGTACGGTTGCAGCATGCTGATTGATGGCTGTCGCCGCCTGGGTTCGGCAGTTACCATTTTCTCTGTGGAACTGCAGTGTACTTACGCGATGGTCACAGTGTATGCACTGGAATATGCTGCCATTTTCGATGCGGGTATTTGTGTAATGTCTCACAATGTCAATTGTAGTCCTCTTTCCTGAAGGTTCTGCCGCACGATGGTAACTTGTCGTTCGCCACAGAGTGGCTGCATCTGGGCGGGTTCGAAAAAAGGCATCAGCACATCCGGCTAACTAACATCCCGTCCATCACTTCATCTACCTGCGCCTTCACCCAGAGATTGGCTTCGTGACGCCCCGCCAGACGCAGCTTCAGGAAATTGTCAGTCAGCGCTTCGGTGAAATCGCCATCCGGGCCATGATGCATGGTATTCAGCGTGATGGCGTTTACCTGTTTTTCGACAAAAGTCCGCATAAAAGCTTCCTTCTTCTCGGCTGCCAGGGTGCGCAGAATCTGATTACGTTCCCGCGCTACGTGTATTGAAACTTGGTTCGGCATTGCCGCTGCCGGGGTTCCGGGACGAGCGGAATAGGTGAATACGTGGAGATATGTGAACGGCAGGTCATCAATCAGGCGGCGAGTTTCTTCGAAATCGGCATCGTTCTCGCCGGGGAAGCCGACCATGACGTCCGCGCCAATCGCCGCCGTCGGCATGGCCGCGTGAATTTTCTCGATTTTCTCCCGATAGTGCCAGGGGCGATACTTGCGGCGCATAAGGCGCAACACCCGGTCGCTGCCCGACTGCATAGGGACATGCGCGTGCTTGGCGATGCGCGTAGACTCGGCCATCATGCGGATCAAGTGATCGCTCCAGTCCATGGGTTCGACGGAACTGATGCGAAGTTTTTCGAGTGAAGTCTCTGTGAGGATGGCGCGGATGAGATCTTCAAAGAAGGGTCGTTGGTCGTGCGTCGTTGGCTGCTGGCCGGGCTCTGGTAGTTGTCGATTTATCCGGATGGCTGAAGGCTGATGGCTGACAGCTAAATCCCGTCCCCAACGGCCGAGATTGATTCCGGAGATCACAATCTCACGATAGCCGGAGGTCACCAGCGTATTCACTTCGCGCAGTATTTGGGGCAACGGTAGCGAACGGCTCTGCCCGCGAACATAGGGAATCACGCAGAACGAGCATCGGTTGTCGCATCCGTCCTGCACTTTGAGGTTGGGTCGCGTCCTTTCGTTGGCGGCGTCGAAAACCGGGGCAGCGAGTAATTCGGTGTGGGCGAAAATGTCGGAGACGAAAATGCCGTCGCGGGTCGCGGGTCGTTGGTCATTGGCCTTCAGCTGCGACACGGGAACAAAACTCGAATTCCCGGCCGCAATTTCGGCGAGTACATGCTTATGGGAGTTTCCAATCACCCGGCTAACGCCGGGCAGGGCAGCAATTTCTTCTGGGGCCCGCTGCGCATAACACCCCGTCACAACAATCTGGCAACCGGGGTTTTCGCGATGAATCCGGCGAATGGCGGCGCGGGAATCCTGATCGGCCGATGCGGTGACAGTGCAGGTGTTGAGTACGACAATCTCAGCACGGGAGGGCGCATCCGCACGTGCCATTCCGCGCTCGCGGAACTGCCGCTCGATGGCAGCACCGTCGGCCTGGGTGGCACGGCACCCGAAGTTTTGTACGTAGAAACTTGCCACGGAACAATAGTAGCGCAGATGAAGACGAGAAATCGTCGCCCGCGGGGCTGACAAGCCCCGCTGCAGACCATTCCACGCATTGAATCGGGAAGGCGGGAGGAAGGCCAGCAAAGCCCGTCGATTCACTCATCATGCATTAGAACGTCCGTCAGCACGCCTAGCGACGAACGTTGGCTCTAGGTAAAGATCAGGCCGTAGCCGCTTGACGCTTACCTTGGAAACACTCACGGCAAAATACCGGCCGTCCCTGCGTCGGTCTGAATGGGACAGTGGTGTCCTTACCGCACTGCGAGCACGTCGTCCGAGTTTCGACCTTGGCCGCGCCTTGCCCCGATGGCGCCGCTCCCAGCACGGACACCCGTTTTGTCTTGCAGGCTTTGCAGCGCTTGGGCTCGTTTTTGAATTGCTTGTCGTGAAAGAACAACTGCTCGCCGGCCGTAAAGACAAAGTCCGCCCCGCAGTCGATGCACTTCAACATCTTGTCCTGGAATTCCATTGAGGTGATGCTCCCTTCGACTCATCCCGGCTTACATTCACCCGCCAGCAATACAAACCACAGCCCTTCCCTGGCGCGCCAATGCGCACGGCTGGTACACACCCTCCTCTAAATCAACTGCTGAACGATATAAACCTGGGTTCGGCCCGCCATACCCGAAGCGGATGTGGACTAACAGCTATGCATGACAATCGGCGAGGTGTAAATAAATTAATCAGTCTGTTACGAAAACAGAACAGGCCATCCCCCGGGAAGGGATGGCCCGGACAGAAACTAATCCTGCTCTTTTCGAGCTTTCTTGCGGCTGCGTTTCCGCGCTAAGGCTTCCTTCACGCGCTTCTTCTCGCCTGGCTTCAGGTAAAAGGAGTGACGCTTGACCTCCTTGATAATGTCTTCCTGTTGCACTTTGCGCTTAAAGCGGCGCAGGGCATTTTCGAGGGATTCTCCCTCTTGCAGTCTGACTTCTGCCAACTGAACTACACCCCCAAGCTTGTCCAAATGGGACGGTTAGTTATTGCAAGGTTTTGCAGCTAAGTCAAGCGATATCTGTGACCACGGGCCAGATTCGGAATCAGTTTCGGGTATGGGACTCTACCTTTGGCCGAATAGAAAAGCCATTTTCCCGGATCAACAAATCAATCGCAAGGCAAGCTTGCAATTGGCGCGGGGCATAGGCGCTATTGGCCTTTATAAAATTGGTTGGAATTTGATAGTACGCTGGGAAGTAATTGGTTCCAATGAGTTTAGTGCTCTGGACAAACTGGGGGGGAGATGCTGACCAAGCCGTTCGAGGTGATCTGAAATGTTTGATTGTCCCGACTCAGGAGGTTGAAGGATTCCGCGATCAGTTCCAATTTCCAGCGATCTCTGGCGATGAGTCAGGGCGTCATTCGCAGATCCGTAGAGGCGTAACCAGAGCCTTCGATGGAATCGCGGCTTACCCGCGGGAGCCGGTCGTTCTCGTCGTTACGATCCTGATTTGGGTCTCCGCTAACCGTCGCATTCACAGGCCGGCCACTGCCCACGGTGACCACTCCGGAAGCCTTCCAATGGTTGAACAAGCTACTCAACAATGGCTAACCGCGGCCAAACGGTTTGGGCTCGGCAATCCAGGAAAAGACGAATCGCTGTCGCTGGTCGGTAACGCTATTGCCTTCTTCTGCGCTGGTCGAATAAGAGTTCTGCACCAGTGCAGGACGGCCTGCTACAAGTGCGTCCTGTCCGTCGTCAATAGCATGCGCGTAGGTGTAGGCGAGACGAAAATAGAAACCACTGGTCATTTGACGGTGAATGGAGAGTGTTGCACGTGGTATACGCTCGAAGCTTCGCTCTCGAAGACGCCGATGGAACCGAGTTGTGGGATCGGCCGTGCCAGTGGATTGATGCAAGGCGGATAAGGGCAGGTAAACGTCTGCGAGAGCTGCCAGGTCGAGAACGAAGCTACGTTGTAATAGCCCAGAAGGTTGAGCCCGGAAGCGTCATCCACGGGATAGGTCACATCGATCGGTTGTGGCAGGTTCACATCCCGCGCCCAGACCAGATTTTGACCGTGCACGAACATGTACGAAATCCCGACCGCCAGACGATTTCCAACCTCCCGCTCCATGCTCAGGCGTCTTGGGAGACTGAGACACCTGCCAACAGAAGAATGAATGCGACTAGGAGTAATAAGCGAACGTAAGAGCGCAAAAAGCGCGGCATAAGACATCACCTGCTTAAACGTAAGGTGAGTCCAGCCTGGACGGGAGACTCGTTTGGTATATCACTCCGAGCGGAAAGAAGTCTGTGAGGTTGAGAGTTTCTTTGTGAAGCTGTCCCAAGGTGGGAAAACAATGCTGGCTTCGTAAGTTCTTGTGCTACTCTTTGGCCGCTGTAAATCGGCCCCGAACAACACATCCCGGTTTTACGAGGTACGAACCATGATCCGAAGATTGGTTGGTGCGATCTCTGCCGCCCTGGGTCTGAGCGTAGTCCTTGGTTTCGCGATAGCCTCGAATGGGACCCAACTCGCCGCCCAGGAAGCGCCCAAGACCCACACTTACTACATTGCCGCCGACGAGGTGGAATGGGACTACGCCCCGAGCGGCATAAACAAAATGATGGGCATGAAATTCGAGGGCTATCCCCTCATTTTTGTCGAGCAGGGCCCGCATCGCATCGGGAAGGTGTACCGGAAGGCCGTTTACCGCGAGTATACCGACGAAAGCTTCAGCCATCTGAAGCCGCGCCCGCCCGAGTGGGAACACCTCGGAATCCTTGGGCCAGTTATCCGTGCTGAAGTCGGCGACACCATTCGCGTTGTATTCAAGAACAACGCCACGCGGCCCTACAGCTTGCATCCTCACGGCGTGTTCTACAACAAGGACTCCGAGGGTTCATCCTACGATGACGGCACCTCCGGAGCCGACAAGGAGGACGACTCCGTGCCGCCCGGCCACACGCACCTCTACACCTGGCAGGTGCCGGAACGGGCAGGCCCTGGCTCGGGTGATCCGAGCTCGCTGGTGTGGCTTTATCACTCCCACGGCAGCAAGGACGTGGAAAGCGGTTTAGTCGGCGCCATCATTATCACAAAGCGCGGCATGGCAGGGGCTGACGGCAAACCTAAGGATGTGGACCGCGAATTCGTCAGCTTATTCATGTTCTTCGACGAGAATACTAGCTGGTACCTAAACCATAACATCCAGACGTACACCAGCGATCCCAAAGGGGTGAAGAAGACAGAATTCGATCCGGTGGATAACGAGGGAACCCTTTCGATTACGGGCACCGGATTTGCCGCAGCCAACTTCAAAGGCACGATCAACGGCTACATCTACGCGAATATGCCCATCATGACGATGAAGAAGGGCGAGCGCGTACGGTGGTACCTTTTAAGCTTGGGAGAAGGCGTCAACTTCCACACGCCTCATTGGCATGGGAACGTGGTCATCGAGCATGGCAAACGCACTGACGTGGTGACTCTCATGCCAGCGCAGATGCTCACCGTGGACATGGTCCCCGATGATCCGGGCATCTGGCTCTACCATTGCCACATCGATGAGCACATGGACGCTGGCATGGTTGCTCTTTATAAAGTCGAACCTTAACTAAGAGAGCTTTTGGCGGACAACCTCTTCCACTTTGCGCAGCACGTGATCCTCAGATAAGCCGGTGGAGTCCAGAATTACGGCATCGGGAGCCGGTTGCAGGGGAGACACGGCCCGGGTGCGATCGCGGTGATCGCGTTCCCGTAACTCGGCAGCGGTCGCTTCGGCGGCGGTCCCATGCAACTGTTGTTGTTGCAGCCGCCGCTGCTCGCGGACGATGGGATCGGCATCGAGAAAGATCTTTACATCTGCGTCGGGGAAGACTTTGGTGCCGATGTCGCGACCTTCCATGACCACGCCGCCGTTAATCCCCAGCTCACGCTGGCGGGCAACCATCCATGCGCGCACTTTGGGATGCACGGAGACCCTCGACGCTCCTTCTGTGACGTCAGTTTCGCGCACTCGCGCCGTGACCTCGCGTCCATCGAGCAGAACACGGTTTCCGCCCAGGCTGGGTTCGATATGAATGCGTGAATTCTGCGCCAGCTTCAGCAGCGCGGCCTCGTCATCAAACGACGCGTCCCACTCGATGGCCTTGAGCGCCAGCGCCCGGTACATGGCGCCACTCTCCAGGTTCACATAGCCGAGTTTGCGTGCCAGCCGTGAGGCAATGGTGCTCTTGCCTGCGCCCGCAGGGCCGTCAATGGCAATGATCAGTTTGCGAAGTGGGGGGACAGTCATTAATAGAAACTGATTTTACACGGCTGGACCGGCCCGGTAGAACCCGGGCGGCGATATTTCCAGACTGCCCGCTACCAGACACGGCAGATTTTATCTGAGGGGTTGACCATGGGCTGGCCAGCTTTGCAGGAGAACGCATGGGCGAACTCTGGCATGTTGACCACTACGCCGTTGATGCGATACTTCGCCGGTGAATGTGGATCGGTCAAGGCAAGCACCCGCAGTTGCTCGGGACGCTCATTGGCGCAGTCCCATTGGGCAAAGCCAATGAAGAAGCGCTGATCGGGCGTGAGTCCTTCGATTGGCTGGAGGTCTTTTCCTTTTGTGGCATCTTTCCATGCCATGTAAGCCAGAATTTCGCCGCCCAGATCTGCCACATTTTCGCCCAAGGTGAGCTTGCCATTGATATGTACATCGTCCACGACAACATATTTTGAATATTGGTCATCCACGCACTGGGTGCGCGAATCAAACTTTTGCCGGTCGTCTTTTGTCCACCAATCCTTCAGGTTGCCTTTGGCGTCGAACTGGCTGCCTTCATCATCAAAACCGTGGGTCAGTTCGTGGCCAATGGTTCCGCCGGTGTTGCCGTAGTTGGGAGCGCCATCCATTTTCGGGTCGTAGAGCGGCGGCTGAAGGACTCCAGCGGGAAAGTTAATATCATTCATTTGCGGGTTGAAATAAGCATCGACCGTGGGCGGGGAGATGTCCCATTCGCCGTGGTCCACCGGCTGTCCGAGCTTGTTGATCTCACGCCGTTGTTCAAACTCTCCGGCACGCCGTATGTCACCGGCAAAATCGTCGCGCGTCAGCTTGATGGAGCTGTAATCACGCCACTTGTCCGGATAGCCGATCTTGTTGCGAATGCCCGCCAATTTGATTAAGGCCTGTTGCTTGGTTTCTGGACTCATCCAGTCGAGCTGGCGAATCCGTTCGCCCATGGCGGTTTCAATGCGCTTCACCATGTCGAGAGTGCTCTGCTTCAATTCCGGCGAAAAAACCTTGTTCACGTACGCCTGCCCCAGCGCCTCTCCCAGGTTGTAGTCCGTGTACTGCACGCACCGCTTCCAGCGGGGCTGCAGCTCTTTCGCGCCGCGAAGATACTTACGGTAAAACTCAAAGTTTTCCTGCACGGAAGCCGACGAAAGAAATGGCGAATACGAATTCGCCAAATGGTACCTGAGATAAGTTTTCCAGTTCGCGATCGGTTCGCTGGACAGCTCCGTGTTTACCTGCTTGAAGAACGCGGGAGCATCCACATTGAGAATTTCAAACTTCGGATACTGCATCTCACGGTAATAAGTCTGCCAGTCGAAACTCGGCGCCAATTGGGCCAGGTCTGCGAGCTTCATCTTGTTCTTCAGCTTGTAAGGATCGCGACGCTCCACTCGGGTCAAAGAAGCATTGGCCAGCGCGGTTTCCATGCGCATGACAGTTTCCGCGTTCTTTTTTGTGGCATCGGAATTGTCGCCCAGCAGCTCAAAAACTTTCTGGATATGCTGCAAATACCGCTCCCGGATCTCTTTCGATTTGGCGTCGTCCTTGGTGTAGTAGTCGCGGTCAGGCAGCCCCAAGCCACCCTGGTCAAGGTCGGCTATCTCCTTCTCGGAATCATCCGGGTCCTGAGAGATCCCGGCCTCAAAAAGCATCGACCCGCCAAAAGGAAGTGGCGAATGGGCGATCATGGAGGCCATCTCTTGAGTGGACTTGAGTTGAGCGACGCGGTCCAGGTCCGGCTGGATTGCGGCCAAACCGCGCTCTTCGACGGTTGTCTCATCAGTGCATGCGGCATAAAAGTTGCCGATCTGTTTCGAAACAGAATCGCTTTGACCGTAACTCGACGCGGCCTGCTCCAGAATGCCGCGCAGAAAGTTCAGATTGTCCTGGTAAAGCTTGCCGTAAACGCTCCACGAAGTCTGGTCCGGCGGGAGGGGATTCTTCTTTTGCCAACCGCCGCAGCTGTACTGGTGGAAGTCCACGCAGGGGTCAACCGATTTATCCATGGAGGTAACGTCAAGACTCGGAGTGTAGGGAAGGACCGGCTCGGCCGATTCGCTGGCGGAGGACTGAGCGTAAGCAAGAGGTGTTAGAAAGAAGCTGAACAGGAGTATGCAACGCGCAAGCGTCTTTATAATAATCATATTTACGTTGGACTGAGATCTCGGGAAAAGGTCACCGGAGCGGCCTTAACGTAATGAATTGTGGCAGTTTTTTTGCAATCGCACAATCCATGCCTCGGTTTTCCGGTGAGCATTAGGTCCGGCGTTGCGGAGGCCGTCGTGCTGGAGGCTTTCGCTCTGGAGCTCTTGCTCTCGGCTTCGGTCTTGGAATCGGCGCGTGCACGATCACCGTAGACTTCGCGGGTGTAATCTGAATCAGCGACCGGGTTCCGACGCGAATAAAGCTCAACTCGCGCGCGTTTAGCAAAGCATTCACCGCTTCCTTCACTCGCGAACGCGGCACAAAGTTGCCGAAAAACGATTCAATCTCCTGCTGATCGGCGGCGATTACGCAATCCAGATACTTCGACAGCAGTGCCGACAGCGACTCGCCAACCGACAACTCGATCCCCTCGCGGACCGCATCCGGCGACCAGCGGTACAGCACATCCCAGGACGATCCCTCAGCAGCGTTGTAATCCACACGCGTGATGCGAAGCCGTGACCACAATTCGCCCAGCGAATGATCGAGAGCAACGAAAGATACGCTGCCGCCCAGATCTTCGCGCATTTTCTGCTTGGAGATCGGCCCGGCACGCCGGATCAGCTCGAAGGCATCACAAGCTAACTGAGAGTATTCCGCTCGCGGCCCCGCCTTGGGCGGCTGCTTGGGATTACGCTCACCCACCAACGCATAAAAATAAGGGAAGATTGAACCGGCCACCAGAAGCGCGTTCTCATTGAATAAATTCGCTTCGTAGGCGTCGCGTTCACGCAACATCCGGACCATCAAGGTAGTGGCTTCCTGCGCCCGTGGATCGGCAAAGGCATGCTGCCAGGTGGGCAAACGTTCGTCTGAACCGGCCCATGCGCCAACGAATGTAGGCGCCAACACCGGCTGCCGCTGGGGATACATCATGCAGAATCCGACGGACTCGAGGAAAGAACGAGCGTCCTCGAGCGTACGTGCGGGCTTGCCGTTGAGACGCCATTTATCGCGACGAAGCTGTTCCAATTCGAGATCAGTCATAACGACGAGTTATTAGCCATTGGCTCCTAGCTTCCAGCTGCTGGTCTAGTCACCTTTCTAGCGTTGGATATGCATCCCCTTCAGGCATGCTCTCCCCGCTTTATCTGTACCCAGCCGACGAAGCTCGTCAACGAATGAGTCCACCGCTGCTGCCTCGATGGAAAATGACAGCGTGAGGAGCTTTACCTTTTGAGCCATAGTCCGACTCAATTTTTGAATCCACAAAAGCATGGCCAGATCCATCGCCGCCGTAGAAATTCATGCTCATGCCGCCACAACCGTGCCGCGGACCGAAGCCGCCAAAGACAACTTCGCGAATATCTGCGGGATGATTAGGGAAACCTTGAAGCTATGAGGCCGTTTCCTCTCGCTCGCGTGCTCTTACATAGACGTCAGCCGCGCCACAAAAGAGTCCATTCCAACCGGAAGCACGCAATTCTATGACGTCACTATCCTGCCATATGATCTCGAATTGAAAGCCTATATCCACAGTGAAACACACATTTAGTCTATCGGTTTGGCGATAAGCGGATGACAGAAGCCTAAAAAGGCCTGCTGCTCAAATTCTCTTGAACGCCTTCTGAATGTCCTTCAATGAGTATCGCAGAACCACCGGTCGGCCGTGTGGGCAAGACATCGGGCATTCGGTTTTTGCCAGCTCCGCCAGCAGCCATTCCATTTTGTTTTGCTCCAGTGGCATATTGACCTTGATGGCGGCGTGGCAGGCTATAGATGCGGCGATGCGACCGCGTATCTTTTCCAGATTCAGCGCTTGTTCCTCGCGGGAAAGTTGATCGAGCAGCTCGTGCAGCATGTGCTCGACTTGGGAAGCCTCGATTCCCGCAGGTGCAACCTTTATGGCAATGCTCCGAGTTCCAAAAGGCTCGGCCTCGAAGCCGTTCTTATTCAGTTCGTCTGAGATTTCCGTGAACACGGCTTGCTGGGCGGGCGTGAGTTCGAGCACGATCGGCATAAGCAGACGCTGACTCTCGGCTTTCTGCGCCGCCCGCTGCTTGAGAACGCTCTCAAACAGGACACGTTCGTGGGCCACGTGCTGATCAATGATCCAGAGGCCTTCGTGATTCACCGCAAGAATGAACGACTCGCGGATCTGTCCGAGAGGCTTCAGCGTGGTTAAGGACGGTGCGAGGTCGCTGCTTGCGGAATCAACTGCCACTTCGATTTCATCGGAGATGGGCGGCGCACATCCGTCGCCTGGAACTATCGGCTGCGGTGCTCGTACCAGAGACAGCGCGGCGTTGCCGTCGATGGCAATGCCCTCAATTCCGAATTGAAATCGCTCCGCGATGGCCGGGGGAGTCGGCGGTTGCTGCGAGAATGCTTGAGCTCCCGCAGAGGCATTTCCCGAGAGAGTATAGACGGAACGCCACGCGCCCGAATCTTCGATCGATGAGACACGAGCACCCGGGGTAAGCGACGCGCCGGAGGTGGGATGTGCGTTGATTTCAGTTGCGAACTGCGGCACCGGGCGGGCTTTCATCAGCGCAGCACGGACCGAGTCACGGACAAAATCATGCATCACTGCCTGTTGGCGGAAGCGAACCTCAGTCTTCGAAGGATGCACATTCACGTCCACTTCCTCGCTCGGCAGTTCGAGGAACAACAGCACCACGGGAAAGACCGTCGGCGGAATGATGTTGCGATAAGCCTCTGTAATCGCGTGTTGGATGAGCCGATCACGAATCAGGCGACCATTCACAAAGAGGTAGATAGAATTCCGGTTCAACTTCTGGATCTCGGGCTTCGAGACAAAGCCATGCACGCGCATCTCGCCGGGCGTGGAGAGACGAGCGACTCCCCCATCTTCCTCTTCGGCCACTTCTTGGCGGCGCCAAGTCGGAGGCTGAGGCAGGCCAATGTGCGCGAGTGGCTGCATGGCTGCAACAGGAATTAGCTGGTTCAAAACTTCTTTGCCGAAGACTTGATAGACGCGCTCGCTGTATCCTGCCACTGGCGGCGCGACCAGCATGGCATTGGTCGCCGAATGTAGTTCGAAGTGCTTGTCGGGATGCGCCAGCGCATAGTGGGTGACCAGCGATGCGATGTGCGAAAGCTCGGTCGACTCCGCCTTCAGGAATTTCTTGCGGGCGGGCATGTTAAAGAACAAATCACGAATTGTTATCGAAGTTCCCGCCGGGAGTCCGGCTTCGTCTACTTTGAAAATCTTGCCGCCATTGATTTCAACCACGGTCCCCGAGTCTTCGTCGGGGGCGCGAGTTTCCAAACGCAGGCGGCTTACCGAAGCGATGGAAGGCAGTGCCTCTCCGCGGAAGCCAAGAGTGGCCACGCTGAGGAGGTCTTCGGCATTCTTGAGTTTCGACGTCGCATGCCGCTCGAAGGCTAGCAATGCGTCGTCGCGCACCATGCCGCATCCGTTGTCGCTGATCTGGATGAGCTTTTTGCCGCCGGCCTCGACCTGAATTTTGATGCGGGTGGAACCGGCGTCGAGAGAATTCTCCAGCAGTTCCTTGACGACGGAGGCAGGGCGCTCCACCACCTCGCCAGCGGCGATTTTGTTGGCTACGGCTTCGGAAAGAACATGAATGCGGCCCATGGTGGGTAAGGGTCAGTTTCGCAGATGAGGGCAGGGAAGGCAAAGGGTCGAATCGGGTATCGACCCTTCGTCGGTCAGGTCGTCCTAAGTCTTGGGCTCCGCAGGTTTCTTGTGGTCGGGGGCCAAGTGAAGATCGAAATTGTGAAAGATAAAAGCTCCGTGGGCGATGTTTTCGCCAGGATTGGTGGGTTTGTAAAAAAACAAGCACTGCATTGTCATTTCCTCGACCCCAAAGTGGGCCCGTCCACCTCTGCGATCGAGGTTATGATCTGAGAACTGATAAGTAATCCCTTGCCTAATAAATCCGGGATCTCGTGAAGCGATTGCCCCAATACGTTGGTAGCTTTTGGAAAGGAATCGACGTTCAGCAAGCCACCTAAGATTGATGATTGAGACCAACCATCCAACCCCGCAAACAAACTCTAAACCGAGAGATCAAAGCCATGTATACGAGGTTCCGCCGATAAGGACCCAGTGACGATTCCCTATAGAACCACCGCAGCCAGAACAACCGTGGCCGTCAGGTCGGGAAAGCGCCGAACTCGGAGTCCAATAATAAGTTCTTGATCATACCTCTGAAGCGGGCACGGCGTTTCTTCGATGATGATCACCTGCTCTTCCCCCTCGGAGGCTAAGGCAGGCCAAGGAACAGCAAACGCCCCGCTCCAATGCCGAAATACAACGAACCCCCAGAAGCAACATAACCACCGATGCACAAGCGGTGGGGACGAATACGTAACGCAGATCCTCGACAATCAGCGAGAGACCGACAAGCAAAAAATATATGATGCTGACGAGACGAGCATGGGTCGTCAACAATACCGGTATATACCTCAAAATAGGTTCTAGCTTTTCTTCACCTGTATCCCCAGATCCCGCAACTGTGCTTCACTCACAGGTGTCGGTGCATCCACCATCAAATCCACGGCTCTTGCCGTTTTCGGGAAGGGGATGACTTCGCGCAGGCTGTCGGCGCCAGCCAGGATCATCACAATGCGATCGAGGCCAAGCGCGATGCCGCCATGCGGAGGCGTGCCGTACTCCAGGGCCTCGAGGAAAAATCCGAAGCGAGAGCGGGCCTCTTCGTCCGACATGCCCAGGGCCTGGAAGATCTTGCTCTGGATATCCTGACGATGAATACGGATGGAGCCGGAGCCCAGTTCGGTGCCGTTGAGCACCACGTCATAGGCGAGTGCACGGATTTCGCCCAACGGAGACTTGGGGTCGCCGACCGAATGAACGTTCGCTTCCAGCTTGGCCATGTCGTGCTCATGCGGCGAAGTGAAGGGATGGTGGGCAGCATTCCAGCGGTTGCTCTCGCGGTCCCATTCGAACATGGGGAAATCGGTGACCCAAAGGAACTTGAAATCTTTTTCTGGATCGCCGGTCTTCTCGAATGCTCCGTGTTTGGCCGCGTATTTTTGCGCGAGGTCGAGGCGCAGAAATCCACATTTCTCGCAGAAGTGCTGTAGGCTCTGCTCGGCCACGGCAGTGATCTCAGGTTTGTCGAGCGCCCCGGCGAGTAACCAAAGGTCGTCCGCTGCCACCTTGGCGAACCTGATCGCTTTTTCTGACAGGGCAGGGTAGTCTTTCGCGAATCTTTTGGGGTCGGTCATCAACTGAACGAATAATGCGCCCTGGGTGTGCTGAAACGCGCCGTAGGTTCCGATGGTGCGCCGCTCGGTGCCGGAGATTTCGCCCACTTTCGGAATCCGGATAAGTTGCAAGGGCAGATCTTTGCGGACCCTGAACTTCGAGGTGAATTCTTCCAGCTCTTCGGGCGTGAAAGCCTCGCGAATGTCAGTCATCGCGGGTAGCCGCATGTCTGGCTTGTCGATCCCGTAGAGGCGCATGGCCTGGTCATAGCTCATGCGCGGGAAGGGCGGCTTGACTTCGACTCCCGCGGCTTTGAAGGATGCAGTGAGGAAACCTTCGACGACGGCCCACACGCTTTCCTGCTGGGGATAGGACATCTCCAGATCGATCTGGGTGAATTCGGGCTGGCGGTCGGCGCGCAGGTCTTCATCCCGGAAGCAACGCACGATCTGAAAATAGCGGTCGAAGCCGGAGATCATCAGAATCTGTTTGAACATTTGCGGAGACTGCGGCAGCGCGTAGAAAGACCCCGGCTGTACGCGGCTGGGGACGAGATAATCGCGTGCGCCCTCGGGGGTGGACCGGGTCATGAAGGGAGTTTCGATCTCGAAGAATCCTTGCGCTGAAAGCGATTCACGGATGGCGATCGCAACTTTGTGCCGCAGCTCGATGTTGCGCTGCATAACGTCGCGGCGCAGATCGATGTAGCGATACTTGAGCCGCATCTCTTCATTCGGCAAGACAGTTTCGCTGGGCAAGAACGGCGGCTGCTTGGACTCATTCAGCAGGCGCAGCTCGTCGACGACCAATTCGACTTCCCCAGTGGGAATGTTCTTGTTGATGGTGTTGGGCTCACGCTGTTTGACTGCGCCGATCACAGCGATGACGTACTCGTTGCGCAAGCCCTCCGCTTTCTTGTGAATGGCGGGGTTGCGTTCGGCATTGAAGACGACTTGGGTAATACCGCTGCGATCGCGCAGGTCGATAAAGAGCAGGTTGCCGAGGTCGCGGCGGCGGTTCACCCAGCCCATGAGGACGGCTTTCTTGCCAGCATCGGAGGTACGGAGAGCTCCGCACATGTGAGTACGTTGTAAGTCGCCTAAAAAGTCGAGCAAGGTCATCCCTTCACGAAGAATCGGGTCCGGAACCGAATCAGAGATTATAAACGGTGGGCGGACGAATCAGAGGATGGCGTCTTGTCCCGGCAATTCTACAGTTGCGCGCGAGATCCCTCGCCCGGCTGAAAACCGCCGGATCTTCGGGATGACCCAAGGGGTATATTCGAAACTGAACCACTGCCGGCAAACTATCTGCGGCGAAACATGAAAGGGACAGAGTGTTTCCCGTCCCTTCTGCTTCAGTTCTTGGTGGTTTTGCCGTCCATTACGGTGGTCCAGTTAGTGCCATCCTGCGACATGTCGAACTTGAACGAATAGGAGGTCGGAGAAAGAATCTTCATGATGAAGCGGCCTTTCATGGTCATGCCGCCCATCTTTTCGTCGCTGGTCCAGGTCCAGGTGTCGCCGTCGACGGTTCCCTTCGAGTGTTCCGCTTCTCCCATGCTGTTGTACTCATCGTAGGTGTAGACCTTCTCATTGGCGTCGTAACCCATGAATGACATGCCGGAGCCGTTGCCCATGGCCCCGCCCTTAAAGGTAGAGTGAGAGACCAGGAAAAATCCGCCCTCCATCCATTCGATATGTTCCGTGCCCGTCACCTTACCGCCTGGGCCCATTGGACTTGCTTTCATATCGCCATCCATGGTCCACGTACCGGCGAATAGGGCGAGTTTCTTAAGTTCCGGCGCTGGTGTTGGTGCCGGCATTTGAGCTTGAGCAGACACTACGACCGCAAAAAGCAGGGTTAGAAGTATGGTGATGGTTGACACGCGCCTCATAGTTGCGTCCTCCTGAATGATGAGTGGAATCGCTTGCGAACAGGGCGCTGCTTCACGCCCCAGCGCTGGTGATATTAGGCCCCAGTCAACCGCAAGTCAACGTCCCGCTAATCATGTCTGTCCCGCTAATCATGTCCCGTTAATCATGTCCCGTTAATCATGTCCCGTTAATCAATCGGACGCCGTGGCGTGGCTTGCTGGAAGCGAAGCTTCCACTGGTCTCCCTGTTTTACCCAGAGATCGGAAAAGTGCTGGTAGCGGGGAGCCATATCAGTGTCGCCTTCGGGCATATGAATGATGCCGTCGTAGGTCACGAGCGCGGCATTGTCATCGACCGGCAGGACGCGAAGGTTGTACACCGTGTAATCCCTGAGCTGCCCGTCGCCCGCGTCGCCGACGAATTCTTCTTTGTCGTGCAGTCTGCCTTCGCTGCCGACCACGCGAAAATCATCAGTGAGGGTGCGCTTCAGGAACTCTGTGTTCTTCGTTTTCTGGGCTTCTGGGATGGCTTTGGTGCTGTCGATGAGGGCTTGTTCCAGAGGAGAAAGCGGCTTGGTTGCGGTTTGGGCAAAAGCCGCCAGGGACAGATGGACCACAAAGATCGCTGAGGCGAGTTTGTTCATAGTTCTCCTGAGTAATTTCTGTGTGGCGCACTTTGGGTGGAGCAGGGCCTTCGGCGCTACATTAAATCTTACGTCTGAATTTTCTTTGCAAGCTCGGTGCGGGGAACATCAACCTGCTCTCCGGTCGCCAAATTCTTGAGCGCGAAGATATTACTTGCGACTTCGTTTTCCCCGACAATCACGGCGTAGCGGGCCCCCAACTTGGCCGCAGTTTCCAGCAGCTTTCCGAGCTTAAAACTCCGATCTCCCAATTCGATTACCAAGTTCTGCCGTCGAAGCTCAGCGGCAAGTCTAATTGCCTGGCGATTCATTCCTTCACCCAACGGCGCTATGTATGCGTCGGGGGCCTTCGAGATGGTGGGCATCAACTCCTGGAGTGCCAGTATTAAGCGATCCTCGCCCATCGCAAAACCGATCCCGGGTGCAGGCGGTCCACCGAGTGCTTCCGAAAGGCCATCGTACCGACCCCCACCCAAGATCGCATTCTGTGCTCCCAAAGCGCCATGGGTGAATTCGAATGCAGTGCGTGTGTAGTAATCAAGGCCACGGACAAGTCGATGATTGATCTTAAATTCTACTTTGGCCGCCCTGAGAAGAGCTTGAACATTTTCGAAATGTTCCCGACTTTCACTGTCAAGGTAATCACTTATGCGAGGGAGTCCTTCGATGATGACCTGGTCCGCGGGCACTTTGCAGTCGAAGACCCGTAAGGGATTGGTTACGGCTCGGCGCTGGCAATCGGTACACATCATTGGAGCAAGTGGATCCAACGCCTTTCGCAAAACCTCGTTATAAGCGGCTCGGTCTTTGGAACTCCCAACCGAATTGATCTCCAACGTCCAGTCCTTGATGCGCAAACGATCAAGGAGGGTGGCTAGCATTTCCAACACTTCGGCGTCACGTAGCGGGCGTTGGCTCCCGGACGACGCGGGACCGAGAACTTCCGCGCCAATCTGATAGAACTGGCGATAGCGTCCTTTCTGCGGACGCTCGCGGCGGAATTGCGGGCCAATGTAGTAAAGCTTATTCAACCCGTGGTCCCAGAGTTTGTGCTCGATGTAGGCGCGAACGACGCCAGCGGTGTTTTCGGGCCGCAGAGTCAGCATCTGGCCCTTTTCGCTGGCAGCGCGGCCACGGTCCTCCCAGGTGTACATTTCCTTGGAGACGATATCCGTTTCTTCACCCACTCCTCGCGCAAATAGCTCGGTACTTTCGAAAATCGGCGTGCGAATCTCGTGGAAGTTGTAGGTGCGGAAAACATCGCGCACGGCGGCTTCGACAAAGTTCCATAGCGCCGTTTCCGGCGGGAGAAGGTCGCGCGTTCCTCGGACAGCTTTAATCATAAGATCAGTTGTTGGCCTTTGGTCGTTCGTCGTTGGCAAAAGCAATCAGCACAAACTTCAATGGGCTAAATGCTAAGTGCTGAATGCCAAAAGCTATCTTCTCTCCGCCAAATACGATTCCTTGTATCCCAAATAATTGTTCGCGTAGCGCAGGATGCTCTCTTGGTCTTTCTCATCCAGCTTGCGGCGGAATTTGCCGGGAGAGCCCATCCACAGCGATCTCGGCTCGACCACCGTTTTTTCTGGAATCAAAGTTCCCGCAGCGATGATCGAACCTGCGCCAATTCGCGCGCCATTCAGAATGATCGATCCCATGCCGATCAGGCAACGGTCTTCGACAACGCATCCATGCAGCGCGACCATGTGGCCGACGGTGACGTATTCGCCGAGAAAAACACCGTATTGCTCCTTCATGCCATGCAGCACACTGCAGTCCTGGATGTTCGAATGCGCGCCAATGCGGATGGAGTGAACGTCGCCGCGGACCACGGCATTCATCCACACACTTGCGTGCTCGCCGAGGACGACATCGCCGATGATCTGGGCAGATTCGTCCACATAACAGGAGGCCGGGATAGTCGGCGCGATGCCTTTATAAGAGCGAATCATTATTTGCGAAGAAATTGAACATACCACGGGCGCGGCTGTTCAAACAAAGAAGGAGCAATCTACCGATGCGCGCGAGATCCCTCGCCGGGCTGAAAACCGCCAGATCTTCGGGATGACCCTGGGGGTTAGCACATAGGGTGGAGCAGGGGCCTTTGGCCCTGCCTAAATCCTGAGGCGTGCTTACGCTGCTCCACCCTACACAAACCCGCTCTTAATTCTCCGTGGCCTCGGGCACTGTCGGAGGGTGCGGTTCCTTGGGCGGATGTGGCGGAACCGGCACTGAAGGCGGTGTTGGTATTGATCCTTTACGAATCTCAATTCCGCCGTGCTCGTTCGTTACCACCAGTTTTAAGCCGCCCCCGCCTCCGACGATACCGGTGGCCGTCCCTCGATCATCTGAGTTAGAGATTTTTACATCGCTGAAGTCCGACTGGATCTCACCGTCATGCGTTCGTGCATCGATTTGGAAGCCGGCCTTGTCTGGCAGATAAATCTGAATGTCCGCCGAGCGGTTTTCCACCTGCATGCTGCCCAATTTGTTCATGCGGATTTCAACCGCGCCGTTTTCATTGCTCAGGCGCACATCACCGGAGATTCCACTCAGGCGAATGTCCTTGTCGCGAGTGGAGATGTGCAGGGGACCGTTAAGGTCGCTGGCCCGCAGGTCGTCCGAGTCCATGTCGAGATCGCCATCGATCTTGGAGAACTCCAGGTCAGTCCGCGCGGACTTAAAGTTAACGGGGCCCGCGATTTTCGACAGCTTGAGGCTGTCAAACTCGCCCGTAAGACGGGCCGCACCTTTTACGTTATCCAGTGAAACATCGCTCGGTCGCCCTTGCACGGAGACATCCGAAGAGACTTGCGACACCCGGGCAGAACTGCCCTCCAGGCTAAGGGAGACCTTGCCGTTGACGTCGGTCACGGAAACCTCCCCTTTCTGACTGGAAATGTCTGTGTCGCCATCACGTCCTATGACGCCTATATCTCCACGGCGGGTGGAGAGGACAACAGAAGCCTTGCGAGGGATGGCGACGTCCATGTCGGTTGTGACCCGGTGGTCTCCCGAGCCCTGGGTGTTGGCGTTCAGAGTCAGGATGCTGCCGCTGACCGTGATCTGCGGTTTGGTGCCGCCGTTCCATTTGTCAGCATTGCCCTGGTTCTCCGCGTTGATGCGCTTGCGAACGATGACATGGATTTGATTGTCCTCCGAAGTGGTTACGTTGACCGCACCCCGGTCATCTATCACATGCAGGCTTGCGCTGGTAGGAAAAGCTTGCTGCAACTGATCGTCGAAGCTGTAGTTATGCCCGAAGAAGGGGAAATCGCTATTGTCGTCAATATTAAGATGGTCGCGGAGTTCACTCCAGTCAACACGCGTGGCTTGGGTCGCAATCAGTCCGAAGCAGACCAGCACGATGAGAAGGAAAACTCCACCTGCTCCGATTCCTGCGGGGCGTGTACCTGCTCTTTGGGCTTGCTGGTATTCGACCAGTTTGATGATTCCCCACAGAATCAGCAGCAGAGGCCAGTAGTGAGCGAACCAATAGCCAAGGTTTTCCCAGTGCAGCACTCCCATGGTGCTCAGCAGGAACACGATTCCAATCACGATGAGGACGACGGGGCCGGCAAGCGATCGATGCCGAGGCGGAAGAGGCGGAGGAATGGGAACTTGGCTAGCCATTGTGAACCTCACTGGAAGGTGGCGAAACTTCTCCCGCCGGTGCAAAGCCGGACGTTGCTGTTCCGGGCGGGGGCGGGATTGGGGGTAATGGAGGCGGTGGTGGATTCTTGCCTTCCAACAGCTTGACCAAGCCAATGACCAGCAATAGCACTGGCCAGGTATGGCCAAAGCTCGGGCCATCCAGGCTCTCCATCAAGAACAGGGTTCCAATCGTGACCAGAACTGCGGGCCCCAACAGGCTACTTTTACGATTGGGGCGTCCATCGCGCCGGGAACGGGAGCTAATCCAACCCTCACGCTTGGCGAATAACCAGACTCCGACCGCGATCAGAATCAACGGCCACAGCCGGTCCACGCTGAACTCCCCCAGGAATCCTGCCGTCTGCAACAGAAACAGAACACCCAAACCGATCAGAATCACGGCGGCGGTGGGTACCTTGGGAGCTTCTGTGCTCTCGCTGGTCGCGCCGGTTCCTGCCGTTCCGGCTGGGTAAGTTGGCTCTCCTGTGCCGAATGTTTGGACCAGTCCCAGCGGGTCGGGAACGGGCTGTCCCATCTGAATCGCTTTGGCGGTACGCACCGCGTCGATCATCTGGTATACGCAAAAGAAACCCAGCGCCAAACCGAACACCAGTCCGCTGATGTGAATGGTTCCCAGGATCAGGAATACAAAGATTCCCATGTACGCCAGACCCTTGACGTATTGCCCCGCATAAACCGTGCCCACACCGGGAAATATGGAAAGAATGCCGGCCAGAGCGGGGTTCGGGCCGGGGCCCGGAACGGGCGGCACCTTCAATCCCAAGCCTTGGTCCATTACTTGTTGGTAAACCATTGGCTGGGGCTGGGCTCCATGCAGACGCTCCGCCAGACAGCTTTCGCAATAGATCACGCCTTGGACGTCGCGAGTGCAGTTCCCGCACAGCGGTTTTCCGCAAGTGCGGCAATAGGCAACTGCCGAAACAGCGGGATGGTTGGCGCAGTTCATGAAAACCTCCTGTCAGTGTTCAGCGTCACTACAGGTTGGTCATTCGAGGCCGAGGCTAACACCGGCTGGTTTCCCCCCTGGCTGTAGTTGCGTTCCTGTTTCTCTTCTGGTTCTTGCTTGCTATTGTCCTTGCGTTGTTTGTCTTTCTTCGCGGGTGCAGGTTCTTCCGGCGTGGTGGCACGCTTGAACTCGCGTACGCGAGATTCAATCTCATACACGAAGCGGATATTCTCGTAATACTTGACCACCTTGCCGGAGGTCTCATAGTAGTTGCGCTTGATGGCGGTAGGCCGCAGGTCCATGTGGCGCAGATCGCTCAACTTCACCCCTGCCAGACTCAACGAAATGGAGAGAGAGAAGAAGGCCATGCCGAATGACATGGCGAAGCGCGGCTGGCGGGCCACGGCGATCACCGGGCTCACCACCATGTCTGCCCAATCGCGCATGCGTTCGAACCATGACGTTTGCACACGGCCGGTTGCGGTCGAACGCAGCCGGAAAGTATCAATGCCTGTGGTGGCGACCAGGATGTTCTCCACCAAGTGGACTGGAGGCTCGACTTCTTCGAGCGACTTGAGCCAGTGCTTGCCGGCATCCACATCAGCCAGGAGAGGCCCGCAAATCGCACACCCTTGAGCGTGCGCGTGGAAACCTTCCAGCTTTGGCCCGGTCAATTTTTGGTCCAGGGCCTCGCCAAGAAGCGCGTCAAATTCGGCGCACTGCATACCGTTTTTGGTTTCGCCAGTCATTACATTACCTGCCTATATGTACGTTGGAGCAGGCGCGCAAGTTCCGCTCGCCCGCGATTTATTCTGGATTTCACAGTTCCCTCGGGGACCTTCAAAACAGTGGCAATTTCTTTGTAATCCATATCTTGCAGGTCTCGCAGGATGACCGCCTCGCGCAATTCTGGGGATAACTTCTGTAATGCTCGATGCACCATTTCGCGGGTTTCCCGTCCCTGCACGCTGCTATCTGGAGGTTGGGCTTTGTCTGGGATCTGCTCGCTCAACGACATGGCGTCCTCGTGTTCGGAAGGCACCGTATCGAGCGAGTCCGTCATGCGTTCTTGTTTGGTCTTACGGAAGTGGTCCACCAGCAGATTTCGAGTGATGGTCGTGACCCAGGTCATCAGCGCGCCACGTGCCAGATCGTAGGTCTTCAGTGTGCGATACATCTTGATGAAAACTTCTTGCGTCAGATCCTGCGCTTCGTCCGCCGATCCGGCGAAGCGATAGCAAATGTTGTAAATCCGCCGATGATAGCGCTGCACGATCTCCTCCCAGGCAGCCGCGTCGCCGGCAACGCAGCGACGGACGAGCATGGCAGCCACCTGGGCGTCTTCCAACCCGCACTCCCCGGAACTCCTGGTTTATTGGCTTGAGGCCTTACTTCGAAACGAGACCGGACTCCAAGCCGCCACACAGAGGTACGCGCTTGTGGCCCCAAAAGTTCTTTAATTCTATGAAACTACGCATTGTAGCAGCGGGTAGAAAGGCAAGCGAAAGCAGAGGTAAGAGGTGGAGGGTCGGTTTCCGTATAGGCCGCGATTCGCCTGCGGTCAGGCTCTCCCCCGGAACTGGAGGATTTTCCGGCGATCGCGTTTTGATGGCCTGCCTGCGGGTAACTCTTCGACCTGCTTCATCGCCTTACGCTCCGCGGCCACCTTCAGGCGCAGCTCCCGGCTCACCTCTGTCTCTCGGTAGAGCGTTTGCGCAACCGACGCCGGGCCGCGCACCTCGCTGAGAAGCAGGACTTCCACCTGTAAGTCGCCAGTGCCGTTTGTTACTCGCAACATGTCTCCAATCCTTACCTCGCGCGCAGCCTTGGCAGGCTGCGCGTTGGATAGAATTCTGCCGAGCTCGCATGCTCGTGCAGCTGATGAGCGCGTCTTGAAGAATCTGGCGGCCCAGAGCCACTTGTCCATTCTTACGTTGGTCATCGATCTATTTTGCTACAGGTGGGGGATTCCAGCTGGGATGGAACCCATTCCAGCCAACCCTGGGATAGTCTCCGAGTAGCCCGTGCGAACGGTCTCGGACAGACTTGGAATTTGGCAGTACTGGCAGAACCATTTCCTCTGCGAAGGATTTCGCCATCTCCAGTATAAACGATTGTCGCCGGAAAGACTCTACGGACCCAGCATCATCGTAGCGGATCGGTTTGAACATATCCCCATCCGTCATCCCGAAGATCCGGCGGTTTTCAGCCGGGCGAGGATCTCGCGTGCATCTCTATGATTGCCCTATGCAAGTGCATATCCGCTCCACGCAAGATCCTTCGCAAGCTCAGGATGACACCTTCGTTTAAGAATGAAATTTCAAATTGAGCCACTCGGTTATCAGAAATGCGTCGGGCCAAAACTTCTCGCCACTCTTTGCGCTATGCTTCCCACATGTGCCGCTCCTCACTTCTGGCCAACGATCAGGTATTGATCCAAATCGTGGACGCTGATCTGGCTGATGTCACGCGGCGAAGCGGAAAATGGCTCGTCTGCCGTCCGGGCTGTACCCAGTGCTGTATTGGCGTTTTCTCCATCAACCAACTCGACGCCGCTCGGCTACGCCGCGGATTTGCTGATCTGGAAGAGAGCGCACCGGAACGGGCCGCACGTGTGCGGAAACGTGCTCGGGAATCGGTCAAGCGCTTGTCGCCAGATTTTCCCGGCAACCCAGCTACAGGTTTACTGGATGAATCGGAAGAAGCCGAAAAGCGGTTCGCGGAGTTTGCCAATGAAGAGGTCTGCCCAGTTCTCGACCCGCAGACCGGAATGTGTGAGCTTTATGAATCGCGTCCCATGACTTGCCGTGTATTCGGGCCGCCAGTGCGTTCCGAGGATGGCTTAGGCGTCTGCGAACTCTGCTTTAAGGGTGCGACTGACAAAGAGATTGCCGCATGCGAAATGAAGCCCGATTCGGACCACCTGGAGTCCGTCTTATTGCAGGATCTGGAGAAGACATCAGGCCTGCATGGAGAGACGATTGTCGCATTCTGTTTGGCTCTCGGCTGAACCCCGCTGCTAAACTCCTCCGAGTGGAAGCAAGCCGCTGGACAAGAATCGCGAGCAGTGCTGGATATTGGCTCGCGCTGGGAATCGTCGCCCTGCTTAACGTTTGGGCGATGGCGGCTCTTTACTTCGATTTGCCGTTTGCATCGTTGCGAACTCCCACTGCGCTCACTTACGCCGTCGTGATCGTCACCTTGCTCCTGGCCTTCAGAAGACACTGGCATGGCGGGGCCATCTGTTTATGTGTATTTGCCTGCGTTCTGACCTGGTGGCTTTCCCTCAAGCCCTCGAACAATCGGCCCTGGCAACCGGATGTCGCGCAAACGGCGTGGGCAGAGATCAATGGCGATCAGGTCACGATCCACAATTTCCGCAACTGCGATTACCGCACCGAAGGCGACTACACCCCGCACTGGGAAACCAGGACCTACAGTCTTTCCAAGCTGCGCGGAGTGGACCTGTTCCTGATCTATTGGGGATCTCCTTGGATTGCGCACACGATTGTGAGTTTTGATTTCGGCGATCAAGGCCACGTAGCCGTGTCGATTGAGGCGCGAAAAGAAGTAGGGAAAGCCTATTCCGCAGTGCGCGGATTTTTTCGCTATAACGAATTGATTTACACCATCAGCGATGAGCGCGACGTGGTGCGCCTGCGGACAAACTATCGCGTCAAGGAAGATGTCTACCTGTTTCACACCACGACGACACCACAACAGGGGCGTCTAATCTTCCTGGATTATTTGCGCCGTGCGAACCAGCTGCGGGACCATCCGGAGTGGTTCAATGCACTAACCAACAACTGCACCACCAACATCTCTGTTCATGTGGCGGACGCGGGACACCGCAATTTTTTCCGCTGGGATTGGCGCATTTTGTTAAATGGCCACGCTGATGAAATGTTGTATGAACATGGGGATTTAGCCGGGAATCTTCTACTGAAGGAGCTTAAGCAGCGGGCTTACATCAATCCTGTGGCCCAAGCCGCAGATAAGGCACCGGATTTTTCGGAGCGCATCCGCGCAGGCAGACCAGGATCCCTGCCTAGTCCCGCACAATGAGCAAACTTGAGCTGGCCCTCGTATGAGGGACCCGGCATTCATTGAATTGTGCCGATCAGGGTGATGCCCAACGGATCGCCACCGGCGGCGTACGGCGAGCTCGACAATTCCGTGAGCGCTCCGGGGCTGGCATTAATGCTGTATCCCAAAGCTTGTTCAGAGTTAGTTATGTAGAGGAACTGACCCGATGGGTCTGTGACAATGCCGCGCGATGCGCCGGCAGCTATCATGGTCGGAGACCCGGAAGCATTCGTCAGATTGCCACTGCTGTTATCAACATCGTATTCGTAGATCGTGTCGTCGTTGCTGGTCATGTACACATATTTGCCCGTCACGTCCGTGGAGATGCCCCAGGGAGCGGCGCCCCCGGCAGGATATGTGCTGTGCAAGGTCAGTGCGCCAGTAGTGGCGGTAAGGAAACGCCCAGTCGGATCCACGGCAAGTGAATCGGGAGAACTGAGACCGACGGTGTAGGGCGATCCGGAAATCTTGGTCAACGCACCAGTGCTTTCGTTGATCTTGTAAGCATAGACGGCATTGGTGCTGATAGCCACCGCATACACAAACCGGCTGCTGGGATCGACTGTCACATCGTAAGGGCTATTACCAGTTGCGATAGTCCCCACACTGCTAAGTGCGCCGGTTGTCGCATCGACCATGTATTCTCCGATCATGTTGTCCGTGCCTCCCTTGTTTGCCGCATAGACAAACTTCCTATTCGGCGCGACCGCCACTGTGCGGGGACTTCCTGATCCGAACGGCGAACCAGTAATGGCTTCCAATGATCCGGAACCGGCATTCACTGAAAGCGTCGGCACTCCGCCGCTAAAATCGGCAACATAAGCGTAGGTGGGTGTGTATGTAATCGCACTGCTTCCCGAACTGACCACCAGTGAAGCGGGACTCTTGCGCGCCTGGGTTGGTCCCGGCACCAGTGCGGTCAATACGCCAGTGCTACTGTTCAGGCTGAAGCAGGAAATGTCGTCGGGAGTCGCATTCCGTATGAATACGAACCTTCCGCTGGGATCTACCGTTACGGCGGCCGGTTTCGTTCCGGTCGCCACGGCGCCCCCAGCCACGGCCGTCAACTCCCCGGTCGTAGAATCGATGGTGTACGCGAAAACACTGTTCGAGCCGTTATTGGCCACATAGACGAACTTCGAGCTGGGGTCTACCGCCACTGCCGCAGGTTTGGTTCCCGCGGTGAAAGGTGAATTCGTAACTCGAGTCAGCTCCCCGTTGCTGTTCAAGCTAAAGGCGGAAACGTTCTTCGATCCATTGTTCGCGACATATACGAACTCTCCGGAGGGCGTCACCGTCACCGAAGCCGGAGTTGTTCCCGTGGTAAATGGCGAATTCGTGACCGGCGTCAGCACTCCACTGGAGCTGTTAATGCTGAACGCGGAAACATTGCTGGACCCACTATTGGCCACATAAAGAAATTTTACCGCGGGGGCCCGCAGCGACCGCAGCCAGCGTCGTTTCCGCAGTGAACGGCGAACCTGATATCGGATTCAATGTGCCATTCGTGGTGGTGATTTGAAACCCGGAAACGTCCTTCGCTCCCGAGTTGGCCACGTAGACAAATTGCCCCGATGGGGTGGCCACCACGCCCAGCGGATCCTTTCCCGTGTTCATGTAACTGTTTGCCCGCATCTGCCCGGTCGTGGCATTCACCGTGTGGATAGAGACGGTGTTGTCCTTGGAATTGGCGACATAAAGCGAAGCGAGGCACGGTGGCGGCGTATGTGTACGTGCCAAAAAAACCAAGCCAGCGCATTACGAGAAACCTTCGAATCGGGTAGTTCTTGATCAATTGCATTTGCTTTACTCCGAGGTAAACGAGCGGTTCCGCTGCCATCGAATGGCGCGAGGAAGCATGCCAAAACGCGTGCCGAGGGTCAAAGGATTCGCTCATGAACCCGCAAACCATTGCCCAGGAATCATTTAAGGATTCTTCTGACCAGGCTTGGCGGCTCTTCGGCGAAGCGGAACGAGGTCGGCGTCCCGATGAAACTATGGAGATGGTCGATCAAAAAGCAAAACACCCTGGCGTGAGGCCAGGGCGTTCACACGAAAGCCAGGTCTAGAACAGGTTCCAGATAAACTGGTTGTAAACCTCGTGGTGGTACTGCACCTCAGGGGCTTTCACGAAAGTACCCAGCAGACGCGGGCAGCGATCCGCCGCGGCCACCTTCAAGTCGGCGTAGCGGCCCTTCACGTCCTCGCCCAAAATCTTCGTCATCCACTCCGATTTCTTGAAATCATCCAGCGCAGAGTAGATGTTGTCGGGAAGGTAACGCTCGGCTTGGCGAAGGTTCTTGATCTTTGCCGTATCGCCGTCCAGGCCGCTCTTGAAGACCGAATACAGTACCAGGTACGGATTCGCGTCCGGGGCGACCGAGCGAACTTCAACGCGCATGCTCTTGTCGTTGCCAATGGGGATACGAACCATGGAGCCACGATCAACCGCCGACGCTTTTAGCTGATTGGGTGCCTCGAAGTGCGGGTCAAGGCGGCGATAGGCGTTGACGCTGGGATTGAGCAGGATACAGATATCATTCCCATGGGTGAGAATGCGGTCCACGAAAGACCATCCCAGCTTGCTGAGCTTCTCTTCACTTTTCGGGTCCCAGAAAAGGTTCTTTCCACCTTTGCTGATGGACACGTTGGTGTGCATGCCGCTGCCGTTGACGCCGACCACTGGTTTGGGCAGAAACGACGCGGTCATCCCCAGTTTGGTCGCCACTTCGCGGCAGATCAACTTGTAAAGTTGGATCTGGTCAGCGGCCGCGACCACTTCACCGTATCCGTAATTGATTTCGAACTGCGAAGGCGCGACTTCGGGGTGGTCTTTTTCGTTCTGGAAGCCCATGGCACGCTGCACTTCGGCGCAGGTGTCAATAAAACCTCGCAGCGGATCACCGGGTAGCGAATGGTAATATCCTCCCGTATTGACGTACTCGAACTTTTCGGTCTCGTGATAATGCTGCTCGGCGTCCACTCCCTGGAAAAGGAAGCCTTCAATTTCATTGGCAGCATTGAGCGTGTAGTCTTCCTTCTTGTACAGTGCAGCGGCATACGACTTGAGAACGCCGCGGATGTCCGCACTATAGGGATCGCCGCCTTTGTCGATGACTTCGCCAAAGACCAGCACTTTGCCCGAACCGAAGAAATCGGCAGGCGCCCAATAAAAGGCGCTCCAATCGATTCCCAGGCGCAGATCGCTTTCCTTCTGGGCGGTGAAACCGCGGATCGAAGAGCCGTCAAATGTGAGATTGTCCCAGCTCTTGATCAGGAACTTCTTGTCATAATCGAGCATGTGCAAGCGCCCTTCGAGGTCGCTGAACAGCAAGGTCACGGCCTTGATGCGCTTTTCGTCAGTCAGATACTTGATGCGTTCTTCCTGAATCTTATGGACTGCAACACGGTTCTTCCGCTGTTCTTTGGCGTGCAGATTAAGCTCTTCCAATTCGTCATACGAGAGTGCCAGGAAATTACGCAGTTCGTTCGACATGTATCTCCTTTAGGTAATGTGAGTGAACTCGGCCCCACGGCGAGATCTAGGACTGCCAGATAACTATCTAGGTTACCCTGCAACATCTTCCGGCTGCCAATTAAAAAACGTAATGACACACATACAAGGACTTTATGGGGGCGTGGCAGTGTGGAGAGGCGAAAGCCAGGGTAAGTGCTTATTCGCTGGTGAAGTAATCCACGCTGACCGGGTTTTCGAACAGGGAATAGTCGCGGGTCACCACGGTGATGCCGCTCTCGGTGACGAAATATCTTTGCCGGTCAGCCTCCGGATCGTAGCCTATGGTCGTGCCCTCGGGAACGTGCACATCGCGGTCGAGAATCGCGCGGCGGATACGGCAATGGCGGCCCACGTTCACGTGCGAGAACAGGATGCTGGCATCCACGTCGCTGTAGGAATTGACGCGCACATCGGGGGAAAGCACACAACCGCGCAAGCTGCTTCCTGAAACAATGCATCCCGAGGAAACAATGGAATCGTGGGCTTGCCCAGTGCGCCCGGTCTCGGCAAAAACGAATTTGGCCGGCGGGTACTGCCGCTGATGAGTGCGGATGGGCCAATCCGAGTCATAAAGGTTAAAAACCGGCGAGACCGAAACGATGTCCATGTTGGCCTCGTAGTACGCTTCAAGCGTTCCCACGTCCCGCCAGTAGAGTGCTTCTTTTTTATTCTCGTCCACAAAATCGAAGGAATAGACCCGGTATTCGTCCACCATTTTGGGCAGAATGTCTTTCCCAAAATCGTGGCTTGAATTCGGGTCTTCAGCGTCTTTCAGCAGCGCTGGGATGAGCACATCGGTGTTGAACAAATAGATGCCCATCGATGCCGAAACTTTCTCGGGGTTGTATGGCGAACGCAGTTCGGTCTTCTGTGGTTTTTCCAGAAACCCAATCACCCGGTGATCGCGGTCTACATCCACCACGCCAAAGCGGCTTACCTCGGAGGGATGGATCTGAATGGTGGCTATCGTGACATCGGCGCCGGAATCAATGTGTTGGCTGAGCATGCGCTCATAGTTCATTTTGTAAATATGATCGCCGGAGAGGATGATTACGTACTTGGGCTGCTCGGACCCGATGGAATAAATGTTCTGATAGACCGCATCCGCGGTCCCCTGATACCACTGGTCGCTTACCCGCTTCATCGGCGGCAGCACTTCAATGAACTCACCCATCTCCCGGCCCAGGATGTTCCAGCCCTCGCGGATATGCCGGTTCAGCGAAAGCGCCTTGTATTGTGTGAGGATGTAAACCCGCCGCAGGTCGGAGTTCACGCAGTTGGAAAGAGTGATATCAATGATTCGATACTGGCCGCCGAACGTGACGGCGGGCTTGGCGCGATCGCGGGTCAGAGGATAGAGCCGCTCGCCCGCCCCTCCCGCCAACAACACCCCCAGGGTATCTTTCATCTCGTCCCAGCCCAGATGACCACAACCAGCTCTTGGGATGCGTTCCCAGTTCAGCGATGACGGTTACACACCGCCAGAGAGCACACGAAACCGACATACTAGCACAGTGGGAAACAAGTCTTACGACCGGAGGGTGCCCCGTCCTTGTCTCTCCGGTTTTTGGAGAGACCGGGCGGGGGGGGTTGCGGGAGTGGATCAGTTTCAGAACTCTTGGCGGACTTGCTCCGTGGAAGGGCATGGTTTTAGCCATGCCGCACCGCAAGAGCCTGGAACAGATGCATGTTTGAGTGGGTTGTCCCGCCCCTTACATTTTTCGGTTCTGCGCAGGAATCTGACAGGGTCCGCGATTCTAGCGGGGTTGGCTTTCCGGTCAAACGAGTAACCGTCGCGAACCCGCAATTCTGCCCATTTTGGTGCAAATGTCGTCGTTGGGTGCTGCGCAAGACCAAAATCCTTGTTTCCAGAAAACCCCGTAGATTGCACACTTTTACAGATTCTCGCGCAGAGCCCATTTTTCAAAGGATGGGATCGAGACTATTGGAGAGAGGCGGAGCTAGAGCTTTGGAGCGCGGTTGACGAAGGCTCAGCCAACCCATTTAACTTCGTGATCGCCATTCGCTGTCCCTCGTATATATTCCAAAAGATCATCCTGCGGAGAAATAATTATGGATCATACAAATGGATAAGGTCATTCACTCACCAGGATTACTGATCTTATTGTTCGCTGTTTCTGGCCTTCTGATCTGGCTTGTCTATTGGCTGTTCGGGCTTTATCAGGATGGTCTTGTCAGAAGAGCTAATTGGCTGCAGGCTCTCGAAGTTGATCCAGAGGAACTCGGCGGCTTCAGCTACTCGCGGTTGGCGCTCATCAGCCTGTTTTCGCTTTTCCTGGAAATGTTGATGATTCGCTGGATTTCATCGGAGATCCGCGTCTTTGCCTACTTCAAGAACCTGGTCTTGGTGGCGTGTTTTCTAGGCTTCGGGCTGGGTTGCTATCGGTGCCGATTGCGGGTTCAGTTGATGGCGCTGATGGCCCCGCTACTGGTGCTGACTGTCGTCTTGAAAACGCCCATCTCACCCTTGCGTCAAATCGTGGCTGCTCTGCCCCAAATGCTGGGTGGGAGCACGGAAGTACACATCTGGGGTGTGCCCTCTCTGCCCACAAGCTGGCCTGCCACATTGCTCGCCCTGGCCATCATGGTTCCACTGTTTGCCGTTATCGCGATGGCCTTCGTTCCCACTGGACAGTTGGTGGGGTGGTATCTGGAAAAGGCTTTTAATGGCGTTACCGGTTACAGCGTAAACGTGCTGGCCAGCTTGGCTGGCATTGCCTGCTACACGCTTCTCTGTTTTCTTGACCAACCTCCATCTATGTGGATGCTCGCGGCGGGAGCACTGTCAGTACTAGTATTTTGGCGAAAACCGCGGGCCCGATGGACATTGGGTGTCTGCTTCCTAGTCTGCGTCCTGCTGCTCAGCCTTCCTGATCATCGACAGACCAAGACTTATTGGTCGCCCTATCAAAAACTCGATTTGCGGCCAAACTATGAGAACGGCCAAATCACTTCGTATACGCTGAATACCAATGACTCCTGGTACCAACAAGTCATCGATCTTTCGCCGCAATTTATCCAGTCTCACCCGGATGAATTTCGCGAGCACCCCGCAGAGTGGAGAGCCTACAACTTGCCCTATCAGTTCTATCCGGCGCCACCCTCGGTGCTCATATTGGGCGCAGGGATGGGGAACGATGTTGCTGCAGCGCTACGCAACGGCGCGGTTCACGTAGTTGCAGTAGAAATCGATCCTCTCATCCTCAAGTTAGGCCGTGAGTTGCATTTTGAGCATCCCTACCAATCGCCCCGGACACAAATAGTCCTCAACGATGCCCGTAACTATATCCAGAATAGCAAGGAGACATTTGATCTCATCGTTTTCTCGTTGCTCGATTCCCATACTACCGCTTCGCACTTTTCCAACATTCGCATTGACAACTTCGTCTACACCCGGGAGGCCCTCCAGCGGGCTCGCCAGCTGCTGAAGCCGGACGGTCTCTTCGTCGTAAAATTCCAGGTGGAAAATCCGTGGGTCGCCGGACGGCTGTTTGCTTTGCTGAAAACAGTGTTCGATGAGGACCCGATTCAATTTCAAATTGACTCGCGTCCCAACGACACCGGCGGCCGTTTCTTTATCGTGGGTTCGAGTCAGCGGATTGCCCAGGCAATGTCAAACCCCGCACTGGCTGCTTTCATCCGTGACCACTCCGGCATGGCGATGGAGTCCGCGCGCCTGACGACCGATGACTGGCCTTACTTCTACCAGCACGAGCCTGGTCTTCCTCTCAGTGTCATTCTAGTGTCCATCGCTGTGCTCTTAACTTTCGCATGGTTTCTCCCACAAACAAACCGGGGAGAGGGCACAGTAGATTTCCACTTTCTGCTTCTGGGAGCGGGGTTCATGCTCCTCGAAGCTCAGATCGTCAGCCGCATGGCGCTGCTGTTCGGAACAACTTGGGTAGTCAACTCCATTGTTGTATCTGGCCTGCTCTGTCTTATCGTTGCAGCTAACGTTATGTACCAGTTGTTCCAGAGAATCTCCGTGCGCTGGGCCTACATCGGTCTGTTTGTCTCTCTTTTCGCATCGTTTGTCGTGCCACTCGACAAGTTGTTCTTCGAGTCATTTGCCGCTCGGGCCGTAGTTTCCACAGTGGTGCTTTGTATGCCCGTGTTTTTTGCCGGGATCATTTTTGTTTCGAGCTTTGCGAGGGTACATTTCCAAGGGAGCGCGCTGGGCTCAAATCTTTTCGGAGCGCTGGCGGGAGGCCTTCTCGAATCTTTGTCGTTGTGGTTTGGACTGAAGTCCCTGATCGTGCTGGCCGCCGTGATCTATGCTGGTTCAGCGCTGGCCCTGCTCCGCCGTGGCGGGTCGCCCACATCTCCCGCTGGGGCAGAATAGCCGGAGCCCTGGGGCCACCCTGGCAAACAAAACCCGGATGGGAGATTCCGAATGACAAACTCGATGAGCGGTGGTCTTGCGGTTTCAACTTTCGCACACCCGCGCTTTCCCGGCGATCGCCGTCGGCGGTTTCATTGTCGGCGTGGTGGATCTCGCCTCTGCGATCGTCGTATACAGTCCTCGCAAACCCATTCTTATTCCGCAAACGATTGCCAGCGGCATCCTCGGATTGAAGTCGTATAGCGGAGGCACACAGACCGCCGCGCTGGGAGTGGTCCTGCATTTCGTCATGGCGCTCGGTGCGGCACCC
>Ga0182024_10004318_pt1 | contig 32874 bp, 32 predicted proteins | sample P32metaG_FD_120480 | JGI IMG/M metagenome (GOLD analysis project Ga0182024, IMG submission 120480) | Permafrost microbial communities from Stordalen Mire, Sweden - P3-2 metaG (Illumina Assembly) | ecosystem: Environmental > Terrestrial > Soil > Wetlands > Permafrost | place: Sweden: Stordalen... | reverse complement strand
TTCGTGGTCGGTGCGCTTGCCCTTGGTTTTCAACGGTATATTACTTGGCCCGACTGGGTGGCTTCGCTGATGTGGTGTGGACTGGCGGTCGGGCTGTGCCTGGCGGTGCTGCCCCGCGCGAAAGGTGTCGTTATCGGACTAATCTGGGTCTCTCATGGACCTGGTTCGCAAGGGGCTTGAGAGAATGAGTACACGATCGCCGGTACGGGCTTCGAAGAAACGGGCGCCGCCGCGGCGTGGACGGCCGCCAAAACAGGCCAGACTGGCGCGCTCGGGGTATCGGCACATCGCCCGCCAGGAGCGAAGCGCAAAGACGGTGCCCGGCTGGAAGGTCGCACTCCAGCGCGCCGGCAAATACATGCACAAATATTTCTCGGACAAGAAATTCGGAGGCAAGATCAAGGGGCTCAAGGCCGCGAAAGCCTGGCGCGACTCGCGGCTCGCCGCCGCTTCAGGTGTGAATTATGTGCTCTGGCGCAGGAACAAGTTGTACTCACACAATTCGAGCGGAATCGTCGGCGTCGGACGATACGTCGTACGGTATGGCAAGAAAAAACAAACCGTATGGGACGCGTTCTGGGAGGACGCCGACGGCAAGCGCCACTGCCGCAGATTTTTCGTTGCGACCCATGGCGAGAGGCGCGCGAAAGCTCTTGCCTGCGCAGCACGCCGCGACGCCATCGAAGAGTTGCGGCTGGAAGTGATCCGCCGCGGCCGCATCGTCGAGTAACGGGACGGCAAATCACGAATACAAAATGAACTGCACGCCAGGTGCGCGACGCGGCAACCGGTTACGTATCCAGCAGGAATGCGAGTGTGGGTGACGATCCCCGTGCCGGTTTTCACGAGTGTGGTCCCGCAGGCTGGCCGGCGGCCAGTGCCTGACCGCGTGCAGACGCATTTGCTGCCGCGATAGCGGCCAGGCCGCCTTATACCGGCAGGCCCATCGAGTACCAGAGAGCCTCGAGCTGAAGCATGTCGAGCTCGATCGACGTCTCCATCTGCCGGATCAGGCCGGGATGCTCGCCGCGCCCGCGCCGCTCATGCGACAATTTCGCGACGTCCTCGAGCGTGCCTTCGTGGGTGGTCTGGTCTGCCTCGAGACGCCAGCCGGGGGACGTTCGCGACGCCGTCAACTCTTCATTGGACCAAATGTTCTTTGCCATGCGCAAATGATGGCACCCAGAATGCTCCCGCGCAATCGCGATTCGCCAGGATTCGGCGCCGGTAAATGCAATTCCTGCTCCCACGAACGGCCGGTGGGGGACAGGCGCGGGCGGCGAGCCAGAAAGAAATCCTGTGAATGCCTGGGACATGAACTGCATTTCCCATCGTTCTGTAGGAAGTGCAATTCGAGTCCCGCCAGTCGGCGCTCCAAATCCCGGGACGTGGACTACACTCTCCATCATTCTCCAAGAAATGCAGTTCATGTCCCGTTATTCTGCGCTGGCTCTCAAGCTGGCGAAGGAGGTATGAAATGACCATCGAGACCCGGCCGTTCGACCCGGCCGTTCGATCCGGCCGCCTATCTGGAAAGCCCGGAATCGATGCTCGTCTATCTCGACGGGGCCTTTGCGGATAGCGATTCCGGCGAGATCGCCGATGCGCTGGGCGTGGTCGCCCGCGCGCGCGGCATGTCACAACTTGCCGAGGAAACCGGCTTGACCCGGCAGGTGCTCTACAAGGCGCTGAGCAGCGTTGGCAACCCGGAGTTCGCCACCGTCATGAAAGGCATTCGTGCGCTCGGCTTCCGCCTTCATCCCGAGCCTGCCTGCGCCGTCTGACGAAACTGAATTGTAGTGCCTCGACCAGCGTTCACCTCGATAGGGTACTTGGAATTTGTCTACAGCACGCATATTGCAAATTGGTGCCGCAGGGGAACGGCGAACGGCCTCTTGACCGGCCGATCGCGCGCCGCTTTCCGGGCCGCTATGCCAAACCACTCGTCATCCGCAGATTCAGTAAACTTAAGCAATCCTCCGTCCGGGAGATGACGGGATGGGGGTTTTTCCTATATATCCCTCGGTGACACGCGGAGGCCGGTTATGAAGGAAACGATCAAGCGGACAACGGACCGGGGGCGCCAAGCGGCCCGGAAGGCGGTCGCTGCCATTCCGCCGAAAACCCGCTCGCAAGTCCAGGCTGCCTGGAATTTCATCAGGGAGCCTGCGCTCACCATCCTGCTGGTGTTCGCGGCCACCACCGCCGTGGCGCGGCCCTATTACGTGCCGTCCGGCTCCATGGAACCGACCATCCAGATCGGCGACGAACTCCTCACCAGCAAATTCGCCTATGGCTACAGCCGCTATTCCCTGCCGTTCGACATCGGCCCGGCGTCTCCGACACGGTTGTTACAGCGCATGCCGACCCGCGGCGACGTCATCGTGTTCCGCCTGCCGCGCGATACCAAACAGGTCTACGTCAAGCGGCTGATCGGCCTGCCCGGCGACCGCATCCAGATGCAGGATGGCAATCTGTGGATCAACGACAAACGGCTCGCACTGAAATCCGGCGGCACCGGCATGGTGGAAGGCGAAAACGGAGAGATGGTGGCGGTACCGCGCTTCACCGAAACCTTGCCCAACGGTCGCACGCACGAGATTTTTAAAATGCAGTGGAACGGCCCGCTCGACAACACAAAGGTCTATGTCGTGCCCCCGGGCCATCTCTTCATGATGGGCGACAACCGCGACAACTCGCTCGACAGCCGCGTGGCGCCCGAAGACGGCGGCGTGGGTTTCGTGCCGATGGAAAACCTCATCGGCCGCGCCGATGTCGTGATGGGCTCAGTCGATTATCTCAACGCCCACTCGCTCCTTGAATGGCCCGCGGAGTTGCGCGTGGCAAGGCTGATGAAGCCGGTGCGGTAGGGACCGTACGCGCGTCCGGCATCGTCAAAGAATTCTCACACGGAGAAGCGGAGGCGCGGAGAATTACCATGTGAACCGCGGCACCGGCGTTCGATCTCCTGATGGCGCGTGGATGATTTACATTAAGCACCACTGCGTTCCAGTTGCCCCACACGCACCCGGAGCGCGTCGTTCAATTTGTGCCCCGTTCGACCCGTGATGAATTTCACGTAAAAAGTATGCTACCGGCGAATTCTGGCTTATACCGGTTTCGCTTTTACCAGTGGGCGAAGGAATGGAGATCGCGGCAATGAACACAGGACAGCAATGGATTTCCAGGGCTCGTATGGGAGCGGCGCGTGCCGTTCTGGCGTTGATGGCCGTCGCGCCCTTGGGCCTGGACGGTGCCCGGCCGGCCCAGGCGCGCGGTCTGACGGTGCTTTATAATTTCGCGGCATCGTCCGACGGGGGCGATCCTTTCGCGAGTCTGATCCGTGACTCCAAGGGGAATCTCTATGGCACCGCCGATTACGGTGGGACCGCGTTTGCCGGAGTTGTTTTCAAAGTCGCGCCCGACGGAACCGAAACGGTGGTGTACAATTTCAGCGGCGGTGCCGATGGCGCACAACCGTTTTCCGCACTGGTGCGCGACAAGGCCGGCAATCTCTACGGCACGACGACGATGGGCGGCAGTGCGAATGCTGGCGTGGTGTTCGAACTCGACGCGAGCGGCACCGAAACCGTACTGCACAATTTCGTAGGAGGATCGGACGGAACGACGCCGACCGGAGGCTTGCTGGAGGACAAGGTCGGCAATTTCTATGGTACCGCCTCGCAAGGCGGAACATCGAACGCGGGCGTGCTGTTCAAGATAAACGCGAAGGGAAAATACAGCATTCTGCACAGCTTCACAGGCGCGACGGATGACGGAAAGTATCCGACCTATACGAGCCTTCTGATGGATTCCAAAGGATCCCTCTATGGCGTAACCGAAGAGGGCGGCGCCGCCAATGGCGGCATCCTGTACAGATTCAGCAAGAAAGGAAAGCTGACCATCCTGCACAGCTTCATGGGAGGAACGACCGACGGCTGCAACGTTCTGGGAGTTCCGTTCATGGACGGAAATGGAAACTTCTACGGCACGACATCGTCCTGCGGCACATCGAGCCTGGGTACGGTCTGGACGGTGAGTGCGAACGGGAATGAGACCGTGCTGCACAGCTTTGCCGGCGGAACGAGTGACGGGGAGTACCCGCTGGCCGGCGTGATCGTGGATGCAAGCGGCAATATCTACGGCAACACGGAGACGGGCGGCGCCTCGAACGTCGGAACGGTGTACGGGATCAGCCCGAACGGAGCCTTCACACTTCTGCACAGCTTCGACGGGACCGACGGCAAATATCCGTATGGCAGCTTCGTCCGCGACGCAAAGGGGACGCTCTTCGGCTCAACCCAGAATGGCGGCACGATTGGCTACGGAACAATCTGGAAGATAAGCAAGGTGCCGGCGCGACAGGGAGAGTAGTCGAGAGCGTCTTGCCTGGAGCGAATCCCGCTGAAATTGAACAAGATCTGTCATCCCCGGCGAGCCGCGCTCTTATCCGCCGAAGGGCTGAACGCGAAGGCGATACGCGGCGAGGGAAGGGGACCCAGGTGGTGAGGTCATCACGAACATTGTCGTGGCGTCACGACCTGGGTCCCCTTCCCTCGCGCGGCGATGCCGCGCTCGCCGGGGATGACAAGGTGTGCGTGATTCAACTTGATCGGAATTCGCTTTAGTTGCCTTTTTAACAGGGTCCCTGGACCGGCGTTCACCCGAGTTCGGCGCGCAGCCGGCCGGCGGCTGCTTCCGGGCGTCGCGGCGCAGGCGGCTTAATGTCCGGCAGGCCCGGTGCCATCGGCGCCGGCGAACCTTGTTCGCGGCAAATTGTTCAAACGGAGACCTGAGGGATGGAAGAGAACGGGCCGCCGGGCGGCAAGGACAGGCCGGAGAAGAAAGAATCAGGAATTTCCGCGCTCATCAACTCCCCGGCCGGCGTGACGCTGCTGGGATTTTTCCTGACCGGCGTCCTTGGCGCGCTCGTGTCCTTCAGCGTGAACGCGTTCCAGCGCTGGGACCAGGAACAGACGCAGACGCTCACCGAGCGCGAAAACGAAATCAGCGGCGTCAACAAACAATTCGTCGGCGCGATCGTGCAGCGCACCTTCTATACCGACGCGGTGCTCGCCGCCATCGGCCAGTCGAAAGCCGGCAGCGATCTCGACGCCGCCTGGCCGCGTTACGAAACCGCCTATCAGGCAGAACTGGCTGCCGTCTGGCAGAATCACCTGAACATCGAGGGCCATCTCGAAGACGATCCCGCGCCCACCGGGAACAACGGTTGGCAGCCTTTCTGGGGCTACCTCGATCTCGTCATCCAGCCGCGGTTCCAGGAGATGGATCACTGCCTGCGCGCCGTCCACGGCGCCTGGCTGTCAGCCGGCGGCCCGCAGGCGGAGCGGATCAAGGAGGCACAGCGCATTCTTGAGAGCTGCGAAACGAGCTACCACTGGGATCATCTGGGCAAGGCTCAGAAAGCCTCCGTGGCACTCTGGGACCATTTCGAGACCTGCCTGGAAAGTTTCACCTACCATCTGGACGTGAGCGCCAGGATCCAGCGGCAGGTGTGGAAGGCGGGCGAGGCATCCGTTTCGCTTCCCGCCCCGGACCGCTGCGACAAGGGCGATCCGATCTGCCTGCAGGCGGTGTTTCTTGTCGGCCTCAAGGAAAGCCTCGCCGAAGATTGCGGCCCGCTGCCGGAGGGGCAGAGTGATTGAGGGGGAGTGGCGGACTCGTGTGCTAGAAACCGGACCCTTAGTCCCAAATTCAGGGTGCGTGGGCCAGCGTTCATCCCTGAGGTGTCCCGGAACACAGTCGGAGACGCTTGATTCCGTGAGACCGCGGGGCATGAGCTGCGATATCCGGCAGGCCCTTTCCATCGTCGCTGATGAAAATTGGTCGAGCCACCGAATTTAATTAATCTGGTAATACTAGTCATGGCATTGTATTCTTATGAACAACTAAGGCGGCGTGAGAGGCTCAATGGTACCGCACAGGGCGTTCGCCGCCTTCGCGGGCGGAGGTGCAAAAGGTATTATCCACGTGGGCGCGCTCAAAGCCTTGGAACAGAAGCAGGTGAAATTCTGCGGTCTGGCGGGCACTTCAGCGGGCGCCATTGTAGCTTGTCTAAAAGCTGCCGGGTTTAATGCTGATGAGATTATCGATCCTCATTCGGACAAATCGATCATTGATTTGCTGCGCAGCATCGATCCTAAAATAGAGAGGGCCACAGACTTATTTGGCGGCGGCGGATGGATTCGAATTCGCGTGTTCAGATGGCTGATGAGAATGTCGTTCATCAGTCGTCGTGTACTCGCCACCTTGCTTTGGGTTTTAATCTTTTTGAGTCTGCTTGGGGTTTCTGCGATTTCTCACGGCAAACTCGTTTACGCGATAATCCTTTGGGGCGTTTTGGGCGGGGCACTTTGGCTGTTCGGAAGGAGCATACTCACTGGTCTGGCGAATGCGGCCCGTCTCAAAAATGCTCTAGGCATTTTGCTTCAACAGCGGATGTTTCCTGGCGAACCCGGTCGCATCGTACGAATGTCGGATTTCGGTAGATCTCGTCCATCGCTTAAGATCGTGAGTGCCAACATTAGCCGGGGAAAGTTACAGCTATTTTCTCCCGAACGGAGCCCGAATGTTCCCGTCGCAGACGCCGTAGCCGCTTCAGTTTGCCTTCCTTTAATATTTGCACCCTGGGCTATCGAGGGTGAGCTTCACGTTGATGGGGGCATAGTCTCCAACCTACCTGCTTGGCCTTTCGACGAGGAGCGGGAGCTGGACCCCGAAGCTTTGACAATCGCAGTAGAAATTGCGGACCCGCCGAGACCTAACACGGTCACCACATCTAACTGGCCACCTGCGGCGCTTCGCACCGCGCTGTTTGGGTCGGGCGAACTCAATTTGCGCGCCGTCGGCGCGGCCGAACGGCTACTGCTTGAAACGAAACTTACCCTCCTGCAGTTTGACGGTACAGCAGCGGCGTTGCGCCAGGAGGTACTCGATGCGACAAACGCCGCTGCATATCGTTTGGACAAACGGTTATTTCGAAGGCCGACGCTTTATCGCAACGCGTGCCGGGTAACCCAGGAGCTCACCAAAGACGTTCTTGAATCCATCGGTGTGCCGGCCGGGAAAGCCAGAGTTGGCGTGGCGATACAAGACCGTGATTATTTTCACTCCCTTAGATTGCGGTATTCGGTTGGATACGAAACGGACCATGATGAAGGAATGCTGGTTCCAATTGAGGGATCCGTCCTAGGCGCCGCTTGGCGAGATAACGAAAGCCAGTTCGAGATTGCGCCGATTCCCGAGCCGCTAAACATGCCAGGAGACCAAAACCGGCTCCGGCGCAAAGCCCTATGGAAGAACATGCGGTGGCAGCTGTGTGTTCCGATTGAGGACGCAAGACGCAAGATTCGCGTGGTTGTCCAAGTAGATGGAGACGCTGTCTTGCCCGACGATCCAGAGGTCGACGAGGCAATTTCGAGCGTTGAAGAGGCTGTTAAAGAGACCTTTGGTCTGGTAATACAGGAGCTGGCCGCTTTGGAGGACGATGATGGCATGGAAGAGTAGCACCTTTACGCAAAGAAGCTCAGGCAAGACCCCGAAATCGGAAGACATCAAAAGGGCTGCCGGTCGGCACAAAGAGGCCATAGACGGGGTCGTTCGACAGGCCAAGGAACTTGCATCGGACAGTTTGCGCCAACTTGATCAAATTAAAGATCCGGATCTGCGCCGGAGCGCGAAGCGTTAAGAACCGACGGTGCTTCTTGCTTTGAAGGGGCGATGCTTTGTCGTTTTGGAGCGGTAAAACTATCAAAGATAGGCTCGCGGCTGTCATCGTAGACGGGGACGAACGTCTTATCGATTGCGCTGCCTATACGTTGCGTGTGGGCACCGAGTATTTCGTGACACCCACCGATGACAGCGGCGATGCCAATTCTCTGTCGCTTAAGACAATGCAGTCGGGCGAGTCCTTCGCGATCCCCCCCGGTCAGCTCGCCTATGTGATTACCCATGAGACTGTGAACATTCCAAAAAACGTCCTGGCATTCATCTCGATACGCGTAAGTGTAAAATGGAAAGGCCTCGTCAACGTTTCAGGTTTCCATGTCGATCCAGGCTACAGAGGGCGACTGACCTTCTCTGTTTACAACGCCGGTTCCGCATCGATCCACTTACGGTCTGGCGATGCGGTCTTTCTAATATGGTTTGCAGATCTCGATGGTACGGCGACAGAATTTGCAAAAACCCCAAAGGATACCGTACCCGAGGAAAATTCCCGCATAAATATCGGTACACTCGCGCCGACTTCCGGCGAACTGCATTCCCTTAACGGGCTGGCAAATAGAATAAAGGACACAAAAGAGGCGCTTGACAAGAGGATTACCGCGCTAGAGAGCGCAAGCGGAATCTATCGGGTCGCAGCAGGAGCAGTCTTGACGATTTGTCTGGCATTGGGCGTGAAATTGATTTCTGACTGGATGCATCCGGAAGCAAAGGCGCCACCAGTGATGGTTGTCATGCCCACTCCTCCGCCCGCTACGACAATGCAACCGCCTTTCCGGAGCCCCGTGGGAGGTCAAAACGCGGCCAAAACGCAGGAGCCTCACCCGGCACCGCCTTTGCTATCGCGACAACCTCCAAAATGACAATCGTCGGCATTGGGTTGGACCTAATCGACCTCAAGCGCTTTGCTTGCCTTTATCCGCTGGATGATCCAGACCCGTTGGCGAGATGTTTTACGTCCAATGAAATGTCAGTAGCGGGCGATGGTGAGGACGCCACCGCCCGCTTGGCGGCTCGCTTTGCTGCGAAAGAAGCAATAATAAAAGTCCTCGGAGGTCTTAAAGACGGCATTGCTCTCACCGACATCGAAATTGATTCGACCAATGACGGCGCACCAACCGTTCATCTCTATGGCGGAGCGCTCGCAAGAGCGAGCGGATTAAGTATCACCGTCTGGCACCTCAGCCTCACTCACGGAGATACGTCCGCGGCAGCGGTCGCAATAGGTATTTCTGCTAGCCGTGAATAGCTGATCGTTCGGTTATCGCGATCGGCCAGGACCGTTCCGCCGCCCGACGTCACGATACTTCGCCAAACAGCAAATCCTTCCAAGATGGCCTTCCGCCATAAAGATCCAGGTTGAGAGGAAACCTCAAGATGGCTGCCCATCTCCCGGATAGTGCGAATTAAATCTTCATCGATATCGTAAACTCCGTCCAAAAAGCCGTGTCGGCGCGCATAATCGAAAACAAGAGCGGCAATGCCCTCCTCTATGACTGCGGCGCGCCCACCGTCCTCAACTTCATCTACCAGCGGATCGCTGCGACGCTTTCGGTTCATCAGCTTACGAAGAACCGGTGACCACCCCAGCACTGCGGCATAAGCGATATGGAAAACGTCGTGAAATCGGTAACCATCGTCAGCGTATGAATTATCGGTTAGCGTGGCACCCAGTACCCGGCCATCCCAATACGCCGTAACTTCTGCGCGCCCTTCGATAATACGCTCTCTCAAGGTCAAACTAAACTTGTTCGGAAACCGCTCACGTTCCTCGTACTGATCATCCAACTTATTCAGCGGCTTCGAAGGCAGATAGCGCGAACGGGTCTTCGCAAGATTTGCTTCGGCGATGGCCTCTAGCGACAATCCGTATTTACTCGCCACATTTGAAACATACCACAGAATATCACCCAATTCCTCGCTTACACGGTCTACAAATTTTTCGTGCTTCTCCCCATCTCGTAGGCGTTTTTTATATTCAGATAATAGTTGACCTGCTTCGCCTGCAAGTCCGAGAAGCGGGATCAATTTTGCGTCATGCTCGCTTGCGTTTTTCGTTCGATCAGTTTCGAGAGCCAGCGCCTGAAAATCAGTCAAGTTCATCGTTTTGCCCCTTAGCGAACAAGTCATCCGAAGGGCCAGAGACCCGCGGTATAAGAGCGTTGATGCCCCACTTTGGCGGAAACCATGCAGTAACCGGCGAACTAGTGGGCCTGAAGATTTGCTTAATTCTGGTCCGTCCCGAGATACTGGAAAACTCGGGGTGTGCCACCCTCGAATATTTACTGATTTCACAAAATAGATTCTGACAATCAACGAGTTGAAGTGGACGCCCCCAAAGAGAAGTGAATTCAATTTCTAACCGCGCAAACTCGAAGAGTTGCCTGTCTTGAACAAACTCAATTATGTCTTCTGGCTCATATTCATTTGCATTGACAAAGCACTTTGATATTCCGTCTAGCGCACCAGGACCCGCGACAACGAAGTCCGACTCACGGTGAGTCAAAGCCGTCGAATAATTCAAGTCAATTGCAAACTGGAACGCAAGAAATCGCCCGAACGACGGGAGCTCTTTCAAGAGTTCATAAACATCTTTCAGTGTTGGTGCATCCATCAGCTGGCTGGTCAGGTCGCCTTTCATTGCATGTGAGAGCAAATATAAGTGGCCCCTATGCTTTACTCCCTCGTCCGGGCCTAACCGCACGGGCGGGACGATGTAAGCCGCAGAATAGAGCTTTTCTCCTTTTTCCATTGCGGTCGAAAGGACGCGATCATAGCGAAGTGGGTCGAATGTCTCCCACGACAAGTCACCAAAGGCGGCCTCAAGCCGCTCCCAGGTAGACGTCTTGTTGAAAAGCTTGAACAGCAACGTCCGAAAGATGATTTCTTTCGGATCGGATGAGTATTTTTCCGCGTAAAGCACGTTTCTGATAAAGTACTGGCTGACACGGTCTGACGCCCGGTATGCATTGGTGAACTTATGCTTCAACAAAATTGGATCATTTGTCCACGGTGGTGGATCGCCTTTAATCCGACGCATGTAGATTGCCTGCCGTCTTGCAGCAAAGCGCCAGTACGTGTCGTACACGGGAGTCGGCCGCAATTCGGCGAACCGGTTTGACGTTTTAATGAACGATTGCGAATGGGAATTGGCGGGTGTCACTTTCACGCTGGAACGCTATCTTTGTCCAAGGCGGTTTCGATAGCCGTCATTAGTGTCAAAAGATTATCGTGTGTCTTTCCAATGTCCATGTGGGCAACACCAACGAACACGTTCATGCGAACAAGAGATCGATCCATTTGGGAAGCCATAAAAGCGCCCAGGCGCGCTATTCCAAGGTAATTGCCGTATCCTTTACGGGCAATCTGCTGCGTCGCATAAAAAGCATTGATAACGAGTCCATCATCGTCGGCAAAGGTGAAGCTAACTTGTTGGAGACAAGGAAATTCCAGATAGGGCATCGACAAGTGGTCGCGCCGAGGGTCAAACGTGGAAGCCTGCCATTTGGACCGGCGCCCGTCCGGGTTGCTCTCATATTCCGAAAGAATCCACTCCAGCTGGTCAATGCTTCCGCTCCCGTCGCCCTCGAAGTCAACTAGCCGTTGGAAGTAGGACCCTCGCCGATTATTCTTGGGGTTGAACTCCTGAATCCGCGGAAATGCCTCTCGGAACATTTCAAAAAATGTCTTGCGGTCACCACCGGACATTTCCCAGTAGCGTTGCGGGAAAATTGTCCACGCGATATTTTCAACGTCGCGCTTGCCCTCCGCCTCGAGAAAGGCATCAACGGCTTTCCTTATATCGGGAATTTCGGCCGGGGAACCGTCGTCATCAAATCCCGTGATCGAAAGCGTGAGCGGCGTTATTGCTTGGACTCCCCGCTGCATCAGCTTCTCCATTACGACCCACCAACCCAGCTAGAGATTGTCCGATTGGATCAACTCAGGTACCGACGACTTACTCATCGGGATCCTCCAAATAGCGATACTGTGCGGGGCCAACAAACTTAGCCGGGGCAATTCGCAGCTCGACAGTCCAATTCGAATTTTTGATTGTCATCAGCCCACGCTTTACCGCGCGATAGAGATCGAAGCCAGGAAATGTGTCTTTCGCATTGAGAAAGTTGCCGTCAAGTAGCGTCCCCTTCGGTACTGCCAACCCGTAACCCACTTCGAGCTCGACCGAGTGCGCCTGCTGGTTACTGTCCAAAATTGTGAGGCCTGTAAAATCATTGTCCCCCAGCAGGTCCTTTCGAATTCGCTTTGGTTTTATTTTTTCCAAATCGGCCTTCTTGGCCGCAGAGAGGTCGCGTAGCATTAGCGACATGTGGTTCAAGACCGTTTCATAACCCACGCCAAATTCGCTTGCAATTGTAAGAATTTGAAGCGGGGTTGGAGTGGCTGCGTCCCACCCGCGTACGCTGAAGGCGCGCCGAATGCCGATTGTAGGCATCAGGAGGAAACTTGCAAAGCCGTTTGCAAGGACTTCATTAGGGTTTTCAGAATCGCTGCGGTCATCTGTTTGCAGTTCATCCATTGTGGTGCCGTGTCCGAACCAGTGGTGCCCCAGTTCATGCGCGCAGGTGAAAGCACGTCGAGGTAATGGTCGGAGGGAGGACAATAAAACTCTAGCCGGAGAACCCTTTAGATAGAAACCTTCCATACTAATATCGACGAATCGTACGCGAACACCGAGCTTATTCGCGAGCGCATACACATCGATAGGATCAACCAGATCCAATCCGACCTGTTCGCGGGCGTCGGATGCAGCTTGGGCCGCGTCTAGGATGATTGACCTTCTGCCGGGCACCATTGTTTACCCGTCCGTTCCATCTTTTGGTTTGTTGTCATTCCGCAGCATTGCTAGAGCACGAAGAAGTTTATCTAGTGCTTCCGGTTCCAGCTTCCGAAGTTCTCTCGCAGCAAGCTGAATTTTTGGGTCGTCCACAGCAAGCATGTCTGGTGATTTTCCAAGAAGGAACGATGAGCTTACATCGAAAATGTCGGCGAGACGTTGGATCTCGTCGGCGCTCACCTTTCGATTCCCGGTCTCCATCTCTGTTACGGAGGGACGGTGAAGGTTCAACAATTGAGCAACCTGACCCTGACTCAGACCCGCTCCATGCCGCGCCTCCTTGATGCGGGCCGCTATTAACTTCCTTCTTTCGCTCTCAGACATGTTCCTACTCCGCGGCAATAGACATTGCCGCCACTTTCTTGTTGTAATGCGCCAAGACCAGTTCTGCGGTTTGCATGACCGTTAGCAGGGGCTTACCGCCCTTTCCGCCAAATATGTGGACGTCGTTATCGATCTTGAAACCGAGCTCCTTCCCCAGCCAGCTCGTCGCGACCGGCCAGACCGTGCTATCGAACTTGGGAAAGATTTTGGACGGCACAGAAGTGGCTAGGAGCGGTGGACTGGCCAAGCCGCTCGTTGTCTGGACCCGATCTAGCACCTTTGCTAATGCAGTTACGACGTCGCTCAGTTTCATGCCGCGTAGCCTCGATAGCCGACGTAAGATAATCTTACATTGTGCTTACCGCAACCCCCTCTTGCCGGAAAAATACGATTAATAGACACCAATTTGGTTTTGTCGTATCCCAAAATGGTTTTGTTTCCGCTGCCGTCTTTCGGGGTTTGTGTGGGATTTTGTGACGGTCGCCTGGCCGCGCTGTGAAAGCGCTTATCAGGCGGAACTCGACGCCGTCTGGCAGAATCGCCTCAACATTGAGGGCCATCTCGAAGACGATTCCGCGCCCGCCGGTTGTCTCGGTAAGTTAAAGCCGTACCGCGAACCTCAATGGGGGTCTTTGACGCGCCATCCAGGTCGAACCTCGTTTGCCATTCCGACCTCATGCACCAAACTTCGCCCCTCTTGGTTAAGGGGCTAAATTTGGCAAACTATGTTATGAGATTTTCTCCGTTGGTTTTGTTTGTCTTTCTTACCGTTTCGTACAGCCGCCGGCATGGCGTCGTGTCCCAGAAGCAGCGCCATGGCCGCTACCAGGCTTGCCTTGCAAAGGCGTATCAGCATCCCCGGATTGATTTTGTCCACGCCACTCTTTCCCCATCTTTTCGACGGCGAAGGTAGAGCAGTCGGCAAGGGGCGCAAAATCCCGGGACATGAACTACATTTCCCATCGTTCTGTGGGCAATGCAGTTCATGTCCCGCTATTCCTATCTCTACATTTGCCATCGTTCTGTGGGCAATGCAGCTCATTTCCCGCTATTCCTGGATGGTCCGCGTGCGGGGACCATGACAAGGTCTGGATGGGATTGAATCCCATCGGCCGGCGATTGGAGGGTTTGTGAAAGCAGCAATCGTCACGCGTTACGGATCGCCGGACGTGGTGAAAATTTGCGAGGTGCCGACACCGGCGCCGCAAGCCGGCGAGGTGTTGATCCGGGTTCGCGCGACGACGGTCAACCGGACGGATTGCGGCGAGCTGCGGCCCCATCCCTTCTTCGCGCGGCTGTTCTACGGACTTCGCCGCCCGCATCGCACGATCTTCGGAATGGATGTCGCCGGCGAAGTTGAAGCCGTGGGCGTGGGAACGCTGTCGTTCAAGCCGGGCGAGCGAGTGTTCGGCATGTGCCCGTCGCGGCGCAACGGCGCCCAGGCCGAATATGTCTGCGTGCCCGAAGCGGGGCCGATCGCCCACCTGCCGCCAGACATTCCCTTCGACGAGGCCGTGCTCTGCGAGGGCGCTTTCTATGCGAACGGGGTTCTGACGAAACTGCGCCTCGGTCCCGGCCACGAAATCCTGATCTACGGCGCGTCGGGCGCCATCGGCACCGCGGCGGTCCAGCTCGCGAAATTCCGCGGCGCGCAAGTGACCGCGGTCGCCGTCACAAGGCATCTCGAACTTGTCAAATCCCTCGGCGCGGACCGCGTCATCGACGCCGCGGATTTCCCCCGGATCGAAGGCCGCTTCGATTTCGTTCTGGACGCCGTCGGCAAGATCAGCTTTTTCCGGTGCCGAAGACTCCTGAAGCCCGGCGGGATCTTTGCCGCGACAGACATGGGGCCTTGGATGCAGGACGTTCCGCTGACGATCTGGTCGCTTGTCACCCGGAGCAACCGGGTTGTCATTCCGTTGCCGGCACGGGGAAGCGCCCGCACATTCGTGGAATTTCTGAAAGCCCGCATGGAGGCGGGGCAGTACAGGGCGGTGATCGATCGAAAATACAAGCTGGACGCGATCGCCGACGCGTACCGCTATGTCGAGACCGGGCAGAAGGCCGGCATCGTGTTGATCGAAGTGGGCGAGGGATCAATTCCGTCCGCGCAGAACGATAACTGAATCAGTTTACACACAGACTGTTTTGGATTTCGTCCGCGAAATCGTTTCTAACAAATGCTCGCTGCTCTCGACCGACGAACACAGCGCGTATCGTCGCTTGTCGCCAGGCACTACAATAACCGCTTGAACGCGGACACTTTTGCGGTGCTTGCTGACATTAAGTTCTTTCTATTCGCAATTTGTCATCCTCAATCCACACACGACAGTCAATTTGCTTTGGATGTCGCGCCTCCGCAGCACTTGCAGTCAGCGTCATGGTGTAGGGCTGATCATCCAAGTATGAGACGCCGTTAGACAGCGGATTTATGGGAAACTTCGCCTCTATCGTCGCTGGATCATGGATGGCTGGCCCTCTAATTGCTTCGTCATAAGAGACAAAATCTATGTATTCTGGCACACCTGGATTGAGCGAAAAGGTCGAGCCAATTTTGACTGGAACGTGCTGGGAGAGGCGTCCGCTAATTTTGTCTAGCCGCAACTCGCAATTTGTCATTCTTTTCCGGCTTACCACTGCCGCGCGGCTCAAGTGTGTACGGAAGTGAATATGGCTCCGGTAGAAATCGAAAGGGGGACCACTACCAAAAACGATATCGAGATCGGACCCGCCGAGTAGAACTGTAGTTGGCCTGACTCGCCGTCGATAGAAGTCGATGACTGCTGGTTTAAATGCCCAGCCCGCTACCAAAACACAGACTGCCATTATGGGGCCGGATACCCACCAACCCCAGAGCGGCGCTCCTATCCCCGCTATAGCGAACAACGCGCTACTCCCGACACCCGTTCGCGTTGCATTATCCATCTGATCCTCCAGCCCGACAGCGACAGCGCCACTCTTTCCCACAGGGAGGATAGTCGTTTCTCTGCGCAATAAATGAACTGTCGAATACTGGACAATGGCCCCCGCAAAGGGAGGTATTGCCTTTAGCAAACCCGGAGCAATATCAGGTCAGTTCGCCTCGTCATACAAAGTGAAGGTAAATTCACATGGGCAGGCTTCGAAGCCAGACACAGTATCGCCGCTCTGCATGCCAATCTGGAAGGTGTGGGTCCCTTGCGGGACCAGTTGTCCTTGCATGTCGTTCACCTTACCCTGACCTTGCCCCGAGCAAGATGGCTTCATCGGAACTCCATCGACATATGCACACAAATTGGTTACAGCCGCCCCATTCGGCAATGCCGCTTCGGAAGTTGAAGTTACAATGCACCCGGACGCTGAGAGACACGTCAATAAAAACGGATTGTCGAGATAGGTTATGTTTGGGTAGACGTTTAATAGGATCGGTTTGAGGTGGTTATGTAATACCTCCGTGACGCCGTGCTTATGGAAGCGAACAGGTGCGTCCGAGTCATCGGTACCTGAGATCGCCGGTCCAATCAAACAAACAATGGCGACCGTCGCCTCTACGAATAGCCGTGTTTTCATTTCTTCCCTCCAAGTTTCGCGTTGTTTCTACCCGCGCGATCTTCCCCAGCTTCGTATCGAACGCCTTCAAATCAGGATAGCAGCCGAGACGTTTGGCGACTGACTCGAAATCGTGATGTACCGCCGACGGGCGCTTAGGGGCTTTTCGACGCATCGCTGCCCTCGTACGGTCTGGCAAACAGGGGGCATCTGCCTGTACGTCTGACATCCTGCCATATAAAAATGAACCCCGTTTAATTTCGGGAGCCATGAGGACTTTCCGCCGGAACGAGGGCCGCTTCGATTTCGTGTTGGACGCCGTCGGCAAGATCAGCTTTTTCCGCTGCCGGAGACTCTTGAAGCCCGGCGGAATCTTTGCAGCCACGGATATGGGGCCTTGGATGCAGAATGTTCCGCTGATGATCTGGTCCCTGGTCACCGGGAGCAACCGGGGCGTCATTCCGGTGCCGGCCCGGGGGAAGCGCCCGCGCCTTCGTGGAGTTTCTGAAAGCCCGCATGCAGGCGGGCCAATTCCGGGCCGTGATCGATCGAAAATACAGGCTGGAAGCGATCGCCGACGCGTACCGCTATGTCGAGACCGGGCAGAAGGCCGGCATCGTGGTGATTGAAGTGGGCGGGGGATCAATTCCGTCCGCGCAGAGTGATAACTGAATCAGTTTACATACCGACTGTTTTGGGCTATATCCCCCCCAGAAGCCGGCAGATCTTCTGCGACCGGCGCGACGGTTTGAGCGGAGTCCCTAATGCGAACAAACCGGCATTTGGAGGGGCTCAGGGGCGTTCTCAGGCTCTCTCGCCAAAAAGTGGCTTGCGCGAGGGTTTGAACTTTACAACCTGAACGAGAAAAATGGCGAGATGGTCCGCGCTGGCCCGCCAGACTTTCCTCCCCAGCGCGAAGCGTGGGGGAGGTGCCCCGAAGGGGCGGAGGGGGCCCCGCGCGTGACGGGCCCCCTCCACCGCAAGCGGTTCCCCTCCCCCACGCGCGAAGTGCGCGCGGGGGAGGAAAGAGGGGCGTTACGTGTTCGCGCTTTGTGTGAGTGAAATCAGAGCCCGAGCACGAATCTCAGGGAATTATAGAAAAAGTGACCTGCGCGAAGTGATCGAGCCTTGCAATCACGGATTGCATCCAGTCGGCTGGCTCAATGCTACGCGGCCGTCGAAAGTTGCGGCTCAGCCGCGGACGTAACCGTCCATGGCATGGGCCATCGCGATGTCGTTTTCGGTCAGGCCGCCCGCATCATGGGTGGTCAGCCGCACATCGACCGTCTTGTAGACGTTCATCCATTCGGGGTGATGGTCCATGCGCTCGGCGAGCAGCGCGACGCGCGACATGAAGCCGAACGCTTCGTTGAAATCGCGGAACTCGAATTTGCGCGCGATCACGTCGCGGCCGGGCACTTCGCGCCAATCGGGAAGGTCCTTCAGCGCCGCCGCGCGCGCCGCCGCATCGAGCTTCTGCATGGCCATATCTCCGCGCTATGATCCATGGCAGGTTACTAGATTGCCGGGCAGCCGTCGCCATGGAATTACCACACACGGACTGGTCGGAGCGCGAAGCGCCTTCTCTCGACGCGCTGGAGCAGCTGGCGCGCGCATCATTCGCCGGGCTGCCGTCAGAGTTCCGGGCGCTGGTCGATGGCATCGCCTTCGTCGTGCAGGACTTTCCCGACGAAGAGACGCTGAAGGAACTCGGGCTCGAAAGCGGGTTCGACATTCTGGGCCTCTTCCACGGCGCCGATCTCGCCGACCGCACCGCCAATCGCGGCGTGCCTGAGCCCACGATGATCCTGCTCTACCGCCGGCCGATCCTCGATTACTGGGCCGAGAACGACGAGACGCTCGGCGCCATCGTGCGCCACGTGCTCATTCACGAGATCGGCCACCATTTCGGCCTCTCCGACGAGGCCATGGACGCGATCGAGGACGGGGAGGAATAGCAATCGGCGACTCCTCTTGCTCTTCACCTCCCCCTTGCGGGGAGGTCGAAATTTGTGAGCACTTTCGCGAGCAAATTTCGGGTGGGGGTCGTGGCGGCGCCGTTGCCCCCCACCCGAAAAACGCTGGCGCCTGAACAGACGTCGAGTCTTCGCGCGTGAACGCGTTTTTCGACCTCCCCGCAAGCGGGAGGTGAACAAAAAAAGCGCCAGCGAATCTGCTGTCTATTCCAGCCGATAGGCGCGCTCGGGGCGGTAGAGGCTGCCCTGGGGGGTGAGCGTGCTGGAGTAAAGGATGAAAGCGCCGATCTCGAAGGGTTCGCTTGCATAGAGCGCGTGGGCGGCGAGGAAGGTGATGACGCGGTCGCGCGGACTTCCGCGCAGGCGCGCCAGCGTGACATGCGGAACAAATTTGCGCGGCTCCGGAGGCAGGCCGATGCGTTGCAACGCGCTTTCGATCTTGCGGTTCAGATGCGCGACCGCGCTGCCGTCGCGCACGCCCGCCCACAGCGCGCGCGGCGTGCGGCTGCCGAATTCGCCCACGCCCTTCAGCTCGAGCGTGAAACGCGGCGCGCGGATCGTGGCCAGCGCATCGTCGATCGCCATCGCGTCGCGCCCGTCTACCTCGCCGATGAAACGCAGTGTGAGATGCAGCTGCGCCCGATCGCACCAGCGTGCGCCCGGCACCCCGCCTTCCAGCGCGAGCAAACTTTCGGCGACAGGATCGGGCAGCGCGAGCGCCACGAAAAGCCGCATCATCGCGCGTTCCGGGCGCGGCTGAGCCGGCCGAGCGGCAAGCGATTGCGGAACAGGATCACGACCGCGCCGTAGGCGAGGCTGCCGGCGACGAAAGCGAAGCAGAGAAGAACGACCTCATGCAGCCCGCCCGCATGCACAATGTGTCGTCCAAGTCCGACCGCGGCGTAAGCCGCGGCCGCTGTCGCCACGCCAGCAAGGATCACGGGGACAAGAGAGCGACGAAAGCCGGAGTCGAGCCGCAACAGGTTGTGGCGGTGGCCGAGGAACACGAGCAGCACGACATTCACCCAGGCCCCGATCGAGGTGCCAAGCGCAATGCCGGCGATGCCGAGATGCAGCCCCCAGACGAACAGGAATTTGAGCGCGATGTTCAGCGCGATCGCCGAAACCGTCACGCGCGCGGGCGTCATGCTGTCGTGCCGCGCATAAAAGGTGGAGGCGAAGATGCGGACGAGCGCCATCGCCGGAAGCCCGACGCCATAAGCCGCGAGCGCAATCGCCGACAGCGCCGCGGCGTTCCTGTCGAAGGCTCCATGGGCGAAGATGGCCCGCATGATCGTGTCGGGAATGGCGACGAACACCGCGGCGAACGGCAAGGTCAGCAGGAGCGAAAGCGCGGCGGAGCGGTTCTGCGCGGCGTCGGATCCGCTCCGGTCGCCGAGCGCCAGCCGCGACGACATCTCGGGCAGAAGGACCGTGCCCAGCGCGATGCCAAGCACGCCGAGCGGCAGCTGGTTGATGCGATCGGCGTAGTAAAGAGCGGTCCGGGTGCCGGTCGGCAACAGGCTGGCAATAACCGTATCAATGAAGGGTGCGACCACATAGCTTGCCGCGCCGACGGTCACCGCGCCCAGCGCGATGAAAAACTCCTTGATCTCGGGCGTCCAGCGCGGCCAGGCGATGCGCAGCGAGAGCCCGTCACGGCCCGCCGCCCACAACATGAAAACAAGTTGCGCGACGCCGCCAAGAAGAACGCCCCAGGCCGCCGCAAACGCCGCATTGGGAAACCAGGGCGAGGCGAGCAGCGTCGCGATCATCGCGAGGTTGAGAAAATTCGACCATGCGGCCGCGGCCCAGAATTTTTCGATCGCGTTCAGCATCGCGGAAAGCTGCACGGCGACGAGTGTGAGAATGAGATAGGGGAAGGTGACGCGCGCAAGCTGGACGGTCAGCGCGAGCTGCCCGGGATTGTCGGCAAAGCCCGGCGCGAGAACGCGAATGATCGCGGGCATGAAGATGAGCGCCAGCACGAGAATGACGAGCTGCGCCGCCATCTGCCAGGAGAAGACGCGGTCGCCGAACAACTCTGCCGCGCGAACCTCGCCTTTGGCGCGCAACGCCGCATAGCGCGGCAGAAAAGCAGGATTGATGGTGCCTTCGCCGAAGATCGCGCGGAAATAATTCGGGAAGAGGAACGCGACGATGAAGGCGTCGGACAACACGCCCTTGCCGAGAATCCACGCCATCAGAATGTCACGCACGAAGCCGGTGATGCGCGAGAGGAGCGTGAAACCGCCGACGGAGAGCAGACGCCTGAACATCAGGGCTTGCCGTTGCGCGCTTCGGCGATCAGCTTCTGCACATAGGGAAACAGCCGCGCGGATATCACCCGAACGCCTGCGGGATTTGGATGGATGCCATCGGCCTGATTCAACTTCGGATCGAGCGCAACGCCTTCGAGGATAAAGGGATAGAGCATGTCGTGGTATCGCAAAGCCAGTTCAGGATAGATCGCATCGAACGACGACGCATATTCGGGACCGAGATTGCGGGGCGCCTTCATGCCGAGCAGCAGCACGGGAACATGGGAGGCGTTGAGCTTTGCGAGAACGGCCGCGATGTTTTTCTCCGTCTCGCGGGGATCGAGCCCGCGCAAGGCGTCGTTCGATCCCAGCTCGACAATGGCGGCATCGGGATGGTCGGCGAGCGACCAGTCGATGCGGGAGAGACCGTCGGCAGAGGTATCGCCCGATACGCCGGCATTGATCACCTTGGCGTGAATCCCGGCAGAGTCGAGCTTCGCCTGGAGCACTGCCGGCAATTCGGTTCCCGGCGGCAGGCCGTAGCCCTGCATCAGGCTCGTTCCGAAGGCGAGAATCCTGACCGGCGCGGCGAACGCCGGCGTGCAACTGACGGCAAGCCATGTCGCGACAAGCGCCGCTCGCTTGAATCGGCTGACGTTCATGCCATATGGCCTAACACGTCCGCGAATCGTCAGCGCACATTTGACCAGCCTGGAACAAGGTTGTCATTCCCGCGAAAGCGCGAACCTAATGCGCGAACGTTCGCGAGCGCAAATGAGTCATCAGCCCGCCGACGCGGGCCTGCCGGGTTCCCGCTTTCGCGGGAATGACAATAGTAGAGATGGAAACAACGCCCGCGATCGTTCTCGATGACGTGCAGCTCGAACTGTCGAGCAGCGCGGGGACCGTGCATGTGTTGCGCGGAGTTTCGCTCGAGGTGAACGCGGGCGAATCGGTGGCGCTGCTCGGTCCTTCGGGGTCGGGCAAATCTTCGCTGCTGATGGTTGCGGCCGGCCTCGAAAAGCCGACGCATGGCCGCGTGACGCTCGCGGGCACCGATCTTTCGAATCTCGGGGAGGACGCGCTGGCGCGGCTGCGCCGGGGCGCGGTCGGCATCGTCTTTCAGTCGTTCCATCTCATCGCCACCATGACCGCGCTCGAGAACGTGGCGCTGCCGCTGGAGTTCGCACGCGAGAAAGACGCATTCGAGCGGGCACGGAAGGAGCTGGACGCGGTCGGGCTGGCGGCGCGCGCGCATCACTATCCCGGACAATTGTCGGGCGGAGAGCAGCAGCGCGTGGCGCTGGCGCGGGCCATGGTGGCGCGACCCGCCGTGCTGTTTGCCGACGAGCCCACCGGCAATCTCGACACGGAAACGGGCGCCGAAGTGGCAGACCTCCTGTTCGCGCTGCCCGGCCGCGCCAACACCACGCTTTTCCTGGTCACGCATGAAGAAACACTGGCGCGGCGCTGCTCGCGAATCCTGCGCCTCACGGACGGCCGCATCGTCGGCGACACGCGGGCTGCCGTTTCATGAACGAGGTTGCGCTCGCGTGGCGACTGGCGCGGCGCGAACTGAGGAGCGGTCTTTCCGGATTTCGCATCTTCTTCGCCTGCCTGGTGCTTGGCGTGGCGGCGATCGCGTCCGTCAACTCGCTGGCCGATGCGCTGCTCGGCGGACTCGCCGAAAATGGCCGTGCGCTGCTTGGCGGCGACGTGGCCATCGAACTCGTACATCGCCCGATGACCGTTGCGGAACACGCCTTTGCCGCGTCGCGCGGCACGCTTTCGCAGACCATTTCCATGCGCGCGATGGCGTATGCGCTCGAGAGCGGCAACGCGGGCGGACGGCAGCTGATCGAGCTGAAGGCGGTCGATGCAACCTATCCGCTCTATGGCAGTGTCGGGCTCTCGCCCGCGATGAAGCTTTCCCCGGCGCTGGCCTGCCGCCCCGCGCCGGACAGCTGCGGTGTGGTGGTCGAGCAGGCACTGCTCGACCGGCTCGGTCTCAGGCGCGGCGGCCTGCTGCGGATCGGGCAACAGAGCTTCCGCGTCGCTTCCGCGCTCACCGACGAACCCGACCGTCTTTCCGGCGGCTTCAGCCTGGGGCCGCATGTGATTATATCGATTGCGGCGCTCGACCGCACCGGCCTCGTCACAGCGGGCAGCCTGATCGATTACAACACGCGCGTGAAATTGCCGGCGAACGCGTCGGTCGCGGAATTCAAACGCGACGCGAAAGCGCGCTTCCCCGACGCGGGATGGCAAATCCGGGACCGCGATCACGCGGCTCCCGGCACAGGGCGGCTGATCCGCCAGGTCAGCCTCTTTCTCTCGCTGGCGGGCCTGACCGCGCTCGCGGTGGGCGGGGTGGGCGCGGGCCAGGCGGTGCGCGCCTTTCTCGATCGCAAGCAGGAAGACATCGCAACCATGAAAGCGCTCGGCGCCGATGGCACGCTGATCTTTCTCATCTTCTTCCTGCAAGTGATGGCGATCGCGACGGTTGCTTCATTGACGGGGTTGCTCGCCGGCGCGGCGATTCCGCTCGCGGTGGAGCGGCTCTACGGCGCCGAAATTCCCGTGCCGGCCAGCTTCGGTCTGTTCGCCGGCGCGCTTCTCCTCGCTTTCGTGTTCGGACTGCTTTCGGCGGCAGCCTTCGCCATTCTCCCCCTGGCGCGGGCGCGCGACATCACGCCGGCCAGCCTGTTCCGCGATCTCGTGGCGCCTGAGAGGACACGCCGCCGCCTGCCCTATCTCGCCGCTGCAGCCGGCGCGGCTTTGCTCATCCTCGCGCTCGCCCTCGCCGTCTCGCCGTCGCGCTCCTTCTCGCTGTGGTTCCTGGCCGGCGCCGCGGGCGGATGGATTGTGTTGCGGCTCGCGGCGGCGGCGCTGCGATTTGGCTTGCGCAAATTGCCCGCCGCATCCCATCCGGCCCCGCGCCTCGCGCTCGCCAACATAATCAGACCTGGCTCGGCCACAGAGGCCGTGATCGTCGCGCTGGGTCTTGGGCTTTCCATGCTGGCGACGGTGACGATCCTCGACGGCACGATCGCGGCCCAGGTCAATGACAGCCTGCCGGGTACGGCTCCTAGTTTCTTCTTCATCGACATTCAGCCCTCGCAGGCGGACGCGTTCGACGGCGCGATCGCGCGTTTCTCCTCCGCGCGGGATTATCGCCGCAACCCGATGATCCGTGGGCGGATCGTGGCGCTCAACGGCGTCCCCGCAGCCCGCGCGAAGGTCGCAAGCGATTCGCGCTGGGCGCTCAACGGGGACCGCGGCATCACCTATGCCGGGGCGCAGCCCAGGGACGCGGAAATCACGGCCGGACATTGGTGGCCGACCGGTTACAGGGGCCCCACGCTGATCTCGTTCGACGCCAAACTCGCCCATGGCATGGGCCTCAAGATCGGCGATACGCTGACGCTGAACGTGCTCGGCCGCGAGATCAAAGGCCGCGTCGCCAACCTCCGCGACGTGGATTTCAGCACCGGCCGGCAAAATTTCATACTGATTCTCTCCCCTGGAATCATCGACGGCGCGCCGCACAGCTTCCTCGCCACCGTGCGCGTGGCGCCGCGCGACGAGGCGGCCATATTCCGCGCGGTGACCGACCGGTTTCCGTCGGTCTCCACCGTCCGGGTCAAGGATGTGATCGCCCAGCTCGACACGCTTCTCGGCGAACTCGCCTTCGGCGTGCGCGCCGCCAGCCTTGTCACCATTCTGGCCGGGCTGCTCGTGCTGACCGGTGCGATCGCGGCGGGACAGCGTGCCCGGCTCTACGATTCGACGATCATGAAAGTGGTGGGCGCCACGCGCGTCCAGATCGCGCTGGTCTATGGCCTGGAATACGCACTGGTCGGCGCGGTTACCGGTGGCCTCGCGCTTGGCGTCGGCACCGCCGCAGCCGCGCTCGTCACACGCCGAATCTTCGATGTCGCGCCCGTGTTCGATTGGGGTGCGGTGTTCCTGACGGTCGCGGGCGGCGCGCTGCTGACGCTCGCCTTCGGTCTCGCCACGATCTGGACCGCTCTGGCCGCCAAACCTGCCCGCCAATTAAGAAATCCGTAATCCGAATCATCTTGAAGCCGGGGAACCGCCGAATTCGGCAGCACGGCGACGCGCCTTGATCCCGCGCGTGCCAAGCCCGATATTACGGGCGAGCCGGTCCGATCTCGGACCCAGGAGGATTTGCCAGATGGCTGACTACGACAATCGCGTGCTGCGCGGGCAAACGGCAGCGGCCGGCGCCATCGACGCCGGGCTGCGCGCCCATATGCTGCGCGTCTACAATTACATGCTGGTCGGCCTGGCGCTGACCGGCGCCACGGCATGGCTGACGGCCGAGACGTCGTTCGGGCAGCTGTTCTATCACGTAAACCCCTTCACCCATCAGATGGGACTGACGCTGCTCGGCATGGTCGCGCTGTTCGCGCCGCTTGGCCTCGTGCTGTTCCTGTCGTTCCGGATCAACCGCATGAGCGTGGGTGCGGCGCAGGCCACGTTCTGGGCCTATGCGGGGCTGGTGGGCATCTCGCTCGCGCCGATCCTGCTTGTCTATACCGGGGCAAGCGTCGCGCAGGTGTTCTTCATCACGGCGGCAACCTTCGGCGCCATGAGCCTGTTCGGCTACACGACGCGGGCGGATCTCTCCGGTTTCGGCTCGTTCCTGTTCATGGGTCTGATCGGCATCGTTATCGCATCGCTGGTCAACATGTTCCTGCACTCCGCCATGATGACCTTCGTCATCTCGATCATCGGCGTGCTGGTGTTCACCGGCCTCACCGCCTACGACACGCAATCCATCAAGGAGAGCTACGTCGCCTCCGATGACGGCACCGTCGCCGGGCGCAAGGCCATTTTCGGCGCGCTGCGGCTCTATCTCGACTTCATCAACCTCTTCGTGATGCTGATGCAGCTTCTGGGCAACCGCCGCTAGAGAACAGCCAGTTTCCCGGCGGCCCCGATGACGACATCGGGGCCGTTCAAGCCGGTTGCAACACCTTGAGACGTTTGCGGTCGAACAATCGCAGCACCTGGGAGAGTTCGCGCCCCCGCTGGAGCACGTGGCCGGTCGCCGCAAGAATGGCGAACTGGCCCTCTCTTCTTTTCAGTGCGGGCTGTTTCTCAATCCTGAAGAGCGGCCCCTCGCTCGCGCGGCGATAGACGGAAAAGACCGCACGATCGGAGAGAAAATCGAGCGTGTAGTCGCGCCATTCTCCTGCCGCCACCATCCGCGCGTAAACACGCAGAATCTGCGCAAGCTCGCGCCGCTCGAAGCGTCCTTCGCCCCTTCGCGCCCCTGCCGCCCCACCCCACGACCCTGTCCGCGCGGCGGAGGGGTCGCACGCGCGGAGGAACGCTATGGGTTCCTCGACCATCCGGTGAAGAATGGAACGCGGCGCTCCAAGAGGCAAGCCTTACCGCTTGCGGGCCAGCATCACGCCGTCGGCGATGGTGGCAAGCGCCATGTCGACGCGTTCGTCGGCATGGACTTTCTCGTTGAGGGCACGGAGCGCGCGCGTGTCCTCGTCGTTGATCGCCGGATCGGCCACGGCCCCGCTCCACAGCATGTTGTCGAGCGCAATCACGCCACCCGGCCGTAGAAGCCGAAGAGAACGCTCGTAATAGGAATCGTAGCCTGATTTGTCGGCATCGATGAAGGCGAAGTCGAAAAGCCCCTCGCCTGCTTCGATCATCCGGTCGAGCGAGTCGCGAGCGGGGCCGAGGCGCAAATCGATTCGCGATTCCATGCCGGCTTCCGTCCAATAGGCGCGCGCGCGATCGGTGAATTCCTTGCTCACATCCAGGGCCACCACCTGTCCGGCCTCCGGCAGCGCGAGCGCCACGCTGAGCGCGCTGTAGCCGGTAAATGTGCCAATCTCGAGGGTGCGCCGCGCTCCGAGGATTTTCACCAGCAGCGCCAGAAACGCTCCCTGCTCCGGAGCGATCTGCATGTTGGCCATGGGCATCTGCGCCGTTTCTTCGCGGCAACGGCGCAGTGCCGGATGCTCTCTTGCGCCCACGCGGCCAACATAGGCAATCACTTCTTCGGTGATGCGAAACATGCGACTCATGGCCTGTCCTTTGCTCCAAAAATCAGATTCGCCCCGGCAATCCTCAAGAGGCCGATCGAACGCGCATCTTTCACGCCGTTTCCCTGGGGCGCAAGCGCGAGACCACGTCCAGCAGGAGTTGCGTGCAATCTTGCAGCCATACGATCGTTTCGGCGAGGTAACAAAATGAAGGTGTCAGATGCCGTGCGGTCGCGGCTTTCCGTCCGCGCATTCCTCGACCGGCCCGTTTCCGAAAAGCTGCTGCGCGACCTGCTCGCGCTTGCGGCGCGCGCACCGTCGGGGGGAAATCTCCAGCCGTGGCGCATCTACGTTCTGGGCAGCAGGGCGCTGGAAGAACTCGCCGGGCTGATGCGCGAGCGGCTCGCGCGCGATGCCTCGCCTGATCCGCTGGAATATCACATTTATCCGGATAAACTTTGGGAGCCCTATCGCACGCGCCGCTATCGCGTGGGAGAGGCGATGTACGCTCTGCTCGGCATCCCGCGCGAAGACAGAGGCGCGCGCTTGCGCCAATTTTCCCGCAACTACGATTTCTTCGGCGCACCGGTCGGCCTGTTCTGCTGCATCGACCGCAGGATGGGACCCCCGCAATGGTCCGACCTCGGCATGTATCTCCAAACTTTCATGCTTCTTCTGCAGGAGCACGGACTCTCGTCCTGCGCCCAGGAGTCCTGGTCGGGTTACAATCAGACCGTGCGGGGTTTTCTGGGCACTCCTGCGGAGCTCATGCTGTTCTGCGGCATGGCGATCGGCTACGCCGACCAGACCGCCCCGGTGAACCGCCTCGCGAGCGAGCGAACCGCGCTCGATGAATTTGCTGTGTTTCGCGGTTTCGACGGGCCCGCTCCTGACGAAAAGCAATCCGCACGCTGAGCCGCCGGCGACGGCCACAGAACCGCCGTTTTTCCACCTTGGGGCAGCCCTTATCCCCGCCGATAAGCGTCGTCACCGGCTGGAACGTCGCGGCGGATCCGCAGACCAGGCCCCCCAACCCTCTCGGGTACGCCGAGGCGTACCAGCTGGTAACCCCCTCCTAACTCCAGTCGGCGGCCATTTGCCCGTAAATGCCGCCGACGGCGCCCGTCAGCACGAAGATCGCGGCGCGGATCGGCAGCATGATCGGGGCCAAGTCACCCAGCGCGCCGGACACGACAAGGCCGAGAAGGGCGCAAAGGCCCCCCGCAAGCGCGCCCCCGCAGGCCCCTTTGGCGTAGCCCCACGCCACGTCCTGGGCATAGAGGTAGCCCATAGTCGCAGAAATCATCATGGTGCCGAACAGGAGGGCGTGCAGCTCCAGCCAGGCACTGAAATGCGCCGCAAGAACGGCGATCAGCTGCAACAGCGTGCCGACCAGGATGGCCCTTCGCAGCGCCCGATTGTCGACCAGTCGCCTTCGATTCATGCCCGCCCGTCGGTTGGCCGCCTCAAAACCCGTTGCCCGCGAACAGTTTCACCGCTTCCCCGCTTCGCAATCAACCGGCTGCACCACAAATTCTATCGGGCGCCGCGGAGAGCGAAGTACGAGATCATGACCGGAACTTAACCTTGGCGGACTTGCCTGAACGCCGCGATTTCTCTAATGGGCAGCGTTCTTCACGATGACCCCGCGCCCCCAAATCCATGATTGAACTCGAGGGACTGACCAAGAGCTTCGGCCCGCTCGTTGCCGTGGCCGGAATCAATCTCAAGGTGGACCGCGGCGAGGTGTTGGGGTTTCTCGGCCCGAACGGCGCAGGCAAATCCACCACCATGAAGATGATCACCGGCTTTCTCGCGCCCACTTCCGGCCGGGTGCGGGTGTGCGGCTTCGACGTGGAGAATGAGCCGCTCGGCGCGCAGCGGAGGCTCGGCTACCTGCCGGAAGGCGCGCCGGCCTATGGCGACATGACACCCCGACAGTTCCTTTCCTTCATCGCGGAAGTTCGCGGATACTCCGGCGCGGAAGCGAAAGCGCGGGTCAGTGAAGCGGTCGAGAAGACCGAACTCGACCCGGTGCTCGATCAGTCCATCGAAACCCTCTCAAAAGGCTTCAAACGTCGCGTCGGCCTTGCTCAGGCTGTGCTCCACGACCCACCCGTGCTCGTGATGGACGAGCCCACCGACGGACTCGATCCCAATCAAAAACATTCGGTGCGACAGCTCCTGCGCTCCATGGCGCCGCGAAAAGCCATCATCGTTTCCACCCACCTGCTCGAGGAAGTGGAAGCGGTCTGCACGCGTGCCGTGATCATCGACCGAGGGCGCATCGTGGCTGACGGAACGCCGGCCCAGCTCCTCGCGCGATCGCGGCATCACAACGCAGTGACGCTGGCGCTGCCGTCCGGTCAGGCCGAAAGCGTGAAAACAAAGCTCAGATCCCTGGCCGCGGTCGCAAGCGTCGAAGAGACGCGGCGCAACGACGGAGCGGTCGAGATCACGGCGTTTCCCCGAAGCGGCGCTCTGCTCATCGAAAGCGTCAGCACGCTCGCCGTTGCCGAGAAATGGGACGTGAAGGAGCTATACGCCGAGGCCGGGCGGCTGGACGATGTCTTCCGCGCCATTACCACCCACGACGCGAAGCGCGCACGCGAGATCCGCGCATGAGGCAACTCCTCGCAGTCTTCAAGCGCGAATTCGCGGCTTATTTCGCGACGCCGCTCGCTTATGTGTTCATCGTGATCTTTCTTTTCGCGATGGGGACCTTTACCTTTTATATCGGCCATTTCTTCGAGAACGGCACGGCCGACCTGCAGGTCTTTTTCGGCTTTCATCCCTGGCTCTATCTCTTTCTCGTGCCGGCCATCTCGATGCGGCTGTGGGCTGAGGAACGGCGCACAGGCACAATGGAACTGCTGCTGACGCTGCCCATCCCGCTTTGGGCGACGGTGGCGGGAAAATATCTCGCCGCCTGGGCATTCACGGGCGTGGCGCTTGCCCTCACCTTTCCCGTCTGGATCACCGTCAACTATTTGGGACATCCCGACAATGGAGTGATTCTGGCGAGCTATATCGGCAGCTTCCTCATGGCGGGAGCGTATCTGGCGATAGGCGCCTGCGTTTCGGCGTCGACGACCAACCAGGTCATCGCCTTCGTCGTCAGCGTCGTGGTTTGCTTCCTGTTTACGATATCGGGCGCGCCGCTGGTGCTCGATTTCTTTCGTGACTGGGCACCGCTCGCCCTTGTCAACGCCATTTCCTCCTTCAGTTTCCTCACGCATTTCACCGCGATTTCCGCGGGCGTCATCGATCTGCGCGATCTTGTGTTTTTTCTGTCGCTGATCGCGCTGTTCCTGGCCGCCAACGTGGTCATCGTGGATTTGAAGAAGACGGGTTGAACCGCGCCATGCAGCCGCTTTCCCGCCGCGTCTATGCCATCGGTGCGATCGCGCTCGCCGTGGTTATTTTCGTTGCGCTCAACATCGCCGCGGACGCAACCTTCACCACGACCCGCCTCGACCTGACCTCCAACGGTCTCTACACGCTTTCGCCCGGTACGGCGCATACACTGGACCAGCTCGTCGAGCCGATCACGCTCAAGTTCTATTATTCCAAGAAGGTCGCGTCGCAATACGCGCAGATCAACGCCTATGCGGGCCGCGTGCGCGACCTGCTCGGCGAATATGCCGCACATTCTCACGGCAAGGTCATTCTCGAGGAAGTCGACGCCGAGCCATTCACGCGGGCGGAAGACGAGGCGTCGGCAGCCGGGCTCAGCGGTGCGTCCACCGATTCCGGCGACTTCGTCTATTTCGGCCTGGTCGGCACGAATACCATCGACGGCAAGCAGATCATTCCGTTCTTCTCCCAGGAACGAGAGCCGTATCTCGAATACGATCTCACTTCGCTGATCTACCGGCTGGCCACGCCGAAGAAGCCGGTTATCGGCATCCTCTCGAGCCTGCCGCTCGAAACCGGATCCGGCGGAATGGCCGCGATGCTGCAGGGGCAGGCGCAGCCTTACATGATCTACGAAGAGCTGAACCAGACTTACACGACGAAGATGATCGACCAGAATTTCGATCGCATACCGGCCGATGTCAGCATGCTTGTCATTGCCCATCCGCCGCCGCTGCCGCCGCGCCAGCTCTACGCGATCGACCAGTATGTGCTCGCGGGTGGCCATGCGCTCGTCTTCGTCGATCCGATGTCCGAAGTTGCAACCGCCGCCCAGGGCGGCGGCCAGATTACGGCGCCCTCGTCGTCCGACATGAAGCCACTCTTTCTCGCCTGGGGCGTGAACTACGATGCCTCGAAGATGGTGCTGGATCGCCAGTTGGCGCAGGCGGTGCAGACCTCGGCCGATCCGCGCAATCCGGTCACGCGCTATCCTGCGTGGCTCCATTTTGATCCCTCGGATTTCAACAGCACCGATCAGGTCACTGCCAATCTGCAGGCGCTGAACCTTGCCAGCGTCGGTTCCCTGTCGCCCCTCAAAGGTGCCACCACGAGCTTCGAGCCGCTCGTCCGCTCCTCAAATGAAGCTTCGCTCATGGATGCGATGCAGGTGCACCTCAATCCGAAGCCGGAAGATCTGATGGCGGAGGTTCAGCCGACCGGGGAGCGTTACACCATCGCCGCGCGAATTTCGGGTCCGGTAAAAACGGCCTTTCCTGGCGGGCCGCCTACGCTGACGCCCGCGGAAGGCGCGCAGCCCAGCGCGCCGCAGCCAAAAAGCACAGCGCAACGGAAAATATCCAATGGACCGATCAACATTATCGTCATGGCGGACAGCGACATTTTCGATGACCGCTTCTGGGTTCATGTGGAATCGCTTTACGGACACCGGATTGCCCAGCCTTTCGCCGACAACGGCGCCTTTGTGATCAATGCGGTCGAGAATCTTTCGGGCTCCAACGACTTGATATCACTACGCACACGCGCCACCAGCAGCCGGCCATTCGTAGTTGTGCAGAAATTGCAGGGTCGCGCCCAGGCGCAGTTCCAGCAGGAAGCCGACGCGCTCAAGCAGAGACTTTCCGACACCGAAAGCCGCCTGCATGCGCTCGAGCAGGGGGGCGCCGCGAATGGCCAGCCACAGACGGCCACCGCCCTCACGGCCGTTCAGCAGCAGGAAATCGCGCGTTTCAAGGCGGAGGTGACCTCCACGCGAACCGAATTGCGAGACGTGCAGCACAGACTGAGAAAGGATATCGATGCGCTGGGTGCCCTCCTCGCCTTCGTGAACATCGCGCTCGTTCCCATTTTCGTAGCCGCCTTCGCAATCGGGCTCGCATTTCTCAGGCGGCGCCGGCGCGCTCGCGCGCTGGCAGTGTGAGGTCGTCCATGGCCCAGACGCACGCCTTCAGCAACGACCCCCGCCGGCGCAATCTGGCCGTACTCGCGGGCATTGCTCTTGTCATGGTGATACTCGCCGCGCTCGCCATCCTCCAACAGTCGCGCGAAGTCGCGCCCCATTACCGGTCGCATCCGTTTCTTCCGGGCCTCGCTTCCGAAGTGCGCGATATCGCACGCATCCGCATCGTCTCGAAGAGCGGCGCTGTCGACGTGCAGTTCAAGCCGGAAAAGGGCTGGGTCGTGGCCAGCCATGACGATTACCCAGCCTCATTCGAGCGCGTGCGGGAGACCGTCGTCGGATTGGCAGCTCTCGAAACTATCGAGCCGAAGACCGCGCGCGCGGAGTGGCTCCATTATCTCGACCTTGTTCCGCCACCACAGGGCAACGGCGTCGCGATCACACTTCAGGATGAGAAGGGCCGAACGCTTGCCGCTCTCATTGTCGGCAAGAACGAGGACATCGGCGATGCCAGCGGCGCCGTGGGATTGTTCGTTCGTCGGCCGAACTCCCAGGAAAGCTGGCTTGCACGCAGTGTTTTTCAGCCCAAGATCGATGCGAAAGACTGGCTCGACAAGCAGGTGCTGGATGTTGATACCAGCCGCATCCAGGAAGCAGACGTCTCGCCCCCGAACGGCCCTTCCTTCGAAGTGCGCCGCGATAAGGCCGGCGACGCCGACCTCAGTGTGGTCGATCTGCCCAAGGGGCGAGAAGTCGCCTATGCGGGGGCCGCCGACGGTGTCGCGGGTGCGGTTTCCGGCTTTACCTTCGACGATGTGCGCCCGGCGCGGGAATTCAATTTTTCCGACGGTACCGCCCGACTTGTCGCCCGGACCTT
>Ga0182024_10004317_pt1 | contig 32877 bp, 22 predicted proteins | sample P32metaG_FD_120480 | JGI IMG/M metagenome (GOLD analysis project Ga0182024, IMG submission 120480) | Permafrost microbial communities from Stordalen Mire, Sweden - P3-2 metaG (Illumina Assembly) | ecosystem: Environmental > Terrestrial > Soil > Wetlands > Permafrost | place: Sweden: Stordalen... | reverse complement strand
TCGCGGCTTGCTTAATCCTCGTAACTTCGTTGGTACAAAGGCGCACAGGCAAGAGTGCCTGTGCTACTCAGAAATTTTAATTGTATTATATCGAGTTGCATTTCATGACAGGAAAGTCTCCGGGTGAATTCGATCGGAGACGGGTGCGGTGGCGTGTTTTTTCTTACAGGAGGAAGTGCGAATGGCTGAGATTTTTCCGTTTCGGGCGTACCGGTACAACACGGCTCTGGTCGAGCCGGCGAAGGTGCTGACGCAGCCGTATGACAAGATCACGCCGGCCATGGCGGAGAAATATGCGGCGGCGAGCCCGTACAATTTGATTCCGATCGAGAAAGGGAAATCTCTGCCTTCCGACACGCCGGCGGACAACGTGTATACGCGCGCGGCGAAATTACTCGACGAGTGGATTCAGGCCCGCGTGATCGTGCGGGATGCAGCGCCTTCGCTTTACGCCTATTTTCAGGAGTACACGGTGCCGGGGACGAACGAACGGCGCGTTCGCAAGGGTTTTATTGGTGCCGCGTGGATTGAAGACTACTCGGCCGGCGTAGTCTTCCGCCACGAGCAGACTTTGTCTGGGCCCAAGGCGGACCGCCTTGAATTGTTGCGGCATACGCAGACCCATACGGGGCAGCTTTTCATGATTTACAGCGACCCGGCGGAACGCGTCGATGCCCTGCTGGACGCGGCCGCGCAAACCAAGCCGGATGTTGAGCTTCGCGATGAGTACGATGTGGTACATCGATTGTGGCCTATTACCGATGTGAAAACGCTGGAGACGATTCACAAGGAGATGGCGGACAAAAAGCTCGTGATCGCGGACGGACACCATCGCTACGAAACTGCCCTCGCCTACCGGGACGAACGCCGCGCGCGCGCCGGACGCGTCGATCCGGACGCGCCGTACGAAAAAGTGATGATGACGCTGTTCAATACGGCCAGCAAGGGGCTGACGATTCTGCCGACGCACCGTGTCGTCGCCAACGTCCCGAATTTTTCTTTCGCCGGATTCCGCGCCGCGCTGGCGGATGCATTCGATGTGACTTCCCTTCCGTTTCAAGGGACCGCGGAACGCCCGCGAGTTTACGAACAGTTCCGGCGCGAGTTGGCGCGCGGGCAGGTGCAACGAGCCGTCGGCGCGTATGCCGGGGGCGGAGCGTTCCACATTCTTGTGCTGAAGAAGGACGCAAATCTTGATGTTCTCCTGCAGGGAGTTTCACCGGCGCAGCGGCGTCTGGATGTGGTGTTGCTGCACCGGCTGATTCTGGAGCGCGGACTGAACATCACGCAAGATGCGGTAAAGACGGAGAAGAACATCACCTACGAGCGCGAAATGGATACGGCCATCGCCGAAGTGGACTCGGGCCGCGCGCAAATTTGCTTTTTGTTGAATCCGGTCAGCGTGGAAACCGTGGCGGAAATGGCCATGGGCGGCGAAGTCCTGCCGCAAAAATCCACGGATTTTTTTCCCAAATTGATGAGCGGGATCACGATGTACCGCTTGAAAGAATGAAATTGAGATGGAATAAGGGCTGGAAAAATGAGAGAAACACGAGGCCTTTGTTCGCCTTCTTTCTCGAAACGGTAATTCGAGGCACGCCTGGGGGGATAGGGGGCGTTCCCCGGCAAGAATTGTTTCTTTTGCATGCAGCGAATTTATGCTGCATAAACATGATGGAAACGATTCGTTTTATAATGTTGACCTAAAAGACTTTAATTCTTATCGTGGTGGTGATAAGGTTCGCTTGGGGTGAGTTGTCGTTTGGGCCACTTAGCTCTCGGAGTACCCATTTCGTGAGGGGCGAATTGGGACAAGGCCTCTTCCATCTTCGCTCTGCTGCATCGTTTCGTAGCTCGCATCCAAACGCGGGCTCGAATAAACCGCTTCAGAAGTGTGCACATGTGTCGAATCCGAAGAAAGTATCAAGAGGAGGCGATATGTACACGGCAAAGAATTTCGCGCAGCTCGTGGTGTTGCTGCTAGCCGTATTCGTTTCTGGAGCCGCGTGGGCCCAAACGAGTAATGGAACGCTTGTCGGGTCGGTCACGGATCCGACAGGAGCGGTCGTGCCCAAGGCAACGGTCTCGGCCGTGAGCGCGCAGTATGGCACCTCGCGCCAAACCCAAACCGATTCAGTGGGAACCTACCACATGGAAAGCCTTCAACAGGGGGTGTATACCGTCACCTTCGCCGCGAGCGGCTTCCGGCAGCTGGACGTAGCCGGCGTTGTAATCAACGGCTCGTTGACGACCACGATCAACGGCAAGCTGGAGCTTGGCGTGGCACAGCAAACCGTCGAGGTGCAAGCGACGGCACTGCAAGGCATTGACACGCAATCGGGGAAATTGGGCGAAGACATCGCCCCGGTGGAAGTCCGGGAACTCCCGTACAGCAGCTTTAACCCGGCCGAGTTGGCGATGACGCTACCGGGGGTCCACGACGTGCCAGCGGGCACAAGTGGAGGTGGCTACACGGGAGGCGTCATCAACACATCCGTTGAAAACGGGATCGTGTTCTCGGTCAACGGGACTCGGCCTCGCTCCAACAACTTCCTGATCGACGGCCAGGACGACAACGACTATACAATTACGGGCCAGGCTTATCAGCCGTCGAACTACGGCGCCATCCAGGAAGTAGCGATTCTGACGAATGCGTACAGCGCGGAATATGGCCGCGGCGGCGGGTCGGTAACGAATTATATCTACAAGAGCGGGACAAACAATTTTCACGGTAACTTGTGGGAGGTCAACCAAAATTCCGCGGTCGCGTCCATCCCCCCGCAGGACACAATCGCCAATCCGCAATTCACAAACCCCTTCTACAATGAAAACACTTTTGGATTCGACGTGGGAGGCCCGGTAAAGAAAGACAAATTGTTCCTCTTCGGGACGGCTCAATGGGACATCACCCACCAGGAAGCCGTCGGCCCCCCATCTATATTGCCGACTTCAGCAGGCATAGCTACCCTGCAGTCGCTCGCGCCGAGCTATCCGAACATTGGCATCCTGCTTACAGCCTTGGGAGGGCTCGAGTCGCCGGGTTTGTCAGGGGTACATCAGGTAGCGCTGGGGAACGATCCGTTGGGCAACCCGCGCCCCAACGTTGAAGTCGGGGACTTTCAGTTCCAGAACGTTTTAACGAGATCCCACGGCACGAGCTGGAACGTGCGCGGGGACTGGCAGATTACGAATAATGACAAGTTGACGGTAAGCGCGATTCGGTCAACCCAAGACATCTCTCCAGACAATTTCGCAAACCCGGACGCATTGCCCAATTTCCAAACGCAGCAAGGCGGCCCGGCTGGGATTTACTGGGGGCAATGGGTCCACACGCTCTCGTCGACTCTCGTGAACGAGATGCGGTTCTCCTATACGAACATCAATTTTTCCTTTTCAGAAACGCCCGGAACTGCGGCTTTCTCCCAGTCGAATCTGCCTTATATCATGTTCGGCACCGATATCGGGTTTCCTAGCATCGGCATCAACGACAACTTCCCACAGGGTCGCGGGCACCACACCTATCAGTTTCAGGATTCTCTGAGCTGGACTTCCGGCCGCCACACGCTGAAAACCGGCGTCGACCTTACGTTTCTCCGCCTTCACGACATTCTTCCTCTCGATACTCGCGGGGAGATCGAATACAGTTCTGGAGGGGGTTATAATTCTCTTGGAAATTTTATTGATGATACAACAGGCGCAACCCCGGCATCGATCGGCAAGACGTTTGGAGAACCCAACTTGTACTCGAGCGCGAACATGTTCGCCCTCTACATCCAGGACACCTGGAGAATTAGGAACAATCTTACGATTGACGCGGGTCTGCGCTATGAATACTGGGGCGCTTTGGCAAACTCATTGGCGTACCCGGCATTCAATGTCGGTCAGGGCGTTGGGGTCCTGAATATTACCGACCCGGCGAACTATGCCGACGCGTTCTCTTTCAAGCAGGTGCCGGACAAGCGCAATTTCGGGCCCCGGCTTGGCATAGCCTATACACCGCATTGGGCCAAATGGTTGTTGGGTGACGGAAAGACCGTCTTCCGCGCCGGATACGGAATCTTTTACGACGGACTTTTCACCAATATCACCGGCAATACCGCGGAGTCGCAGCCGAATACCCTTGGCGGTGATATCACTGGCCTGACTGGCCGGGGTCAGCCCAATGCCATGGCCACGCTCGCCGCAATTGCCCCACAGGCCGTCTCGACCCTCTTCACTTCGAGCATGCAGAGCAATCTGCATAACCCACTAACTGAACAGTGGAATGCAAATATCCAGCGGGAACTGCCATTGGGGCTGTTGCTGACGCTGGCATACGTCGGAACACGCGGCGAACATCTTTTCGCGCGCCAGGACTTCAATCCGGCGCAGGGCCTCAATCTGAACACGTTTAGCTACCAGTATACAAATCCAGTCTTCACCGAACTCGCGGTTCAAACCAGCGGCGGAGATTCCAAGTACAATTCCGGCCAGATTGAAGTCGAACGAAAGCTGCGTGGCCTCACCCTCCGCGCCGCATATTCGTATTCGCACTATGAGGATGACTCGTCGGAAATCTTCTCTCTGAACGACAGCCTGGGCCTCCCCTCCTTCGCGCAGGTCCTTACAAGTCAGCGCTCGGACTGGGGAAATTCGAATTTCGATCAGCGCCACCGGTTGACGATCTCCTACGTCGCGAATTTGCCGTACTTCCACGGCAACGCCTTCCTTCGCGCTTTGACGGATCAATGGGAATGGTCCGGCATAGCGACTCTTGAAACGGGAACACCCAACCAGGTGGAGGACGGGTTCGACAATCAGTTCAACGGCCACTCCAACTCTCGCCCGGATCTTGAGAATCCGAACGCACCGCTCAATATGATCGGCATCGACGAGGCCAATCTCTACGCTAGCCTCTCCTCCACGCCAGGCACATTTGTCGATTTGAGCTGCGCGTATTTCACGGCGGGCCCCTGCACTTCGAGGCCGGAAAGCGCTTATCACTTCATCGTCCCTATACAGACCATCAATTCCGCTGGACTGCTCGTTGGCCCGCCAGGAGACGTTGGCCGCAATACCCTTTACGGACCCGGACAGATCTATTTCGACACTGCCATCCAGCGCGACTTCCCGATCCACATCTGGAAACTCGAAAAGCAGGTTCTCTCGTTTCGAACCGAGTTCTTCAACGCGTTCAACCATCCTAACTTGTACACTCCTTCCTACACTCTTATCGACCCGTTTTTCAACAACACAGCGATCACGGTTGCGGGCGGAAGGACCATCAAATTCTGGCTTAAGTATACGTTCTGACCGTTTCGAGAAAGCGAGAACGCCCCTGAGTTTCGTGCTCCGGGGCGTTTTCTTTGCCAAGTGCGCCTGCAGACGAGGGATCACCAAAACGGTGGCACCGCCGGCGTTGGGCCGGCGGCGCCGAAGCATATCTTCTGTTGAGGCGTTACTTGGCGAAGCTGGCGATGGCGGCGGCTTCCGTGGGGTAGACCTCAAACACGGTGACCAGCTTTGTGACCTGCAGAATTTCCTGAAATTTCGACCCGAGATGGCACAGCTTCAGAGACGCGCCTTGCGCGCGCGCGCTGGTGTGCGCGGCGACCAGGGCGCCCAGCCCCGAGCTGTCGATGTAGGTGACGTTGTCCATGTTGAGAACGACCTTCTTTTGGCCGGAGGCCAGCAGCGACTTCACCTTTTCGCGCAGCGATGTGCTTTCTTCGCCAAGCACGATGCGCCCTTCCATCGCCACCACTGCTACTCCATCCACAACACGGTCGGTCATTTTCAGTGCCACGGTCTTTCCTCCTGACTAGAGCTTTCTTGTGAGCTTGAACTTTCAGAGCCGGCAAAAGACGGCGTCAGTAATAGTCCGAGCAAGACAGGTAATACCCGCACTTGCCGCAAACCAGCTTGCAACGCTTTGGTTCGAGCCGTTCGGAACAAACCGGGCAGAAACTGATGGGGTGCTCGGCAGCGAGTTCCCTCTCGCGGGTACTCGCGCCAAGCGCGCCACGATTTGTTTCCACATGCAGGCTTCGTTCCACGGCCCGAAGGTTATAGCATAACCTGGGGGGCGTTGGAAGAAACAAACGGCCGCCGGCGCTTAAAACGGGCGGCCTCAGCATACGCCGCCCTGATTCGTCAGGGCGGTACTATAGAGGCATTCCGGTCACCACGCACGTTCACGGTCAACCGTTCCGAGCCCTTCGGGCGGAACGAGCCGTTTCGGGGTCAGACCGGGTCGATATCTAACGGAGAGCCGGTTCTGTCCACGGGGCAAAGGGCTGAGACGGGCAATCCAGATCGCGAGGGCAGATCGCTGCAACCGCGGTGGCCGCTGCGGCATCTTTATGAGTAGGAAGCATCGAATGATCTCGAAGTTCCACTTTTTAGCCGCCGTGGTGGCAGGGGTTGTGATTTGCTCCGTGGCCGGGGCTCAGGTGCGAGGCGGAGACTCTTCCGCACGGCGGCCGTCCGTGCGTGCGAGAGCCGCGGCGAGGGCATCGGCAAGCTCGACCCCCGCACCTGCGTCCACATCTGTGCTCCAATCAAGCCAGCAAGCCAGCGTGATTCATATATCGGCGAGTGGGCGTGTTTCCTCGGAATTTGTTCCAGCGGCAAATTCGTTTAGTCTTGACTCCATTTCCGGCGTGCCTGGGTTGGGATTCGACTTCCCGCACCTGGCGGCGATCAGCGGGGCTGCGGGCAATTCTTCTTTCCAGTTCGGCCATAATGGCCGGCGCGGACAGGGGACTTTCGTGCCCATTTTGTTTGGAGGATATCCCTATTATTACGATGACACCGGGACCGACCAGGGGGAACAACCGGCGGTTCAGCAAACGCAGCCTCAGCCGCAAATCATCGTGATTCAGCAACCGGTTCTCGCGCAACAAAGTGCGGATTCGGGGAACGACGCGGGGAATCTTTCCGCTTCAGCACCCGCGCCTCAGGAGGCTGAGCCAATTCCCGATACGGGGGATTTCATTCTTGTGCGGCGCGATGGGCGCATCTTGTTTGCGTCTGTATTCTCGGTCGTCGGTGCGCAGTTACAATATGTGACGCCGGAGGGGATTCGGCATACGCTGGCGATGTCTGACCTGGATGCGGGGGCCACGCAGCAGATGAATGAAGCGCGCGGGACAGAGGTACAGTTTCACAACTAGCTTGCCTGAATCGAATCTCAAATTTAATTCTAATGTGGCGATGCATGGTTTTTTCGCGCCATAAGCTTCGGCATGTGGGTTTCTGCCCTGTGCTTTGGCGAAAACCCACAGGCTGAAGCCTGCGCCACTGATTATTTCGAGGATTGAAGGGGGTGCGGCATGATGTAACTGGTTTCCTGCGGCAGGCCGGCGCGCTCGAACTGGACCGTGATGTGCGTGATGTGGAAATCATTTTCGAGCCTGGCGCATACCGCCTGCAGAATCTTTTCGCTTTCGTCCATGTGCATGTCCGGAATACGCGCATGGCAGGAAAGCGCCACCATATTCGTCCCGATCGTCCAGACGTGAATGTCGTGGACCTCCTGCACGCCTTTGATGCTGAGGATGGAGCGCGCCACGGACTCGAGCTCAATACCTCTCGGGAGACCCTCGAGCAGGATGTTGCCGGCTTCTTGCAAAAGGCCCTTGGTGGACCAGAGCACCATCGTGGCGATGCCCACGCCGATCAACGGATCGAGCCACTGCGCCCCGGTCATTCGAATGGCGACGGCGCCCGCCAGGATTCCGATGTTCGAAATCGCGTCGCCGAAATTGTGAATCAACAGGCTGCGGAGATTCAAATCGCGCCGGCTGCGAACGAGTGCGAGCGTGATCCCGCCGTTAATCGCGAGGGCCAGCAGCGAGACGCCGATCATCCAGCTTTCGTGGACGGCGACGGGACGAAGGAAGCGTTCGAACGCCTCATAGAAAAGTCCGAACGACACTAAAACCAGTAAAATTGCGTTTATGAATGCGGCCAGAACGCCGGCGCGCTGGTAGCCATAAGTGCGTTCGTGGTCGGCGGGCCGCGCGGCCCAGTGGAGCGCGATCCAGGAAATCAAAAGCGTGGGGATATCGGACAGGTTGTGGAGCGCGTCGCTGACAAGGGAGATGGAATGACCCAGGTAGCCGCCGAGGAGCTCGGCGACCACCAGCAAAAGGGTTGCGGCCACTGCGCCGGCAAGCACCCCGCTGGTCATTTCCCGGGAAGGGTGCGAATGGCCGGCTGAGTGATCGTGGCCATGCGCATGGACATGCATCGGACCCATTGTACTGGGAGTCGCGCCCGGAGGGACAGTTGAACGTTCGGGGGACACTATTTAGTGACGCGTTAAGTTCTCGCACATGTGTTCTGGAAGATAATTGACTTACCCATGGGGGCTCCCTAGTATGAAAAAGACCTATTTATTCGAGCTTCCGTGCCATCCACCCACTCCATCGCAACCGAACCAATGGCCAAGCCGTCGCGCAAGGTCTCCAGCGACCGGGTCGCCACGCTGCGTTTCTGGGGCGTGCGCGGGTCGACTCCCACGGTTGATAAAGCAACGTGGCGCTATGGCGGAAACACGGCATGCGTGGAGCTGACCACTCCCGCGGGAGCGCGCGTCATTCTGGATTGCGGGACCGGACTGCGAATGCTGGGACGGCATCTGGAAGCGGCCGAGGAACTGCAGAAGCACGAGCCGCACATTTTTGTGACGCATTATCACTGGGATCATATACAGGGCATCCCGTTTTTTTCTCCACTATACGCGGAACAAAACCGCTTCCATTTTTACAGTTTCCGGTCGGAGTATCTTGGAGCGGGCAGCCTGAAACGCGTGTTTGAAGCGCAGATGGCGTATCCGTATTTTCCGGTGGATCTCAACGCGATGTGCGCGAAGCGTGAATTCACCGAGGTGGACGGGGGCGACCAAATCAGCTTGCCGGGCGCGCGCGTGACGGCGCGCTGGTTGCACCACCCGCAAGGCTGCCTCGGCTTTCGATTTGAAACTTCCGCGGGCACCGTTGTCTACGCGACGGACAATGAGCCGGGGAATCCGAAGCTGGACAAAAGCTTGCTGGAGCTGGCAGAGGGCGCGGACATTTTTATTAACGACGCGCAGTTCACTCCCGAACAGCTCGCGACAACGCGTAAGGGTTGGGGCCACTCGTCGTGGGCGGAAGGCGTGAAAATCGCGGAGGAAGTAGGAGTCAAAAACCTGGTGCTGTTTCACCATGACCCTGATTCCACTGATAAAGCAGTGGACAGCATTCTGCGCGATGCACGCGGAAGATTTGCGAATGTGTGGGCCGCGGCCGAGGGCATGGTGATGACGCTGGGCGATGACGATCTGGATGTTGTCATTCCCGCCTCGCGCGAAGGTCTGCGGCGCGACGCGCATTTCCGCGCACGCGTCAGCGGGCAAACCGACGGGGGCCACGCCTTTGAAGAAGAGACCGTGATCAGCGATTTGACTCTGCACGGCGCGCTGATTTATCTGGACCACAGCCCGAAGCTTCAATCCGAACTGCAAGTTTTGCTCGATAATCCGGGGATCGACGGCTCCTCGAACAGCCCGCTGCGGCTGCGCGGTTACGTCGTGCGCATCGAGGCGCAAGAGGATAAAGAGCGGACCGCGGTCGGGATCGTGTTTACAGAGTAGGCGAGTTGACCGGCACGCTGGACGAAGACCCGCACCCTTAAACGTCAAAGGGTGCGGCACCCGGGTTGGGATTCCACCAGTCATTTATCACGATTCACAAGTTACGATCTTTCCTCCCTGCTTTGAATGCTTGACAATTTGACGAGGCGCGTTCTAATAGCTCCAAATACAAATCCAATCTGAAATTTCAAATTTGAGATTTGAAATTTCAGGAAAAACGTTCCGGGAGCGTGTGATGAGGACGATTTTGAGATTGACCGCGGCATTTGCTGTGCTGGGATTTATTTGGGCCGCCGGTGGTGGCGCACAGCAAGGGGCGAAGGATGCGCCGGTGGTTCCTCCGCTGACTTCGGTGCCGACATTTTCCACCGAAAATATTGCGCGGCAAGGGCACTTCTATGTTGGCGGGAAATGGGTGGGCAAGCCGGGCGAGGAAGTCATGCGTGGCGCGATGTATGTGGAAACCTGGGTGCCGAAAAAGATCCGCTATAAGTATCCGATCCTGTTCGTGCAGTCGGGGGGCGGGGAAACAAACGTGGCATTGCTTCAGACGCCGGACGGGCGGCCGGGCTGGGCCTATGACTTTGTCAACCGAGGCTACACCGTTTACATGATGGATCTACCGGCTAGAGGGCGCTCGGCTTATGTTCCGGGCGTGGACGGGGACTTGCTTCCGCCGCGCTCCGGGCCATTGATGGAGGAGGTCTGGTCGGGGGCTCGCCCGCCCTCGACGCCGCAGAGCAGCTGGCCGCAGGCTACCAAGCATACGCAATGGCCGGGCGACGGGCCGAACAAAGGAAAAATGGGCGACCCGATTTTTGATAATTTTGCGAAGACCGATTCGCAAAGCCCCACGGGCAAAGACATGGAACGCCTTTCCGCGGACGACATTGTCGCGCTCATGGATTTAATTCACGAACCGGTAATCCTGCTGCTGCATTCCGGAGTGTCGCCGTCCGGCTGGCTTGCGGCGGATGCGCGGCCGAAGCTCGTCAAGGGCATCGTGGCGGCGGAACCAGTCGCGCCGCCGATCGAGAACGCGGAGAGAGGCTCGACAGGGCCGGGGCGCGTGTGGGGCCTGACGAATGAGCCGATTACCTACGATCCGCCAATCAAGAGCGCATCTGAATTGAAGACCGTTCGCGAGGACAAGGCGGACGGGCCGGGCCTTATCCCTTGCTGGGTGCAGAAGGAGCCCGCGCACAAACTGATTAATCTGGAAGGCATTCCGGTACTGAATGTTTCGGGTGAGGCGAGCTACCACCGTCCTTACTCCCACTGCGTCGCCAAGTGGCTGAATCAGGCAGGCGTAAAAACCAAGTACGTGAACCTCGAAGACGTGGGGATTCGCGGGAACGGGCACCAGTTTATGTCTGAAAAAAATAGCGCGGAGATTTCCAAGTTTTTCATGGACTGGCTCGAGAAGAATGTGCCCTAGGCTCAGGATACGTGGACGCGGAACTGCGGGAAGGAAATCCTTCCAGGGTTCTTGGAGGTTCTCCATGCCAAGACTTCGGTGGCTACTCTTCACAATTCTATTCTCCATTTGTCCAAACGTGTCGGCGCAGACCTACGACGTCATTATTCGGGGCGGGCACGTCATCGACGGGGCGGGAAATCCCTGGATCAAGGCCGATGTTGGAATTCGCGCAGGGCACATAGTCCGAATCGGGCGTCTCGATGGCGCACAGGCTTCACGCGTTATCGATGCCACGGGCCAGGTGGTCACGCCGGGCTTTATTGATATGCACGCTCACTCCGAGTACACGCTTCTTTACGACGGGAACGCGCAGAGCAAGATTCGACAGGGCGTGACGACGGAAGTGGTCGGCGAAGCTACGTCGCCGGGGCCGATTGAGGGACCCGGAGTCGAGCCCAACCGAGAGCTGCTCAAGCCACTCCACATCGATCTGACGTGGAGCACTCTCGACGGATATTTCCAGCGGCTTCTGAAAACGGGGAGTTCCGTCAATCTTGCTTCCTACGTTTCCGCGTGCCAGGTGCGCTACGACGTAGTTGGGTACGAGGACAGGCCACCGACGGCGGACGAGATGGAAAAGATGCGGCGGCTGGTCGCGTCGACCATGGAGCAAGGGGCGGTGGGGCTTTCCGACGCGCTCGAAGCGACTTGTGGATACGCAAAAACGGAGGAGCTGATCGAGGAGGCGAAGGTCATCTCGAGCTATGGCGGGATTTACGGGACGCATCTGCGCGGCGAGGGCGACACGGTGCTGGACTCGATTCGCGAAGCGATTGAGATTGGAGAAAAGGCAAATGTGCCTGTGGAAATTTTCCATATCAAGGTGGCGGGGTCCAACAACTGGGGACGGATGCCGGAGCTCGTCGCGCTGATTAATTCCGCACGCGCCCGCGGCGTGGACATTAATGCGAATCAGTATCCATACATTGCGGCAAACCATCCGACGCTTCCACTATTGCCTCCGTGGGCCCTGGAAGGGGGTCTCGACAAGACCATGGAGCGCTTGCGGGATCCGCAGCTGCGTATTCGCATCAAGCATGACATCGAAAACGGGGTGCCCGGCTGGAACTCGAACTACGTCCGGCAATCCGGGGGTTGGCAAGGGATTGTGATTGGAGCGACGCATGTGGAAAAGAACGCATCGCTTCCCGGCAAGACGCTCGAAGAAATCGGGCGCATTCGCGAGAAGGATCCGGCCGAGGCGTTTTTCGACTTGCTCGTCGAAGAGCACGGCCAGGTGACGTGCATGCCCTTCATGATGAATGAAAAGGATGTGCAGACGGCGCTGCGTGAGCCCTGGGTGGACATTGCGTCGGATGGCTCATCGCTCGCCACCGAGGGAGCGCTCTCCGCGGGCCATCCCCATCCGCGAAATTTTGGAACGTTTCCGAGAATCCTGGGCCACTACGTTCGCGACGAGAAAGTGCTCACGCTGGAGGATGGAGTTCGACGGATGACTTCGCTCCCGGCCCAGCGGCTCGGGCTGAAGGATCGGGGGCTGCTGCGCGAAGGATACTGGGCAGACGTCGTCGTGTTCGATCCCGATCGGATCAGCGATACGGCTACGTTCGCGAGTCCGGAACAATATCCTGTCGGGATCAACTATGTTGTGGTGAACGGCCGCATCGTGATCGACCGGGGAAATCATACTGGCGAGAGGCCCGGCATGGCTCTGCGAGGGCCGGGATACCGGGGGAATTGAAGAGTGACAAGAGGTGATTGATAGGTCAGAAAAAAACCCGCACCCTTGAAATGCACAAGGGTGCGGCACCCGGGAGTTCACAATTCCTCAAAACCCTGTGTTTAGAATTTTTCGTCGAGCCGCGAAATGAAATCTCGCCTGGTGGAATCCTCAAGAAACGCCGCTTGAACACCGGTCTGATCAAGGGTCTTCAGGTCCTGTTCAGTGAATCCCAATTCTTCGGCCAGCACGCGGCGCTCGTTTGACAGCAATGACTTTGTTTGGATGGGATTGTCATCGCCGAGGACGATCTTCAGGTTTTGTTCGCGAAAATATTTGGCGGGATGTTCGGATCTGTGAGCGATAGCGCCTGTATACCAATTAGACGTGGGACAACATTCGACGACGACTCCGTGATCGCGCACCCATTGTAGCGACTCATTGTCCTCGGCGAGGTGGGCGCCGTGTCCGATGCGGCTGACTCCGAAAAGTTCGACGGCTTCGCGGGCGGCCGAGCCTGGCGCTGCTTCCGCGGCGTGGCAAGTCAGGCCGAGACCTGCAGCGCGAGCAATCGCGAACGGCTTTTCGTATTGAGCGAGATCGTTGAAGAGCGATTCGTCACCGGCCAGATCGAAACCGACGACACCTTTACCGACGAATCGGGATGCCGCTCGCGCGACATCGATGTTTGTTTCCATGTCGTGGTGACGGAGGGCTGCAATCACCACGCCGGCCTGAATTTTGGCGCGATTCATTCCCTCACGGACTCCGTCACAAATGGCGGCCATCACCGAGTCCATGTCGAATCCCAAATGCACGTGAGTCGCGGGGCCGAAGCGAAGCTCCAGATAATCCGTTCCATCCGCTGCGGCATCTTCGACGGCTTCGCAGGCAATTCGAGCGATGTGCGCGGGTGACCGGAAGAATGGATAGGTGGCCGCAACCTTGGATAAATACACAGTGAGATTGGAAGGACCATCCAGTTGCAGAGCCTGCTCCCATCCACCGTGGGGCGGTGGCACGCCAGCTTCGGCGGCGAGAGCGGCGGCGGTGGACGGCCGCAGGCGACCTTCGAGATGACTGTGCAGGTTCAGTTTCATCAGAGGTCGAGACTTACCGCGGTCTCAAGCGCCGCTTCTATGCTGCGCATCCAGCCATTCTTCAATGCTTCGTGAACGTTGTCGTAGAGGCTGGCTCCGGAGACGAGATTGCTCGAACACGAACAAATCATTCCGGCACGGAGGCCGCGCAAGCGAGCGACCACGTAAATCGCGGATGCTTCCATCTCGACATTCAGGATACCCAGCGAATTTAGCTGGCTGATCCAGGCCGGAGTTTCCGCGTAAAAAGCATCGTCGGAAACGGAGATGCCTGTGTGAACTGCAAAGGTTTTTTCCCTGGCGGCAATTTGACGCGCGTGACGGTCCAGTTCGAGGGTAATGCGCAAGTCGGGCACGGCGGGATAGCCGGGGTGCGCATACGCGGCGGTGGTTCCGTCGTTTCGCAGCGAGCCTTCACTGATGAGCAAGTCGCCGGGCTTTACCTGAGTCTGGAGGCCGGCGGAACTGCCGACCCGGATGAAGGATCGCACGCCGACTCTTGCGAGTTCTTCGACGGCGATCGCGGTGGACGGGCAGCCCATTCCCGTCGAGGTTGCAGTAATCTTCTTCCCTTTGTACATTCCTGTCATGGTCCGGTGCTCTCGCTTGTGCGCTATTTCGCGGACATCGGTGAGGAATTCCGCAATCAAGGGAACGCGGAACGGGTCGCCGGGCAGCAGGGCTACCGTTGACACTTCTCCCGGGGCGACGCCGATATGAAATTGTCTTTCTCCGAGGCCGACAGCGCTTTTGTCGACAAGGCCTTTACTCGTTTGATCCGTCATCGCTGATTCTCCTGGAACTGATTCACACGTACCCGGACTAAATTTTTTCTTCGCGATGCTCGGTTGCTCCTCGAACCCACGCGGACGCGAACAACGCCATGACCACGAATGCGACGGAAATCCACATCGCCTCTTGATATCCGGCGTAGGCGCCCGAGGCGACGACGGGAGCGACTATGGCAATTCCGAGGCCCGCACCGATTTGAAAACACGCGCCATTTAACCCGGGGAGCGACCCCGGAGCATCCGCGGGTGAAAGTATGACTCCGAGGCCATTGATGGTGGTGAGCGCCAGTCCGTTGTAGAAGACGCCGAGCGAGGCAAAGACCGCGAAAACAATCCATTTATGGTCGAGCAGATTTGTGGCAACGAGTAATGCGGCGATGCATAACGACAGTCCGCTCCACATGATCACACGCCATCCCACTCGCGGGGCGAGCCAACCGGTGACCGGCGCAGCCAGAAGACCTATAGCGGCAGAGGGCGAAAGAAACATCAGCGCGGAGGCAGCGGCCGACATTCCGTAGCCGACGCGGTGATCCTGACTGAAGACGACGATTGTAAAGTTGATGGCCGCAAATATGCCGGTAAGAGTAGCGAGCGTGGTTGCGACGATCGGCCAGATTTGGCGCGACTTCAGGTGCGCGGTGCGGATGAGAGGATGAGGGCGGCGCTTCTCAATGAACCAGAATGTCACGAAGCATGCGAGGGCTGCTCCCAACAGAGAAACAGATGGGAGGCTCGCCCATCCATGGGAGCCTCCGCTAGCCACTCCGAGGTTGACGAAAATCAACGCCGCGGAAAGTGCAGTTGCACCCGGCCAGTCCATGCTGCCCGGTGAATCGGCAGTGGACTCCGGCACATAGCGCATAGTCAGGGCGATTGCGATGATCCCCACGATGAGGATCACGAAAAAGATCGATCGGAAGCCCCAATGGTCGGAGAGCATGCCGCCGAGAAACTGGTCGGCTCCGCCGACACCGCCGCTGATCGCGGTCACGAGTCCAAGCGCAGGGCCAAACTGTATGGGCGTCAAAATATCGCGGAGGATCAGGTAGACAATCTGATAGACCGAGCCGCATGCCCCCTGCAAAAAGCGCCCTGCACACAGGATTGCGACATTGGGGGCGAGCATCGCCACGACGGTTCCTGCGGACATTACAGCCAGCGAGTAAATCAGAATTTTTCTGCGTCCGGCATGGTCGCTGTAGCGGGTCAGAACGATTCCGGCAATTCCCCCGACCAGGAAGAACAATGTCTGCGAGATTCCAACCATTGCTGGTGTCGATACCAGTTTGCGTGCCATCTCGGGGACGGCGGGAGCTACCATCGATGCGTTCAATTGGAAAGCGATCACACCAAGGAGGAGCGCGGTCAGCGTGGCCGATTTCTTTGTGGCATTCGCAGGATCGTGGTCGTCTGGCGTGGTCTCGTCCGATTTACCGGCGGTTGTGAGCATGATCGAGTCGGATAATCATAACAGGGGAGGCCAGTTCGCCCCACCACCGTGTCGGGTGGAATCTGGGAACGCCAATCTCCCATTTGGCGGTTTGAAATTCGCCAATCGGGAGATTGGTGTTCCCGAGGGCTGCGCAAAAAAAACCGCACCCTTGAAAGGCTCAAGGGTGCGGCACCCGAACTGCTTCAAATTGATTGCGGCTTACTACTCTTAGTCTAACGGCTCGATTTTTACGATCGCGGCGCCGTGGTTGCTGCCTGTCCAGATGGTGGCCGGAGTCGTGGAATCGTCGGCGAAGACGCGGCGCATGTTTGTGTCGCGGGGCATGAGATATTCGATGTCCTGGCCAGTCTTGGGATCAATCTTCGAGAGACGGTCGGTGGTCATGCCTCCGGTATACAGGTTGCCGCTCTTATCCCAGGTCACGTAGTAGGGGCCGGACCAGGGAATCGACAAAGGCCATTCGGTGATCTTCTTCGTTTCGGGATCAAGCATTCCGATGCGGTTGGCCTGATATTCACCGAAGAATGCGCGGTCCTGGGCATCCGTGCGAATGCGGCGCGGACGGGAATTCATCGTCGGCGTCTGGTACCAGTCTACTTTTCCGGTCTTCGAGTCGATGCGGCCGATGTAGTCGGTGGCAAAGTCGGTGAAGTACAAGTTATTGTGCGAGTCGGAATCGATCCCGTAGATTGTGCCGCGGCGGCTGTCGGGCAGCTGATTCATGGGCTGGAAGCGCTCGTAGTTGCCGGTCTTGATGTCGAGGCGGAAAATGTCGTAGTGGCCGGCGCTGTCGGTCCAGATTTTCCCGTCCACGTCGTAGCGCATGCCAAGCATGTTGGGCTGGGCAGCGTCATCGTTCCACTGCGCGGGCAGGCTGTACGTTTTGATCGTCTCGGTTTTTCGGTCAAAATGGGCAAGGGCGCCCTGATACATCATGCCCGCCCACATATCGCCGGCTTTGTCTTCTTCAATGTCGAGCAGGCCCTCCGGATACCCTTCCTTGAGCTTCGGCACGGGATATTCCTTCAGAGCGCCGGTCTTGGGATCGAGTTTGCCGAGGAACATTTCGCCGAAGTCGGTGTACCAGACCATGCCGTGTTCGTCGACGATCACGTCATGCGGCTCGATCGTGGGACGCGGGAGGTCGTATTCGGTGATGATCACGTGCGTGGCTTTGCCCGTGGGGCGCGCGAGCGTTTTCAAGTGGTAGTCCCACTGCGACACCGAACTCAGGTTGATCGACGCGAGAAATTCGGCATTCTTGCGATACTGCTCGGGATCACCGCCTCGATTTGCTTCGACGCGCCGCTGCGGTTTGATCGGCTGGCTCACCTGGGCATAGCCCATCATGCGTGTGATGACTTGCGTGAATTCGTCAGCATCATGCGTGGATGTGACGATGCGCTGCAGCGTGTGGCAGCTGACGCAGTTCAGCAGGAAGTCCTTCTGTTCGTCCGTGCCGGGCATACTCATCAGCCATTCCGCATTCGTCATCTGCGGGATCATGTTTTTTGCTTTGACGAGTTTGAGGTCTGCGGTTGCCGGTTTCTGGGCGGCAAGATCGGCCGTTGCGGGAGCCTCAAGGTTGTAGCCGACCGCGCGAATTTTCAGCGTGTAATGGCCGGGATCGAGACGGCTTGCCGGAAAGCTGTAATGCCCCTTGTTGTCGGTCAGGACGCTTACAGTGATCGTCGTTCCATCCTTCTTAGCGCTGACGACCACGCCTTCCATCGGGCCCTCTTCTTGCGAGCTTACCTGCCCGACGAGAGCCGGCGGACCGAGTGGATCAGCTGCGCCCGGCGCTGGCTTGGGCGCGGCATGGGCGGAGGCAACGATCAGGCTAATGATGGTAATCAGGAAGATAATTCTTGGTCGCATTGTTCCCTCTTTTGTGGAGAATTCGCAAACGTGCACACGGCAAAGCGCCTCCGGCAACTTCAAATATTGCTGATAAGGCGCGAAGAAGCGATGCGAATAACTCCTGAATAACTCTTTTTGAATGTCCGTCTAATGAGCAATATACACCAAACGGGCCGAGCTTGGAACGGGGTGCGCTCGCTTCCATGGGGAGGGGGTAAGCTGCGTGGCCACGTCTTATAGCGAGGCCCTGCTAGGGGCTGGCTATGCGTTTCTTGTCCATCCGCATTCGATTTATATGCAGGTCTGGACATCGTTCGATCAGCTGCAGATTTTGGACCCGCATAAATATAGAAAACCGCACAGGCAGGAGTGCCTGTGCTACATGGGGAAGCCGGGGGTGCGCTACAATGTTCTGTGGCTTCGCGAGACATGGCGGATTCCGCTCCCACGACCGTTGAAGTTTCACCTGCATCGGCTCCCGCGCCCGGCGCTGCCGGGAAGGGACGCGCCGCGGCCGCGTTTCGAGCTCTGAGGCATCGCAATTTCAAGCTTTTTTTCAGCGGACAGATTATTTCGCTCATTGGGACCTGGATGCAGACGGTCGCCCAGGCGTGGCTCATTTACCGCATTACTGGGTCAGGAGCGCTTCTCGGCTTGCTTGGATTTGTGGGCCAGATTCCAATCTTTCTGCTCTCGCCGCTGGCCGGGCTCGTGGCCGACCGGTGGCCGCGGCGGGCCGTGGTCATCGCAACGCAAACCACTTCCATGCTGCTCGCGTTTATTCTGGCGGGGCTGACATTGACCGGGCACCTAACCGGGCGCGTAGGAGTGTGGGAAATCATCGTTCTTGCCACGATGCTTGGCATTGTGAACGCATTCGACGTTCCGGCGCGGCAATCGTTTTTCATCGAGATGGTGGGACGCGATGATTTGCTCAATGCGATTGCGCTCAACTCCTCGATGTTCAACCTCGCACGAGTTGCGGGACCCGCGATTGCCGGCGCCCTTGTGGCGATCGTCGGCGAGGGCTGGTGCTTTTTACTAAACGGCGTGAGTTATCTCGCCGTGATTGCCGGCCTTTTGATGATGCGGATTGAGAAATCGAAACGCGTGCATGACGGCGTGGCGCCGCTCGAAAAGCTGCGCGAGGGATTCCGATTCGCGCGGCACACGAAACCGATTCGCGCGCTGCTGGTTCTTGTGAGCATCGTGAGTTTTATGGCGCTGCCGTACACCGTCCTGATGCCGATCTTTGCAGTGAAGATTCTGCATGGCGGAGCTTCGGCCTACGGCACATTGATGGGCGCGGTGGGAATGGGAGCAATGTTCGGCGCGCTGATGCTGGCGATGCGCCAGCAATTGCGCGGGCTGGGGAACTTCGTGGCGTATTCGGCGGTGGGGCTGGGCTTTTCGCTGGTCCTGCTCAGTGCGTCCCACTGGTTTTGGATCTCGTTTACGATTCTGATTCTTTCCGGATTCACGATGATGATGCAGTTTACCGCGACCAACACACTCATACAGGCGATGGTGCCGGACCAGCTTCGCGGGCGAGTGATGTCCATCTACTCGATGATGTTTCTGGGAATGTCCCCGCTCGGTTCGCTTCTGGCCGGCTGGCTCGCGGATCGCATCGGCGCGCCGGTGACCGTCGCGATCGGCGGCCTTGCCAGCTGCCTCGGCGGATTGGCCTTTGCGAGGAAATGGCCCTCGATGCGCGGCCCGGCGCGCGACCTCGTTGCCGCGCAGGGCATGATGACGCCAGCGCCAGCGCAGGAGGAATCGGGACCGCCTTCGTAGGAGTTATGCAAACGAAATTAAGTAGGGCCGGCGTCTCGCCGGCATTTTTTCGAAATTAGAAGATCGGAACTACGGCAGGCCTTGGTTCTGCAGCCCGCGTAATCCCCCCGGACCCCCTTAAAACGAAACGGTGACTGCGATTCCGATGCCGGGGTAATTGCGATCGTACAGGTAATACCCGTCGGAATAATCGAGATATACGTCGTCCGTTTCGTACCAGTTTGGAGGCCACGATTCCGGCCACGGATCGACGAACGTAACCCAATAGCCGTCATACTGGAAGCGAGGGTACCCGCCCACGAAGAGGAGTGGAAGGCCGCTGATCCGGAAGAAATGGCTGGCTCCGAAGTAAAGCCTGAAACGGTCGTCCGGAATCCGGTAACCGTTATAACCGCCGCGCTGCTGCCAGGTGCGGTGGTCGGAGTTCCACAAGCCCGCGCGGGACTGAGTGAAACCGCTTCGTACCTGCCCAGCGTGTTGTGGGACACCGCTCGGGTGAACGCCGCCATTGGTAGGCGCAGTGGGCTTTACGCCGGCGTGATAAACGCCGCCATAGGCTTGCTGCGGCCGGGGTGCTGGCTTACTGGCAGGCTGCGGCTGCTTTTGCTGTGCCGGTTTCGCCTCCTGGCGTTGCTGCGGTTGTTGCGCTGGTTTACCAGCCGGCTCCTGACGCGGCGCAGCCTGTTGCGGCTTGCTTTGCTCTTTTTTGGGTTCTTCCTGCTGCTCGCGCTGTGCGTAGGCAGGAGCAATCGTTGCCAGGAATAAGAGCAGGGCCGCTATATTGATTCCGGATTTCATTTGCATATGTCTCTCCTTTTCAAATTATGGAATAACATCTCGCAATGATTGCTTCTTCGGTTGAGCGGGCGGCCCGGGAATTTGCTCCCGTTCGACTACCCATCGCGCTGGGGTGCCCGGATGCCGGTTATTGATTCACAGCTTCCGGTTGCGAGGCCAGGCGCGTCTGGAGTTCTTTCACTCGAGATGGACGCCCCGCCAGGCGATTGGCCTGGATGGCATCTTCCAAAAGATATCTGCTTTCCGGGACGGAACTTAATGCGGAATCGTATTCATCAGCCGCATCCGCGAAAAGCTTAAATCGCGAATAAGAATAGCCGCGGCCGAGGAGCAACGCGAGACCCCCGGTGTTTTTTCCCCAGAAATCGAGTTGCGCGTTTAATTCCTGCTCCTGCCGCGCGTTGAGCAATGAAAAATGGACTTCCTCCCAATCGCTTGATTTCGCCGGCGTCAATGTCAAGATCAGAGCCGTGCCTCCTGCCTTAGCTTTATAGCCCGTCAACGCGGAAGAAAGTGCGGCGGATTTTAGTGAACCTGCCCCACCATCGACCTCGGTGGGGCCCCATATCGTGACGTCCTTCGACTCGGACATGACGGCCAGAACAATTTTTTGCGGAAGCGGCGCCCACCGGATGACGAAACGATCCGGCAAGACCGCGGCGTTCGCCGACGGCCAAAGGATGCGCGAGTCGGTTGCGTTTCCGCGAGTGGCACCCGCTCTTCCGTAATTTGCCAGTGATTGAGCGATCACGGCATCTGCCTTTGGGAATGCCGGATCGGGCGGGAGGGGTGGGATAGTGAACCAGCTGTCCGATGCCGTGATTTTTTTGGTCCCCGTTGAGACCAGGACCTCCAGGTAGCCGGCGCCGGTACATTGGACGCGGTCACCCGCGGAAAGGCCGAGGGCGATGTCTCGCGGAGAACTCAGCTGGACTTCGCCCTGCGTCCCGTTTTTTTGCAAATGTGCAGCGCATTGCACGCTCACGATTCGGCCGGCGACCGCGCCAGTGGTCTGTGCCTGGGAGTCCGCGGCGCCTGCCGCGCTCGCCACGAGCAAAATCGCCGTCAGAGAGAATCGTATATTCATCATTCACCCTCCGAAGGAGGTCCGGACGACGGGGGCGAAGCATGCCGCCCGGAGCGTAAAGATTCGTCGAGCCATCTGCCGATGCCCACCGTGGCGTGCTCGATCGGGGCATGGGCCACGAGCACGATGGCAACGAGAAGGAAGTCATCCCACATCAGGTGGGTATAGCGGACCAGCCAAACGGCAAAGACAACTAAGAGCAGAGCCTCAAAATTAATTAAACGGCCCACGAAGCGGTGTTCCACGACAACTTCCTTGCCTTGTTTGTGGCGGCTCAAACGGTACAAGAGGAACGGCCCGAAAATTATGAGCGAAAACAGGAAGTCGATGGCAATGCGGCCCGAGTCCGTGAGGCGATAGAGGGGCCGGTTCTCCATTGTGTAAATAGCGCAGGCGTGGAGAAACACACCGGCGTAAGGCTGCTCCGGCTTCCCGGGAACCGTAAACGTGTCCGTTGTATTTTTCGTGCGGCCGAGCAGGACAATCTTGTCTTTCAGGTCGGCCTTTGCCAGTTCGTCGGGATTGAGAGCATCCGGCGGGGAACTGGCGAGGAGTTGCAACGGGCTGTAGTCGACCAGAAATTCGCTGTTCGTAACTTGACGGTCGCTCTTTACACGAGAGGTGTCCACAAACCAACCGAGCCCCGACGAGAAATTTTTGACCGTATCATATTCCAGAGCAAAAGCCATCGAAGAGCAGTGCTCATCAATGCCGCGGGACATCGGAGTAGGATAGTTCACCACGGTCTCTTCAGGCATATATCGCGTGGATTGGCCCTGGTCCGGCTTGGGCACCACAACACACGAGGCCAAATCGATGTACTTCGGATCGTTCAGCCATCTTTGTGGACCGAGGGCGAGCGAACTGTTGACTCCGATTGTAATGGGGATTTTCTGGCTCAAAAAAAAATCGAAAAGCGACGGGTCGTCCGGATGAGCATACCCGTGTGAGTCGGGAGAAAAATCCACATCCAGTCCAATCGCCTTCGGTGGGTTGGGCAATTTGACCAGCTGTTCGACAATGCTCCTTAGCGGAGCGCGGTCCGTGACGAGCGCCGGCTGTGAACCGAGGGTGGGCCTCATCTCAATTCCACTGATATCCAGCACGATGACCGGCAAATCATGAATCGTGGCCGGCGCCGATAAATGATGCTGCAGCAAATCGTAGCTCATGGACTCGATCTGCTTGCCGAAATCCGTTTTTTCGATTTGCAATTTGATCAGGATCATCACACCCGTGATGGCGAGACTCATCCAGAAGCTGATCCAAATTTCCCGCCAGCGCTCATGCCTCCTCGCCTCGATGGATGCCGGGGAGTCAGCACTCTGATCTGTTGAGGGAGGTTGATCCTTTTTCGTGTGTCGTGCGGTCATAGGGAAGTCGCATGCGCGGGAGCCAGGTTCTCCCGCACAAATCTGGCGCAGCTGTTGCGTCCGGCCATCGCGCCCAACGCCTCGAGTCGCCTCATGCGGCGCGAAAACTCACCGGCATCATCTCATTTCTTCCGCGCAAATTTCTAGTTTTTCAAATGGCGACCGGAGATTCGCGGGGAAGGAGGCGAACGGTCAGAAAAGTGCGGCAAAACTGTTTTGATTTGAATGGCAGCCCGGAGCTGTCTACTATATCCGAAATGGCCATAGGAGCGCAGGTGTTCCCGATACGTTTGCGAACTGGACTTCTCGCCTCAACGATTTGCTGTTTTATTTTCATTTCGCCGGCTTGTGCACAGACCAAGCACGCCTTGCTGATCGGAATCGATACATACGAGGCCAAGGGAAAGGCAATCAGCAAACCAGCGGGAGTAGCTCAACGAGGTGACACCACAGACGCCAGCCGGTGGGACCTGCGGGAATGGGGAAACCTCGACGGGTCCTTGAATGATGTGGAGTCCGTGCGTGAGCTTCTTGCCAGCCCCAAGTACGGGTTCGCGGAAAATAATATCCACATCGTTGAAGAAGAAAAAGCCACGCGCGAAGGCATTTTGCAGGCCATGAAGAAATATCTGCTGGATGAACCGAGCCGCGGCGACACTGTCGTTTTCTACTATGCGGGACATGGCTCGCAAAGATTCAACTCTCTGACGGACAAACCGTTCCATCTCGATGAGACCATTGTTCCCGCCGACGCGAGCAGCGGAGCATTCGACATCCGTGACAAGGAAATCGCGCGCCTCTTCAATCAGATTGTCGATAAGGGCATCCTGCTCACGGCCGTCTTTGACAGCTGCCACAGTGGTTCGATCGCGCGCGGCATCCCCGTGGGGTCTCAGGGCAAAGCTCGTTTTCTCGCGTACGATCCTCGTGATGCGGCGGATCCACCGGACAAAGGCCCCGATGGCAAGGCCGCGGCTCGGCCGGAAGACCGTGCGGGAGGGGCGATCGTCGTGTCCGCGACTCAGCACGATCAGTCCGCCATGGAGTGGACCGGGAGCGACGGAAAACCTCACGGCGCTTTCACGGTCGCGTTTCTGGATGCGTTGCAAACCCTTCCGGCGAATTCTTCCGCGCAAGATGTTTACAAGCGGGTGAAAGTGTTGCTGCTGGGCATGGGCGTGCCACAGCAACCGGACTTGGGCGGGTCGTCGGAACGCACACGCCTATCGCTGTTCAGTAATTCGAGCGGCCCGGAAAGACTCACCGTCGCAGTTCGACCGGAAGGTATAAATAGCGACGGCACTGTCGAGCTGGACGGCGGGCTTGCGCTGGGGCTCGGCCGAGGAAGTGAACTGAGGAAAGTCGGAATCGCTCCCGGCAAGCCGGAAGTTCGAATTCGCATTGCCCAACTCGAAGGCCTCTCCAAATCCAAAGCTGAAATTATTCGCCCGGCCGACCCGAACCAGATTCAGCCGGGCGATTTGTTTGAGCTGACCGCGTGGGTGGCGCCCGAAAATAGCCGTTTGCAGGTGTGGATGCCGCCCGGGTCGCTTTCGAAGACGAGCCTGCTCCAGGTGGCCGAAGAAACAGGAAAGCTGCGGCAAGCTGCAAATGTGAAATGGATTGACGATCCGGTACAGTCCAGTCCCGATTATGTGATGGCCTGGAATGGGAGCCAATGGACGCTGACAAAATCAGGCGGCCCTGTGACAAATCTCGGACAGAGTCCCGCCGCGCCAGCCATACTGAGTCGCCTGCCTTCCAAAGGAAAAACGGGATTTTTCCTCGCGCTGCCTCCCTCGAGTGAACTCTTGCCGTCGCTGAAGTTGGGGAGTGGAACGGAAAACAACGCTGTGGAGATTGCCGTTTCCCCGGAGCGCGCGCAGTATTTGCTGATTGGCCGGTCGGCTGGAAAAGACATTGAGTATGCATGGCTGAGAAAAAACATCACCGACGGTGACGCCAAAGTGAAATTGGATTCGAATGAAAATGGGAATGTGTGTTCCTCGGATTCTCCGTATCCGCCAAGAACGAATTGGTTGCCTCTTGGATTAACTTCCGATTCCCTCGCCAAGACCTCGGAAACTCTGACCGAATATGCGGACCGGCTGGCTCGCGTCCGATCCTGGATGGAATTGCCCGCTCCGCCAAGCGGGGCAAACGAGGCTTTTCCGTACCGACTGGCGCTGAAACGCGTGGACTCGGTCACGAAGAGTGGATCAGGCAAGAACGGAATTATTCAGGACGGCATGGTTGTGGAAGGAGAAAAGTACGGGTTGGAACTTCGCGCAGAAGGAAAAATCACGGCTTCTACTCCTCGCAGATGGGTCTATGTGCTTGCGATCGAGTGCAGCGGGGAAGGCGTCTTGCTCTATCCTCGTTCCGGAGAGGGCAATTTTCTGCCGGAGAGAGGCCCGGGCACAAATGCCTGGCCCACTGAAATTGACCTCAGCGGGGGAAGCGAGTCCTTTAGCGTTTCAAGTCCATTCGGGGTGGACACTTATATTCTTCTTACGACCGCGGATCAGATTGCCGATGTGAGCGCGTTCAATTTCTCCGGAGTCTTGCAAGCGACTCGAGGAGGACCCCAATCGCCGCTCGGCCAGCTTTTGGGCAATGCCAGTGCGAACACCCGCGGGACTAACCCCGCGGTCCCTGTGAACTGGTCCGTCCAATACATGCCGATTCGCAGCGTCGCGGCGGAAAAGCGCCCGCCCACAGCTCAACATTAGAAATCATCGCCAATTGCGAGATGAGAATTCGTAGCGCCGGCAGCTTGCCGGCGGTTTTGCATTTCTTTACACACCGTCAAATCGCCGCCGGGACGCCGGTGCCACGAGCAGCTCAGCTCTTCGTCGTTGAATTGAGCGCTGATTTGGCGGCTTCGCGGCCGGCGATGCGCCCCTGAACCGAGCAGCGCGCAATGCCGTGGATGCTGAATCCGCCCGCGGACTCGCCACCGCAATACAAGCCAGGTATGACGTTGCCGTTGACGTCCACCACCTCGCACTTCGCGTTGATCCGCAAGCCCGCGCGCGAGTCGTGAACGACCGGCGTGGACCAGCCTGCGTAAAATGGCGCCGTCTGAATCTTATACTTTGGCGCGGGCTTGCCGAAATCCGGGTCTTTTCCCGCGTCGACGTAAGAGTTGTACTTCGTCACAGTTTCCTGCAGCACGGCGGGCGCCATCGGCTTGCGCTGGTACTTGTTTACGATATTGCGAGCCAGCTCCTCGATCGTGTTTCCGGAGAAAAAAAACCCCGCGGCGATGTCCACATCGGGAGGAGTGGTGTTCCAGTTCTCGCGCTTTGCGGCGTCGGCGTCGAAGATTGCCCAGATCGGCCCGCCTCCATTCGTCGCCTCCCCGGTTCCTGCCAGAGCCGCGTTGAGGAAATTCTGGGGATCCCATTTGATATTGGCCGCGTTGAGATAGCTTCCCGGGATGTAGGGCTTAATCGCTCCGTAATTGTTGGCCGTAGGATACTGCCCCTTGGTTTCGTCGTAAAACCTCAACCCCGCCTGGTTCACAAGGATCACGTCGTGCCAATCACGCACGAGCAAGCCCGTGGAACCGGCGCGCGAGAATACGGGGCTGGCCGGCATCCAAGCGAGATTGGAATATCCCTCGCGGCTGCCAATCCTTCCCGCTTTTGAAAGGGCCTCGCCGAATTCTCCGGTTTGATTGTAGGCGCCCCACAGCGACGCCCCGATGGCCATGGCCGCGAGCTCGCCGCTGGCATCCCGGGTTGAGTAGGCCTCGCCCATCACCTGATACTCTTCCGTCAGCCTGGGGTCAAAAATCCGCCGGAAGTTCACATTGCTGCTGTGTCCGCCAGTGCCGATGATGACGCCTTTTCGCGCGCGAATGTTCAGCGTCTTGCCGTTATTCATGGCCGTGATTCCGAGAACCCGCCCTGAAGTCTGATTCTCGCGCACGATGCCGGTCATCCTGTGCTGCAAAAGAATCTGTGCTCCCAGCTTTCTCGCGGAGGCCTCCATGGGCCTGACGAAGCCAATCCCAGCCGAAGTCGTGGCTTGCCTCTCAGGAGCGACCGGAACGCCGGTCTGCATCTGCGGCCAATGCATGGGAGCGGCATGGTTTTCCCGGGGTGCGGAATTTCCCGTTGCGTGGGCGCCGGCGTTATCCGGCGTTTTCTCAACAAAGACGACGCCGTGCTTCATCAGCCACTCGCAGGTGGCTGCGCTGTTGTCGGCGAAGGCGCGGATGATTTCCTTGTCGTTGTACCGGTAATCGGGGAAGCCGTTGGGTTCCACGACGGACCAGTCGGTCAAGTCCGAAAACAGCAGGTCCGGCGAATCCTTGACGCCGTACTTTTCCTGCCTGGTGGTTCCTCCGCCAAGAGCGATGTTGCCTCCGCTCACGATGGCGTGACCGCCGACATCTGTATTTACGTCGACGACCAGTACAGATGCTCCGTTTTCAATTGCTTCGATCGCCGCGGGGAGTCCTGTGGCGCCGGCGCCGATGATGACGACATCGGCCTCGTGCTCCCAGTGCTTGGGAAGCAGCGCGCCTGATTGGGCGGATTCAGCCGGGATTGTTCCAATGCTGGTTAGGGTAGTTGCGCCAAGACCTGCGGCCGTGGCTTTGACGAAATTTCTTCGGGAGAGTTTCTTCTTGATTTGCTTCTTCTCATTCATCGATCGTCCTCCAATTTCGAACGATTCTCAGGCGCCAGGATGGACCGCGAGGAGATACACTATCTCATTTCCAGACCCCTACGTTGAATGTAAATTGCCGCACCGCTTGCTTCCGCAACGTCGAGGCCGGTAGATTCCCTGCAAGCACACCTCGGCATCGAGGGTGTAAATTTCCTCCGCGTTTTGGTAGCATCACCCCTGCGTGGTTGAGCAGAGCCTGTTGAGCAGAGGCTGAAGTTATGCCCGGTTCGAAGTCGGTTCCACTGAATCGTCCCGAGATGATCCCAGCCCCGGCGGCGTTTTCGCGCAGTACCCATCAGGGAGTTTTCCTATTGCCGATTATAGGGAACGTCCACCGGCGATCACTAACTCTTTGCGTCTTTTCGCTTTTCCTCTTTTTTTTGCAATTTGCCGCGCTCGTGAACGGAGTGCGGGCTCAGGGCTTCGGGCTGAACAAGAAAACCGTCAAGCTGCAGCGAAAGATGCCCGCAGCCGTGCATCTTCCGGGGCCGGGCTTTGATGTGCAGGTCAACGCGCACGATGCAGTCAATGCTGACTCCGCGCGCATGCTGTCGGACCTGTTGACGAACGAGCTGCAAAAATACGACAAGAAGCTGCAAGTCAAGGCCACCTCGCCGGACGAATTGATCCACTGCACGATCATGACGTTCCAGATTCCCCCGCCTGTGCCGTACGTTCGCAATGAGGTTGTGTTGCAGAAGGGAAAAAGCGTTGAACAGCCGGTTCAGTATTACAAGGTGACAGGTACGGTCAACATCACGTACCAGGCAAAAGACAGCCAGGGAAAAATCATGGATTCCGATGGAGTCACGGCGAGCTACTCGCAGGAGTTTCAAGCGGGCACGAATCAGGCGACCGGCGAATCCTTCGAGTCAAAAGTCACGAATCCCTTTAAGCGCCTGGCGGGAAAGAAGACGGATGAGACCTACGGGCCGCCATCTCCTATCGAACTGCGGCAGCTCCTGTTGTCCCGCGCCTCTTCACAAATCGCTTCCCGCCTGGTGAATACGGATGAAACGCTGGACGTTCCCCTGGCGCGCGGAAAGATGGACGAAGCGAACAACCTGGCCGAAAAGGGGCTGTGGGAACGCTACCTGGAAACACTGGAGACGATGACTCCGCTCGCGAAAGCGACCGATGATGCGTACCGACTTTACGATATCGGCGTTGCCTACGAAGCCCTCGCCTACCAATCGGAAGACAAGAACGCCACCGAGAAATTTTTGGAAAAAGCGGCCATCAATTACGGCAAAGCGATTGACGCCAATCCGGGAGAAAAGGCCTTCGCCGATCCGCAAAACAGGATTGAAACGGCCGTCGCGCATTACAAAAAGCTGCAGGGTGGCGCGACGCTGGCGGCCAAATCGGATCCTGCGCCTGCCAGCGCGCCTGCTCCTTCCTCCGCGGCGGCATCCAAGACTTCGACGCCTGGCAAGAGTCCGAGCCCCGGGGCAGGATCAAGAGCCGCGGCGGGTGCATCTGGCAAGCCTGCGGCAAGCGCTGCCGCGTCCCCTACCCCTGCTGCTCCCAGCGCGACTAACAAGCCCCCTGCCAAAGCGCCTGCGCCCGCCGCGCCGGCACTCACCAACGCGCAAGTCATCAAGATGGCCAAGGCAGGCGTCGACGAAGATAATATCGTCGGCACGATTCATGATGCGACGGCTGTGCAATTCGACCTTTCGCCGGATGGGCTGGTCGAGCTTGCGTCCAATGGCGTGAAAGGAAAAATTGTCGCGGCTATGCGGGAACGCGCGAAGCGGGCGTCTGCGCGGTAGCGTGCATTAAGCATGCTTTGGAGCCTGTGTGGCGATTTGGATTCCGTTTGGTTCTGTAGCGCCCGCCTTCAGGCGGGCATGTACTTGAATCAAAGATGCCCGCCTGAAAGCGGGCGCTACAAGAGCGTCTAAAGTCCAGGCCCTTTGAAATGATTCCGTTGAAATGATTATCTCGCTTTCATCCGCGAAGTATTCTTGGACTAGAACTTTTCTCCTGATGCTGTTCGTTTGTGGCGTCGCGCCTGCTGCGCATGCGCAGGGAGAAAGATGCGGCGTGTCCAAGGATTTCGAGGTGCAGGCACTCGAGCAGATCAAAAGCGGAGCCGCGTCGGAAGTCGAGGACGGATTGCAGCTGCTCAAGCACGCGACGGAAGTTTGCGCGAGCTTTGGAGATGCCTGGTATTACCGCTCCTTGTTTGAGCGCAAACTCGGCCAGACCCCCAAAGCAAATTACTCGCTCGACAAGGCAAAATTGTTTGGGTCGCAGGCCATGGACGACGGCGCGAATCCCTTTGTTCTGGCGGCGCCGCCGCGGCCCGGCGAGACGAAGCTCCCGCCCGTCCGAAACAAGTGGGCGCTGGTCGTTGGCATTTCACAATTCAGCGATGCGCGTCTCAGTCTTCACTACACCACAAAGGATGCCAGGGATTTCGCCACCGCCCTCACCGACCCCAAAGTTGGACGCTTTCCGACATCAAACGTTCACCTGCTCGGAGAAAACGAAGTTTCCACGCGGCGCTTCAAGGAAGAATTGAATTGGCTCGCCCGCAGCGCCCAGGAAGACGATCTGGTGGTGATTTTTGTCGCCACGCACGGCACCTCTCGCAAGGACGATACCGCCGAAGTGAACTACATCGTAACTTCCGATACGGACCTCACGTCGCAGGACAGCTTGTTCGGCAGCGCCCTGGCCATGGTGGAGTTGTCCGACATTGTGCGGACGCGCATCAAGGCGCGGCGCACCGTGATTCTCCTCGACACCTGCCACAGCGGCGGCGCCATGACCGCGACAAAGGAGCGGGCCACGGGCCTCGCCGATTTCGCACCTTCCGGCGCGGTGCTGGACCGCATCCGGCAGGGCGTCGGCCGGGCGATTCTCACGTCCAGTCAGGAGGAACAGTTTTCCTATGAAGGGGCGCCCTTTCAAAACGGCTACTTCACGCATTTCCTGCTCGAGGCGCTTCGCCAGAATAACGGGATGAACACGATTCAGCAGGATTACGATTACGTGAAAGATCAGCTGCCGAGAGCCGTCGCCGCCCGCGTCCAGGCTTCGCGCGGCGTCCGTCTGAAGGATGACTCTCTGGCGGCGTCTCAGCCGACCACGCAAGTCCCCGCGCTCAGCAGCAGCGAGCTCGGCGGGGACATTATTTTGGGGGCTCCGCCCGCAAGTCCTTGACCAGAAGATTTGTCCGCATTGATTACGTCCACTGAAGGCGAGAACTCAATGAGAATTCAACGACGCTGACCTGCCCAAGCGAGTTCGACTGTGGTTATTTCCAGTTTCCAATGAGGATGAACGGGGCCCAATAGAATGGATTTGCGTACGGCGAAGAAGAGCTCGGCGTCGTTGTGCTCGCTGACGATTCCGCTTTCTTTATGCCTCGAGATATTCCAGATGTGTCTGCGGTCCCGCGCATGACTTCGATTTGCGCCTGCCGCAGGGCTTCTACTTTCGTCATCCCGGGTGTAGTAATCCACAGCCTATAAAACGTCGCCATCAATAACCCGACACTGGCATCGTCCACGGGCCACAGCGTGGCCACCACAGCTTTCGCTCCCTTTCGTTGTGCCGTAATGCCCAGACCGTCGATCTCGCGCCCATCCGAATCATTTGATCCCACGGCCGTCTGGCACCCGGACAATGTCAGCAGTTCGATGCCCTTGAAGTCTATTTTCTGTTCATCGCGCAGTTCCGCCAGGGTCAGGTGGAAACCCTGGCCGCCTGTTTCCTTCCCGCCCAGGAGCAAATAAGATTTCGTATCATCTCCTGGCTGGAAAACGTAGTGGCTCGCGATGTGTATCAGCGGAGGGTGGTGCTCCAACTCGCTTTCCATGCCAGTTTCCGTGAAAAGATCATCCAACAGGATGACTCCGGGAACCGGACCGTGCGATCCGGCCATTGTGTCGCTGTGCACCACGGCATCCAGTTCGCCGGGGACAGCTTTCAACTGCCCCAACCCGTCATAATCCTTGGAGACGCCCATGGCCGCGCCGCGCCAACTGCTTACCTGCGGCTGATCTTTCAGATTCCCCGCGCTGGCTGTGGTAATCACCACGTTCTGGTAGCGCTCCACCAGATACTGCTTACCGTCGTAAAGCGCCGCCATTGGGACATAGCGCAGTACGTCGTCGAGCGACCACACCAGCGTCCTGGCCTGAGCGCCCTGAAGATCCTTTTCGATTGGCGCGATCAGAATGTTGTAAAGGTCTTGTGCCTTCGCGCGAATATCGTCTTCCGAATCGTGTGCCGCGAGGGAGTGGGTGAAAGCAAATACTTTTTCATGCAAAGCGTCCCTGCTAATGGTTATTTCGCGCGCCACTTGAGTAGCAGGGGTAATCACCATCTCTACGAGCTTCTGTTCCGTCACCAGCGTGTAGACGGCCGTGGTCCCACCGCCGAGTTCTGCAACCAGATTCTGAAGGCCAGCCGTTTCTTCTCTGACATTTTCTACCTTGGCGTTGGCCCGGTCCCCTTTGCCAAAACTTTCATACAGACCTTTAAGAAATGTTTGCAACCGTAGATTGGCCGCGGTCAGGTTATTGGATAGCAGGTTGTATCGCTTTTCTTCGTCCGGAGACCGGGAAGACCTTGCGCGGAGCTGTGCCCATTCCGAACCGATTGCGGTGATATTAATCGTGATCCGGTCATATTCCTGGTTGGATTTCTCTTCCATGGGGGTGAGGGCAATGGGGCTGGTGTCAGAACCCGCGTTGCCACGGCGCTGCGTAAAGTCCGAATACTCTTCGGCCTTCAGCAAATCCAGGACCTGCTGAGCTTCCGGAAGGCGTCCTTGGGATATGAGCAGTTCTGCCAGTTCGCGATAATAGTCTTCCTTCGATTTCAGAAAGCTTTGCTGAGTTCCCTGGTCCAAACCTCCAATGTTGCGTCTCACCTGCTGGAAACGATCGATGGCTTCTTTGCCAAACAATATCGCCAGGTTGGGGTTCGAAAGGTCCTTCCAATATTCCATCAGGAGCACGAGATCGCGTCCCTCTCCCAGAGGATCTTGCACCGTCCGGAAAAGCGGCAATGATTCGGAGTAATAATCCAGCGCTTTCTGCCTCTCTTTGAGTCTGGCATAAACGATGCCCATTCCACTCAATGTGCCCGCTTCAGTCTTGCGGTCCCCCACGGCGCGTTCGATCGTCAGAGC
>Ga0182024_10004316_pt1 | contig 32881 bp, 26 predicted proteins | sample P32metaG_FD_120480 | JGI IMG/M metagenome (GOLD analysis project Ga0182024, IMG submission 120480) | Permafrost microbial communities from Stordalen Mire, Sweden - P3-2 metaG (Illumina Assembly) | ecosystem: Environmental > Terrestrial > Soil > Wetlands > Permafrost | place: Sweden: Stordalen... | reverse complement strand
AACGGGCGCCTTCGCTGAACAACTCCGCTACGTGCAGGCCGATCGCAACGGCGCTGAGTCCGTATCCGCAACGCGCCAACAACCGGTAGCGACCCTGCAAGCATAGGTCGAACGGCACCGCGGGCAAAAGGCTCAGCACCGAGAATCCGATGGCGACAGTGATGCTCGTGAAGACGCTGCCGGGCGTGTTCGCACCCAGCACCAGCAGGGAAGCGAGATTCCAGGCCAGGGCCAGCGCCGCGGCGAGCATCGATTTCGTGCTCCCGCGAAGACGGCGCGCGGCCCGGTCCTGCACCAGTAGATAGAGGAAGATGCCGAAGATCAGGACTCCGGCCGAGTGTCCCAGCGTATTGACGAGAAGAGACTCGTTCACGGTCCAATCATATAATGACTCGCGCGCCGGTATTTCTTATCTCCTTTCCCTTGCGGGCTTTGCGACTTTGGATGAAATGTCTTTTACTTTTCCCGGCGTACTCTCCAATCAGAGGGAGTCTCCCACCGAGGCTTCTTCGACAGTTTTTTGCCGGCCGGCAAATGTCGTATTACGGTGGTCCTGAGCCTCTGGAAATGGAGGTATCTTGGGATCGATTCCATAAAATCCCGGGTAACCGAGGATTCAGAGAGTTGGCACCGGAAGGTTGGACTTGTTCCAAGCCTAGCGGGCGGCTCAATCCATTGGCGGCCGGTTGATCGAAAGGTCAGCCGGTCGCGCACGAATTTCCTACAGCCTTAGTGTGCCTTGTCATGCGAAAATTGCGGGTTGACCACTGTTCGCGTGAACCACAAAGCCGCCGACCGCGCTGCCAGCGGGCATCCTTGGATTTTTTCTAGCGATGTGACCGATCGCGGCGACGCTCAGCCGGGAGATGTTGTCAAAGTCGCCGACCCGCGCGGCAGACCTATTGGAATTGCTCACTATAGCTCCACCTCCCAAATCACCCTCCGCCTTCTTTCCTCCAAACCGGAACCGATCGATCAGGAATTCTTTCGACGCCGCTTAACCGCGGCCATCCGGCATCGCGAACGAGTCGTGCAGGATTCTAACGCCTGCCGCCTGGTTTTCTCCGAAGCCGACCTTCTTCCCGGGCTGATTGTGGATCGTTATGCAGCCTGCCTCGTTATTCAAACTCTCAGTCAGGGAATGGACCGGTCCCGCGGCCTGATCGTCCATTGCTTGAAGGAATTGCTCGCGCCGGCGGGCATTCTCGCGCGAAACGATGCCGCGGTGCGCAAGCTGGAGAGTCTTCCGCTGGAGGTGGTTGTTCTCGCGGGCGAGGTCCCGCAGCGCGTCGCAATTGAGATGAACGGCCTGCATCTCGAAGCCGACCTGTTAAAGGGTCAGAAGACCGGCGTCTATCTCGATCAGCGCGAGAATTATCTTGCAGCGGCGAAGTTCGCCCACGGCCGGGTGCTCGACTGTTTCACCTCAACCGGTGGATTCGCGCTGCATTGCGCGAGCCATGCGGAATCGGTGGAGGCGGTGGACTCGTCGGCGACCGCGCTCGCTACGGCGGAGTCGAACGCGCGAGCGAACAACATTACCAACATTCAGTTCCGCCAGGCCGACGTGTTCGATTTTCTATCGGGCATCGATCGCAAATACGGCATGATAATCCTGGACCCGCCGGCGTTCGCCAAATCGCGCAAGATGCTGGACGACGCCGCGAAGGGTTATAAAGAGATAAATCTGCGCGCGCTGAAGCTGCTGGAACCGGGCGGAATTCTCGTGACCTGCTCCTGTTCGCATCATGTCAGCGAAGCGATGTTGTTCGAAATCGTCGCCGACGCGGCGCTCGATGCGGGCAAGACGTTGCGCATACTGGAGCGGCGGACGCAGGCCGCGGACCATCCCATTCTGCTCACGGTTCCCGAAACGCTGTACTTAAAATGCCAGATTCTAGAGGTTCTCGGGCGTTAGCGCGGTTGCCAGTCCAGCACCACCTGCGGTAAGGTAACTTAAGTCGCTACGGCCCTTAGGGGAGCCGTTCGTCTTTCAAGTCTCATTAGTTTTGGAGGATTTTCCGGAATGCTTTTGACCTCGTTGTCCGCCTTTTTCAGGCGCGCCTTCCCGGTTCTGTTGACTCTTTTAGCTGTTGCCGCTGGATCGGCGCCACTGCGCGCAAGTGAGGCAGAATTGAAACTGCCGGACCTGCACCAGGCGCTGTTTCTGGGCGATATCAGCGGACCCACTCTGTTAAAGTTCGGCCTGGGTATCAGCGCTCTTGGCTTCGTATTCGGCATCGCGATGTATATGCATCTGAAAAATCTTCCGGTGCACGAATCGATGCTCGAGATTTCCGAGCTGATCTACGAAACCTGCAAAACGTACCTGTTGACGCAGGGCAGGTTTTTGTTGATTCTCGAAGCCTTCATCGGCTCAATTATTGTTTTTTATTTCGGATTCCTGGCTCCCAATGGTGCGACGTTTGGTCTGCCTTGGTTTGAAGTGGCGATCATTCTGGCGTTTAGCCTGATCGGTATCGCGGGCAGCTTCGGCGTCGCCTGGTTCGGTATCCGCGTCAACACGTTCGCCAATTCGCGCACCGCGTTCGCCAGCCTGCGCGGGAAACCGTACCCTTGTTACGCGATTCCTCTGAAGGCCGGCATGAGCATCGGCATGTTGCTGATCAGCGTGGAACTGTTCCTGATGCTCTGCATCCTGCTCTTCGTTCCCGGCGATTATGCCGGGCCTTGCTTCATCGGATTTGCCATCGGTGAATCGCTGGGTGCGGCCGCGTTGCGCGTCGCGGGCGGAATCTTTACCAAGATCGCCGACATCGGCGCGGACCTGATGAAGATCGTCTTCAAGATTAAAGAAGACGACGCGCGCAATCCCGGCGTGATCGCGGATTGCACCGGCGACAACGCGGGCGATTCCGTGGGTCCCTCGGCCGACGGCTTCGAGACCTACGGCGTCACCGGCGTCGCGCTGATCTCGTTCATCCTATTGGCAGTCAACAGCGATCTCGTGAAGGTCGAGTTGCTGGTGTGGATCTTCGTCATGCGCGTCATGATGGTGATCACCAGTGGCGTCTCCTATTTCCTGAATGAAGCGATTGCCAAGGCGCGCTACCAGAACGTCGACAAGATGAATTACGAGACGCCTCTGACCACGCTGGTGTGGCTGACGTCCTTCCTTTCGATCGGCGCGACCTATCTGGTTTCCTATTTCATGATTCCGGATCTCGGTGGCGATCCCACCATGTGGTGGAAGCTATCGACAGTGATCACCTGCGGCACGCTGGCCGGCGCGGTGATTCCGGAGCTGGTGAAAATATTCACGTCGGTCGACTCGGCGCACGTGAAGGAAGTGGTCTCGTCGTCGAAGGAAGGCGGCGCATCGTTGAACATTCTTTCGGGGTTGGTGGCCGGCAACTTCAGCGCGTACTGGCTCGGCATGGCCGTGCTCGCGCTGATGACGGCGGCTTATTCGGTCAGCACGTACGGCATGGAAGGATTGATGAAAGCTCCCGCCGTGTTCGCGTTCGGCTTGGTAGCGTTCGGATTCCTGGGCATGGGTCCGGTTACGATCGCGGTCGATAGCTACGGCCCGGTGACCGACAATGCACAGTCGGTTTACGAGCTGTCGGTAATCGAAACAATCCCCAGCATCCGGAAAGAGCTCAAAACGGATTTTGGGTTCGACGTGAATTTTGAATTGGCGAAGCATCATCTCGAAGAGAACGACGGCGCCGGCAACACCTTCAAAGCGACCGCCAAACCGGTGCTGATCGGCACCGCGGTCGTCGGCGCGACGACCATGATTTTTTCGATCATCGTGAAATTAACCGACGGATTGAAGCCCGAGCTGATCTACAAGTTGTCGCTGATGTATCCGCCATTCCTGCTGGGGTTGATTGCGGGCGGTGCGGTGATTTACTGGTTCACCGGCGCATCGATTCAAGCGGTGACCACGGGCGCGTATCGCGCGGTCGAGTTCATCAAGGCGAACATCAAGCTTGAGGGCGTGACCAAAGCGTCGGTCGAGGATTCGAAAAAAGTGGTTGAAATATGCACGCAATATGCTCAAAAGGGCATGTTTAACATCTTTTTAACCGTGTTTTTTGCCACGTTAGGATTTGCTTTTATGGAATCGTACTTCTTCATCGGCTACCTGATCTCCATCGCGCTTTTCGGACTGTATCAGGCGATTTTCATGGCCAATGCCGGCGGTGCGTGGGACAACGCGAAGAAGATTGTCGAAGTGGAGTTGAAGCAAAAGGGCACGCCGCTGCATGACGCGACCGTGGTGGGCGATACCGTGGGCGATCCGTTCAAGGACACGTCGTCGGTCGCACTGAACCCGATCATCAAGTTCACGACGCTGTTCGGACTTCTGGCTGTGGAGTTGGGCGAATCTTTGACGCAGAAGCAAGGCGCCGCGTTCAGCACCACTCTCGCGATAGTATTCCTGCTGATCTCGATGGTCTTCGTGTGGCGCTCGTTCTACGGCATGCGAATTGTCGGATCGTCAAAATAATTCGAGCGGAACCGCCCGCGATTCTTCGCCGTGGCACCGCACCGTGAGCTGATAATCGCCGCGATTGAGTCCTGCAGGGACCAGCGCGTTGATTTGTTTCGTGCCTCTCTCGTCATCGAAGGGAGTCGCGAAGCACGCCGGTAAATCCGTTCCGTCGAGGCGGAACGAAACTTCATTGCGCAGCAGTCCATCGGGCAACCCAGTGACCCACGCGGAGACGCAACTGTCGATGCCCGCGCGCACCTGGTTTCGTTCCCACGTCCGCCCGTCGCAAACGATGGAGATCTCAAACGGTGCACTGGTGAGCGAAATTCGCTTCTCGCGCGGCAGATCGACGGCGATTCGGACGCGATTCGACCACTCGCTGTCGCGAATCGCAACCGCGACATCGTGCCAGCCCGGCGCGAGCCCGAGCGGCAATTTACAGTTTGCCTGCCACGCGGTTCCAACGTCGGTTCGAACAGCCGCGGGCCGGGCGCCATAAGGACCCACTCGCACCTGGATGTCGTCGCAAGTAAGGTCACGCTCCTCCGAACTGATCCATACCGTAATGTAGTCGTCGCGATGCGCGGTGAAACTGTGATTTTGCAGCTCGCTGTTTTCGACGACAATCAAATCCGGCCCCGTGCCGCTGCGCGCGATCTCGGCCCATTTTCGATTGCAGATCACGTGCGCGCGGCCATCCATCACGCTCTTGAAATCGACGCGTGCGAATCCCGCGGTGCGGGACATCGCCATTAAACAGGAAATATTCGGGCCGACCCAATTGTCGAACTGCCCCGCCAGTTGCGTTCCTTCGTAGAACTCCATTGTGGGAACGGTGCCAAAAGGCTGCTCGTCCGTCACGAAAGATTCGATGCATGCCAGATCGGTTGTCAGCTCGCAGACGCGTTCCAGCGCCAGCATCGGATGCTTCAGATGATAGAGGACGCCGAAAAATAGAACGATGTCGAAGTATCCGATATCGCGCGGCGTCAGATAGCAGATGTCGGCGACAACATGCTCGGCTTTGGAATCGAGCATCGCCTTGGCTTCCAGAAAGCGTGTTCTCTTCGTTGCGTCCACGGCGACAACGCTCGCGCCGCGCCGTTCCATCTCGAAGCTGAACCAGCCATCCCACGCGCCGATGTCGAGCACTCGTTTCCCGCGCAGGTCCTCAGGAATCGGAAACTGCGCGATCCGCGCGCGCTGCGTTTCGAGCGATTGAATGCCCGGAATCACCCCGCCGTCCGGCAGCTCGATACTGTGATAATAGCCAAGCTTGGCGAGCTCTCCTCTTTGGCGCTGGAGGTTCTCGGTGTAGTCTGGATTACGAGCTTTCGGCATGCTGCAGAATAATTATACTGAGCGCGGTTGAAGTGGCACAGACTCTAGTCTGTATCTTCAATCGGCGTCACCGGATCGATAAACCTCCAGCACACCGCGCCGCAGAGATACACCGCGATCATCAGGTAGAAAAATAAATTCCAGTCGCGCCAGCGATCCAGAATAATGCCGGCGATCCAGGGAGCCGCGAAACCCGCCAGGTTCCCCATCATGTTCATCGACCCGGCGACAGTGCCCGCGTATTTCCCGCCCATGTCCATGCAGGTGTTCCACGACGGAGGCATGTCGAGGTCGTTGGCGAAACTAGCGCACGCCAGAACGAGAGTGCCGAGGACGGCGTTCTCAATCCGTGTCGATAAAAAGAGCAGCGACGCCGCAGCGAGGAATCCGAACGTCGCGATGGTGCGGCGTGCGCGCTTCATGCTTCCCCAGGACTTGGCGAGCCGCGGAACGACGAATCCACATGTGAGCGATCCAAAGCCTCCGAACAGCAGAGGCAGAATCGCCAGGCGCGAAGCGGCTTCGGGCGTTTGATGACGGTACTCCTGCAAGTACGTCGGCAGCCAGGTGATGTAAAAATACCATGGAAATGACAGGCAGAAATACTGCACCCAGATCAACCACAGGCTGCGATGGCGAATGAGTTTCGCCCAAGGCACGTTGGCGTGGCCGGCGGCGTTCGCGCTGACGCCTTTCAGTAGTTCGAGTTCGGCGGCGTTGACCGATGGATGATCCTCCGGGCGGTCGCGAAACCAGCGGTTGAAGAAAAATGTCCACACCACGCCGAGCGATCCGAAGCACACGAACGCCCATCGCCAGCTCATGTGATGCAGAGTGAAGATGACCAGAGGAGGCGTGAACGCTCCGCCCCAACGGCCGAAGGTCCACATGAATCCTTGCGCGCGCGAGCGTTCGTTTAGAGGAAGCCACGAACTGAACGCCTTCGTCAGGTTGGGAAATCCACCCGCTTCGCCCGCGCCGAAAAGCAGTTGGATCGCTCGCAGGGAGCCGAGACTCCACGCCGCGCCGGTGAGCGCCGTGAACGACGACCACCATAACACGATGCGCACCAGCACGCGCCGCGGTCCCATGAAATCTCCGAGCCAGCCGCTGGGCACTTCGAACAACGCGTAGGCCAGCGCGAATGCGCTGAACACCGATCCCATCTGCGTCTTGGTGAGATGCAATTCCGCCGAGATGGGTTTGGCCGCCTGCGACATGACCACCCGGTCGAAGTAAGAAAGTATCGCCAGCGTCACCGCGAAAAAAATCACCCAATGACGGGCGTGCGTGGGTTTCACGAGGCAACCTCGCGATCCAGCCAACGAAGGTAAGCATCCGAGCCGTCGACCACCGGCAGCGCAATCACTTCCGGAATCTCGTAGGAATGAAGCTGAGCGATCGCTTCACGCACCTTATTGAATACGTCGCGGCGCGATTTGATGACCAGCACAAACTCGGCGGAGTCCTCGATTTTGTCCTTCCAACGATAGATACTGCGAGCGCCCGGAAGAATGTTGACGCACGCCGCCAATCGATGATCGACCAAGTGCCGCGCAAGCTGCTCGGCTTGGTCTTGGGATTCACACGTGGTGAGCACGACGATTTTGTCAGTCACCACACGAGAATATCATTGACGCCTACGCGCTTTCGATGCTCTCCTCGACCACGCGTCCGTCGAACAGATGAATGTTCCGGTCGGCGTAGCGCGCATACCGCGGATCGTGGGTCACCATGCAGATCGTCGCCCCGCCACGATGCAGTTCGCGTAACAAATCCATCACCGCTTCGCCATTCGCCGAATCGAGGTTTCCAGTCGGCTCATCCGCCAGCAGGATGGACGGGTCGCCGCCCAACGCTCGGGCCACCGCGACGCGCTGTTGCTGACCGCCAGAGAGTTGCGAGGGATAATGCTTCACCCGATGCGACATCCCGACGCGCTCCAGCGCCTCGTGCACACGCTTCTTGCGCTCCGCTCCAGGCATTCCCCGATAGGTCAGCGGCAGCTCGACATTTTCATACACGGTCAAATCGCCGATCAGATTAAACGCCTGGAAAATGAAACCGATCTCCCGGTTCCGTATGCGAGCGCGTTCGCTCAGCTTCAGCCCCTGCACCGGTTTCCCGTTCAGCACGTAAGTTCCATCCGATGGCGAATCGAGCAATCCTAAAATCGCCAGCAGCGTCGACTTCCCGCACCCCGAAGGCCCCGCGATCGACAGGTATTCGCCCTTCTTGATATCCAAGTGAATGCCGGCCAGCGCGTGCGTTTCCACATCGTCGGTGACGAATACCTTCGTCACTCCGTCCAGATAGATCATCGATTCCGGTGTCATAAATTTCCCCTAATTTAACGGCTTTAATTCAACCTGATGCGCGGGTTCGCGTCCTGCGCCGACATGTCGGACAAAATCACCTGATCGCCCACCTTCAATCCATCCAATATTTCAATCGTGTTCACGGAACTGCGGCCCAGTTTCACCGTCACGCGCGTCGCGCCTTTTCCGTCCTCATCCAGCTTGAACAAACTCACGGAGCTGTTCGGCTGCCCGAACACAGGCCGTCCCACGAACACTACGTCCGCCAGACGCTCGATCTCGACTACACCATCCACGCTCAGATCCGGCACCGCACCCGTCGGCAAAGGACCATCTAGTCTTACGTCAACCGTGCGCGTTCCGTTCACAATAGATGCGTCGATCCGGCTGACATGCCCCGGAATAATTCCGTTGCGTGTGTCGATCTCGGCTTTTTGGCCCAATAGAATGTCTTTCGCCTGCGTCTCGGCGATCTTTAATTCCGCCTTCAGCTTCCACGGCTGTGCGATTTTCGCCAGCACGTCGCCCGGCTTCACCCGCTGGCCCACTTGCAGCGTCATTTCCTGCATGCGCCCGTTGATCCCCGCCTTGATCGTCAAGTCCGCCACTTGCTGCTTCTTCAACGTATACGCCGCGCGCAATTTATCCACCTGCACCATCGCCCCACCAAGCTGCGCATCGATCGATTGCTGTTGAATGTCCAGCTTCTGCTTCTCCATCTTGTGCTTATTCGCCGACTGCTCCCACTTCGCCACCGCCAGCTTCACGCTCAGCTCGCTCTCCAGTTGCATTTTGCCCAACTGCTCTTCTTTTTCTTTTTGAAGCGCGGCCTGCTGCAAATCGCTCTGCGCGCTCGCCACCACCGATTGCTGGTCGAATAATTTGCTCTGCAACTGAACCTTCAGATCGGCGAGCGTAGCCTCGGCCTGCTTCACCTGCCATTCCAAATCGTTGGCCGCAAGCTGCATGTCGGGATTGCTCAACACCAGCATCACCGAGCCCGCCTTCACGTCGTCGCCTGAATGCGCGACAATCTTCTCCACCTGCCCGTCGAAGGCCGCCGGGATCCAGATAATATCTTCCGGCTGCAGGGCCCCTAAACCGCGTACTTCGCGCAGCATCGGACCCCGCCTCACAGCCTCGATCCACACCGTCGCGCGCTCCTGCGTCGGTGCGGCAGGCTTTAGCCCCATCAGTTTCCACGTGATCAACCCGACCCCCACAGCCGTCAAGGTCAAGTAGATCACCCGGCGGATCATCTTCTTCTTCGCAACGCCTTCTCGTTTAACATCCATAAGAATCCTACCCAGTTAACCGCACGCCGTCTGCCAATCGGTACGCCAACCAATGATACTCAAAAAGAGGGACTTACGAGAATACCTCCCGAAGGTGCGTCTACACGCCCTGTCCGTTCGTGGGACGCCTTGTTCGGAAAAATCCGTTCCTCAGCAGCAACCCGCAGTCCGTTTCTCAGCCTCGGACCACGCGTGATTCATTCAACTTCTCAGATGGCTGTCCGGCTGAGCCGCCATGCGTAAGCAGCGGATCGACGTTAAAATCGTCCTTGAGGAAAATCTTGGAGCGGGAGACCGGATTCGAACCGGCGACATCGACCTTGGCAAGGTCGCACTCTACCAACTGAGTTACTCCCGCTGAATTACGCCCACGTGACAGTTTAACTCGAAGTCGGCGTAGTATTTCATATTGTCGCCCCACCGCCCGACGATTGTCAAATCCCTCTCATCTCGCCCTAACACCCCGCAACCCAGTGGCCTATTTTGGCCTTTAAACGATCCGTAACAGAAATGTTTTACTACACAAATAGTACTCAAAGAGTCCTTGTAAACTATTGAAAACATAGTGATATGAAAATCAATAAAAGTCTTATTGCCTCAGACTTCTTTTGTGCTATGCTGAGATCCGCACACGTGAGACGGCAGTTTTTTGGCACCCCGTCTTCGCGTTCGCGGAAGACAGTCGAACGGTTCCAAAACGAATCGGTAACGTGGGTTTGTAGAATTTCCACAAGGTGTGGAAATGTTGTGCGAATTGTCTGGTCAAATGACAGCAACGGGGGAATAGTGAGGGATTCACAAAGTACCGGCTCAGCCGCGGCCATGTCGCCAATGCAATTGAACCCTTGGGATCAGATCAAGTCGAGGCTCGCCTCCAGGATCAGCCCCCAGGATTTTCAGAACTGGGTCACAAAGACGGTTTTTGAACGCACCGACGACCGTGCGCTGCGCGTCAAGGTGCCCGACCAGGTCACCAAAGAATGGATGGAACAGGAGTACGCTGAAGAAATTCGCAACGCCATCCGCGAGTTGCAGCTTTCGATCGATCGCATCGTCTATATCCCCAGCGCCGCTGGTTTTGGGCCCGCGCCTATCGCCGACAACGGTGGATCGGAGCCCATCTTCGCCTCGGCCGGCGGACAGCTTAATCCGAAGTTCCGCTTCGATAATTACGTCGTCGGATCGTCGAATCAGTTCGCCCATGCGGCCGCGCGAGCCGTGGCGAACAGCCCTTCGCGCAGCTACAACCCGTTATTTATTTATGGCGCCGTGGGGATGGGAAAGACACACCTGATGCATGCCATCGGCCGCGACCTTCTCGACCGCTATCCCAGCATGCGCATCGTCTATACCTCGAGCGAGCGCTTCATGAACGAGATGGTGAACTGCATCCGCTCGGACCGCATGCCCGCCTTCCATCGCCATTACCGTTCTGCCGACGTTCTTCTGGTCGACGATATCCAGATCCTCGCCGGCAAGGAACGCACACAGGAAGAGTTCTTCCACACTTTCAACGAGCTGTACGACCACCAGAAGCAAATCGTCATCTCGAGCGACTCCGCGCCCAAGGCCACGCCCGGCCTGGTCGAGCGCCTTCGCTCGCGCTTCGAGTGGGGGCTCATGGTCGATATTCAGCCGCCCGACCTAGAAACCAAGATGGCCATCTTAGACAAGAAAGCCGAGATGGAAGGCGTCACCCTGCCGGAGGACGTCCGCAACTACATCGCGACCAAAACCAAATCGAATGTCCGTGAGCTCGAAGGCGCCATGGTGAAACTGGTGGCGTATTCCTCGGTCACTGGCACGCCCATCAACCTCGGGATGGCGCAGCAGGTCCTGAAGTACTTGATCCCTGGCGGAGAGCGCCGCGTCAACATGGACGCCATCCTGCGCGCCGTCGCCGAAAAGTTCCAGTTACAACCCGCGCAACTCAAGCAGAAGACCAATGCGCAGCAGATCGCTTACCCGCGCCAGATCGCGATGTATCTCATCAAGGAGCTCACCCAGTCCTCGCTGCCGGAGATCGGGCGCATGTTCGGTGGAAAGCACCACACCACCGTTCTTCACTCGGTACAGAAGATTGACAAGCTGCGCCAGCGCGACGCTGATTTAAACAGGTTGATACACAGCGTAATCGACTCAATCAATTGATGTTATTTGCGTTATCCACATTTGGGGTGCAAATCTTGCTGTCAATGCCTGTGGGAGAACCATGGGACCCTTCAAAAATACACTGCGGAGCACCCGGAAACACACAGTCTGTGGTGGTAATAACCGCTCGGTCTTGCTATACTTTAGAGAGAAATCAACGTTTCAACAGTCCCTATTAATCTTCTTCTTCTTTAGTAAGTATTTTCTAGAGAGAAGAGAATAGAGAAAGCCTCCATGGAATTCACGGTCAGCAGGGCAGATCTGGTTCGCGAACTGAACCTCTCGCAGGGCGTGGTTGAGAAGAAGACAACGATTCCTATTTTGTCGAACGTTCTGGTGGAGGCCGAAGGCGATAAGATCGTCCTCACCGCGACCGATCTGGAATTGGGTATCCGGTGTTCCTGTCCGGCACGCGTGAAGAAGCCGGGCGGGGGGACGATCCCGGCGCGCCGCCTGCTCGACTACGTGCGCCTGCTGCCCGACAGCGACGTACAGGTCAAGATTCAGGACAACCACTGGGCCAGCCTGACATGCGGACGTTCTAAAACTCGAATCGCCGGCATGTCGCGCGAAAGCTTCCCGGAGCTGCCGAAAATGCCGGAGGTCCTCGCCGAGATTCCCATTGGTATCCTCGCGTCCATGATCGGCAAGACCATCTTTTCGATTTCCAGCGAGGAATCGCGCTTCACGCTCAACGGCGCGCTCATGGTGCTTCGTAAAGGCGGCCTCGCCATGATTGCCACCGATGGTCACCGCCTCGCCATAGTCGAGAGCACTGCCGACCTGCCTGGCATCACCGGCGCCTATCGTGCCTTGCTCCCTAAGAAAGCCATGAGCGAGTTATTAAAACTAGCCGGCGATTCCGAGCCTGCGGCCATCGTCCACTTTTCCGGCGACGAGAATCATCTATTTTTCCAGCTCGGCGATCGCCTGCTCCTCAGCCGCAAGCTGACGGGCAATTTCCCCGATTATGAACGAGTGCTGCCGAAAGAGCATGGGCATAGCGTCACATTGGAGCGCGACGAATTGCGCGGCGCCATTGAACGCGTCGCGCAATTTTCAGACGAGCGTTCCCGCGGCATCCGCGTGCGCGTCGAAAAAGACGAAATGAGGATTCACTCGTCTGTTTCCGAAACCGGCGAGAGCGAAGAAAGTATTCCAACCGCATATGAAGGTCCCTCCGTCGAGATCGGCTTCAATGCGCAGTACATGATGGATTTTTTGCGTGCCGTCTCCGACCAGCAGGTTTCCTTCCTGTTCAAGGACCCGCACAGCGCCGGCGAGCTTCGTCCCGCCGGCGAGAAAGCGGAGAACTACCGCTACGTAATCATGCCCATGAGAATCTGAGCGAATTATGCCGATGAATGCCGGAATCTGCGAAAAATTGGGACAGACTTCTCTGTCCCGAGGCGGCCAATATCCCTCGCGAAAACAACGCGTCAGTTCGGCGCCGGGTGGACAGAGCGGTCTGTCCCCATTTTTCGCCCCTGCCCGCAAAGCCCGAAGTACTACCGAGCCGCGACCGCAGGGAGCGATCGTTTTTAGAACCGTCAAGCAGTAGGAAGTTAACACGAAACATGGCAACAAACACTGGCGTCCCAAACGTCTACGATTCAACAAGTATTAAAGTGCTGGAAGGTCTCGAAGCCGTTCGCCTGCGACCCGCAATGTACATCGGCTCAACCGGCGACTCCGGCTTGCACCACCTCGTCTACGAAGTAGTCGACAATTCGGTCGATGAAGCGCTCGCCGGCTATGCCACCGAAGTCAGCGTCACCATTCACGACGACGATTCGGTCACAGTCATCGATAACGGACGCGGCATCCCGGTCGATATCCACGAGGAAGAGGGAGTTTCCGCCGCCCAGGTCGTCATGACGAAACTGCATGCCGGCGGCAAGTTCGACTCGAACTCATACAAAGTGTCGGGTGGCTTGCACGGCGTCGGTGTGAGCTGCGTAAACGCGTTATCGGAAACGCTGCATCTGGAAATCTGGCGGCCTGCAAAGAAAGGCGAGGGATCCCTCACCTGGGAGCAGGATTATGAGCGCGGTGTTCCGAAGAGTCCACTCGCAGCCACCGGCAAGGCCGGCAAAAAGACGGGCACGAAAATCACTTTCAAACCAGACTCGTCCATCATGGACGCGACCAAGTTCAACTTCGATACCTTGGCCCAGCGCCTGCGCCAGCTAGCGTTCCTGAATAAAGGCCTGCGTATCGTATTGACCGACGAGCGCGTGGACCCCGCACGCGTTGAAACGTTCCATTTTGAAGGCGGCATCGCCGAGTTCATCAGGCTGCTGAACAAAGGCAAGAGCGTTCTTCACGACAAACCCATCCATTTTGAAGGCGATCGCGAGCTGCCCAACGGCGGCACGCTCACCATGGAAGTCGGCCTTCAGTACAACGATACCTACGGCGATACCGTCTTCAGCTTCGCGAACAATATCAACACCGTCGACGGCGGTTCTCACCTCAGCGGTTTCCGCAGCGCCTTGACGCGTACCATCAACGCCGCGGGCCAAGCCGGCGGCCTTTTCAAAGACGTCAAAGAAAATCTCACCGGAGATGACGTCCGTGAGGGCCTCACCGCGGTGATCAGCGTGAAGCTGCCTCAGCCGCAGTTTGAAGGACAGACCAAGGGCAAGCTCAACTCCGATATTCAGGGTTATGTGGTCCAGCTCATCAATGAAAAGTTGGGCGAGTTCTTCGACAAAAATCCTTCCGTGATGAAGAAGATCGTCTCGAAGGCCATCGACGCGTCGCGCGCTAGAGAAGCCGCCCGCAAAGCCCGTGACCTCACCCGCCGCAAAGGCGCTCTCGACTCGGGAGGCCTGCCCGGCAAGCTCGCCGATTGCCAGGAGAAAGACCCCGAGCGTTGCGAGCTCTTCTTAGTCGAAGGCGAATCGGCCGGCGGAACCGCCAAAGGCGGCCGCGATCGCCGTTATCAGGCCATTCTGCCTCTGCGCGGAAAAATCCTCAATGTCGAAAAAGCCCGCTACGACAAAATGCTGGGCCACGAGGAAATTCGCAACATGATCACGGCCATCGGCACCGGCATCGGCAAGGACGACTTCGACCTTACCCACCTGCGCTACGGCAAAATCATCATCATGACGGACGCCGATGTAGACGGCTCCCACATCCGGACATTGCTGCTCACCTTTTTCTTCCGCCACATGCAGGAGCTGATCACGCGCGGCCACATTTTCGTCGCCCAGCCGCCGCTCTACCGCATCAAGAAGGGCAAGTCCGAAAAGTACATCAAAGACGACAAAGAATTCACGCGAGAGATTCTGCGCCGCGCCACCGAAAACGTGAGCGTGGAGCTTGGCGACAAAGCGCTTCTCGAAGGCACGGAGCTGCGCAATTTCCTGATGTCCTTAGACGACTTCCAACTGACCTGGCGCCGTCTGGAGCGCCGCCTGCGCGATCCTCGCGTAGTGAGCGTGCTGGCGCGCACCGATATCGCCATCGATACCAAAGTCGATTTTCAGGAGGAGAAAAATCTCCGAGTCGTTTACGAGGCTCTGAAAGCGGAAAAGGTGGAAGCGCAGATCAGCCGCGAAGAAGAGCATTCCTCATGGAAAGTTACATTTAAAGATCCCACCAACGCCGAGCGCTCCATCGACATCGAGCTCGCCACACAGCCCGAGTATAAACGCCTGCGTGCCGGAGCCCGTGCCGCGGCGAAATTCAATCGTCCGCCGTTTGTGGTCATCAAAGACGCCCATCGTGACGAGCTTCCGGGGTGGCGTCAACTGCTGGCTCACATTAAAGACGAGGGCACTCGCGAAGTGAACGTCCAGCGTTACAAGGGTTTAGGGGAAATGAACGCGGAACAGCTCTGGTCGACGACCATGAACATCGAGACCCGCACGCTTTTAAAAGTGTCGCTCGAAGATCTGGTCCAGGCCGACCTGATCTTCACCACGCTGATGGGCGAAGATGTCGAAAGCCGCCGGCATTTTATCGAAGAAAATGCCTTAGACGTCCGCAACTTAGACGTTTAATCGACATACACGCGCTTCACGCGCGCACTGATGCCGCATAACACGCTGTAGGAAATGGTTCCGGCTACGCGGGCGATTTCCTGCGCATCATTGCCGGGCCCCAGGATCGTCACGGCGTCTCCAACTGCTAAGTCCCCGGCTTCAATGGTAGTTAGGTCCATGGAGACGGAGCCGACGATGGGCACCAGTTTGCCATTGGCGATCACTTTTCCCCGGTTGGAAAGGCGGTGCGGAATTCCATCGGCATAACCGGCCGCCAGAATCGCGATGCGCATCGGCTTCGAGGCTCGATATATTCCTCCATAGCCGATCAGCGCTCCCGCCTCTAAGTCCTTGACGGAAAGGACAGTTGTCTTCCAGGTCAGCGCCGGTCTTACTCGCAGTTCCATCGGAGGTCCTCTGCGCGCGGGAGAAACGTAACCGTAAATCGCATGACCCGGGCGCACCAGGTTGCCCCATGCGTTGGTGCGCTGGTAGGCAACCGGTATCGTGCTCGAAAGATGGACGTAACGCGGCGCGCCGACGGCTTGGACAACGGATTCGAAGCGGGTAATCTGCTCTTCAGTTTGTTGGCTCTCATAGTTAGCCGATGACGCGAAGTGGGTCATCAGGCCTTCTAAAGGCGTTGCTTTCACTGCTTTAGCGATTTCCCCGGCGCTTTCGCGCGCTCCCAATCTGCCCATGCCGGAATCGATCTTCAGATGATAGGGAACTTCGGCGGTCGAGGCGTCAACGAGTGAATGAATCACAGGTGTCAGATGGAACTCTTTGAAAAAGCGGCGGTTCTCCGGCAGGTAATCCGCCATCACGAGAATTCTGGCCCGAATGCCAGCTTCGCGGAGTGCGATTCCTTCTTCGACGTTCGATACGGCAAACCATTGAGCACCTTCGGTTTCCAAGATGCGCGAGACTTCAATGGCTCCGTGACGGTAGGCGTCGGCTTTCACCACCGGCATTACTTCTATCGACGGTGCGACCGAGGCGCGGACGGCTCGAAAATTGTCCCTGATCGCCGATTTTGAGATCTCGATCCAGCTACGCACGGGCCAGCCTCGCGAGCAAATTTTCGTAGGAATCGGTCACAGCATCCCAACTGTAGCGTTCTTGGACGCGCTTAATCGCCCTTAATCGCCAGCTTTCGCGCTCGTTAGAGGGCATAATTGACGCTAATTTGATCACTTCCGGCAGAGTTTCGCGGGTAAAAGGGATCCCCGCGCCACCGGCCACTTCGGCATTTTCGGGTGTGTCGAGGTACAGCGTCAAGGCGCCGCGGCCCATTGCTTCAATTAAGGCCGGATGGGTGCCTCCGACTTCGGTCGCGTGGATATAGGCGAAGCAGTGCGAGCCTAATTCACGATAACCATCGCCGTAGATCGCTCCGGGCATGACGACGCGCGGATCTTTGGTGTCGCGGACTTTGGCGATGTATTCCGCGGCGTACGGTGCGTCGCCGATGAGGGCAAGTTTGAAGGGGGTCTCGACTTTTTCGAAAGACTCGCGGACCAGCAGGGCGTTATTTTCAGGCTCCATGCGGCTGACGTAGAGAAAATATTTTTGCGGCTCCAGGGCTAGTTGATGTAGCACAGTGGTGGTTTCGACTTTGCCGATTTCGGCGCCGTAGGGAATCATGGTCGATGCACGATGATAACGCTGCTGGTAATACTCGGCGATCGCGGCGGCGTCCGTGACCACGGCGTTCGGCATCCATGTGGCGAGCCATTCGGAGAGTCGATACCAGGCTTTCGCGATCGCATTCCACTTTTTGCGATTGCGCTCCAACCCATCGACGTTGAGCGCAACCGGCATACCGAACAGGCGCGGCATCCAGGTGAAAATGGCGTTGGCGGCGTTGCAGTAGAGCACGACATCTTGACGGTGCGCCAGCAAATGAATGGTGGAAAGAAAAGTGTGGACGATGGTGTCGAGATATTTGTGACGGATGGTGGGGAGATTGGTGAGGAGAACGCCACGATAAGGAGAGTCGGACTTTTGGCGGCAGTAGACTGTGACCTGGTGGCCGCGGGCGGCTAGTCTGGTCGAGAGCTCTTCGGCGAAGGTTTCGAAACCGCCGTAGCGGGCGGGGATGCCGCGGGTGCCTAGGATTGCTAGTTTCAACTTAGTAGTTTAAGGCAGAAGGCAATTCACGCAAAGGCGCGAAGCTCGCAAAGAACACGCTTAAAAATTTCGTCAGGCACGGCCGGAGCGGGAGGCGCGGGCCAGCATTCTTGCGGAGGGTTTGGGGGCCGGACGGCTGACCGGCTCATAGGAAAACCAACTGGAAATATAATCGTCTTTCGCGGTGCGGCGGCGCATGATTTCCTTGCGCTTGGCCAGCACGCTCTTCAGATGTTTGGCGAGGAACCAGAACGCGCGGAGCGACGAATGTTCCCGCACTACACAGGCGCAGATGACGACCAGATCGCGCGATGTGATGGAGACCCAGTTGCGGCGGTAAAGATCCGGGGTCATGTTCTTGATGCGCATCAGGAACCGGTTCTTCACCGAGTGCATGTTGATCTCAGGCGGCAAGGCGCGGCGATTGCCGGGCAGCACGGCGCGCACGTGATAGCCGCGCGCGAGAGGCGTATACAGGCAACGCCAGCTCATCAATTGAGCGCGCCATGCGACATCGGCATCTTCGCGGTAGACGAAAAAGTCGGGATCGAAAAACTCGCCTAGGATGGAAATATCGTCGATCATCTCCCGGCGATAGAGGGCCGCGGCGGCGGTCGCGCCGAACACGTATTCAAAATTGAGATAGTGGCCGTTATCCACTTCCTGGCTGCCGCGATCGAGATGGCGCAGCATGGGAGTGAAATAAATCCCGGTGGAATCGACCAGCTGCTTTTCGGGAAGATCGAACGTGGCGCGGATGGTGAGCAACTTGCCGCACACCGTCCCGACCTTGGGATCGAGCCGGCCGGCTTCGACCATCGCGTTAATAAAATTCGGCAGCAGGAGAACGTCCGGGTTCAGCGTGAGCACCCAATCGCCGCTCGAAAGTCCGATCGCCTGGTTCTGCGCGGCCGCGAAACCGATGTTCTCGTCGTTGTAATGGATCTGGCAGGAGTCGGCAAACTGTTCCAACAGATCGACAGTGCCGTCGGTCGAGGCATTATCGATGATAATGACCTCGATATTCGGGTACTTTTGTTCCAGGACGGATTCGAGGCAGCGCTTGATAAATCGGCCGCTGTTGTAAGTTACCAGCGTGACGGAGACTAAGTCGTTGTAGGCCATGCGATGTCAGTGATTAAGAAATTCTACTGCCCCGCGCCGCGGATCTCCCGAAGGAGAAGAGGCACAGACCTGCAAAACGCACAATCTTTCTATAAGTGGCAACCGATTGAAGGCTTCGGTCCTGAATCATCCGCGCGACCATCCGCGGGAAGGAACTGAGCACGACCGCCAGACATACCGCGCGGTATCCGGCTGAGTGGAAGTGCTTCGCTGCATACTTTGTAAGGCTAACACACCAATAGAGAGCGCGGCATCCCTCCGGTATTTTCCCGACCGAATGCGCGCCCTGATGGGTGGCTTGAACGGTGGGCACATATTCGATCCGGTACTTCAGATCTAAAGCTCGTTTACAAAAATCTACATCTTCAAACCACACAGGATGAAAGCTTTCATCGAATCCGTGGAGGGTGGCCCACACATCGCGGCGGGTCATCAGGAATGCGCCGGCGGGCTGTTCCACGGGGCCTTTTTGATTTAAATCGCGGTCCTCATACCGGTAGCGGCGGTTGACTGGATTGGACGGCCAGAACCTGTTTATGCCGAACAGCTCAAAAATCAGGGCGGCCGGAGTGGGCAGACGGCGGATGGTGAATCCAGCTTGGGGTTCGCCGTTCAGATCGACCAGCTTTCCGGCGGCGAGTCCATATTGTTGACTTGCTTCAATTAATGAGTCAACCCCGGTGAGGAGATATGCGTCTGGATTCAGCAGCAGCAGAAAGTCCGCGTCGCAAGCGGAAATTCCCTGATTGACGGCGGCGGCGAATCCGCGATTGTCGGGATTGGTGATTAGCTCGACATGAGCCCGCTCGCGGACACGCTCCAGCGTTCGATCGCTTGAAGCGTTGTCGACGACGATGGGTTTCACGTGGGGAGCCATCTTATTCAATGCGTCGAGGCAAGGGCCGATGACGGCCTCCGAGTTGAAGGTCACGATGATCGCGGCAGCAGCCAGAAGTAGGCCCTCCAATACCAGTCGAAGCCGGTCTGTTGCTGAAGCGCGAAGATCTCCCGCTCGCTGGATTCGGCGAAGCGGGAGATTCGATCCTCCGATATTTTAGTTGTTCCACGATATAGGGCACGAGCGGTTTTCCACCCAGAAATCTTGCCGCGCAGATAGGAGACGCCTTGAAAATGCCTCAGCGCTACGATTCCCCAGAGCACTTGTCCAACCACGATGGGCCAACGCGGTTCTCCCTTAAAATGCTTGATTGTCAGTAGGATCTGATTGCGGGAGATTTGTTTCACTGTGTCCTTATTCCACGCGCCCCATGTGGAACTGCCCCGATGGTAAGCGACCGCGGTGGGAATATAGACGCCCGGATGTCCGGCGAGGGCGCAGCGGATCCCAAAATCGACGTCTTCCAAATAGGAGCCGAAGGTTTCGTCCAGGAGCCCGATCTGGTCAAACAGAGTTTTGCGGAAAATGGCGGCGGTCATGGGGGCCATGCGGATTTGGCGGGGTTGGTTCCAGATGGGCGAATCCCTCTTGGTTTGGCCACAGCGCCAGGCGCAGGCTCCACGAGAGATTTCGTCGAAGGCGCCGTCGATGAAGGAGTGGTCGGCCGCGCTGAGGATTTTGCCGGTGGCGAAGCCGACTCCGTCGGTCTTGGTTAGAAGTTGATCGAGCCAATCGGGCGCGAGAGTCACGTCGTTGTTGAGGATGGCGATCCAGTCCGCGGCTGTGTCTTCAACGCCTCGATTTACCGCAGCCGCGAAACCGAGATTCTGGCCTAAGCGGAGGACTGTTGCGCCAAGGCGCTCGGCTAGATCGGCGGAATCGTCGGTGGAACCGTTGTCGACGATGATGATTTCGTCGAAGGGGCGGGATTGGGCTTGCAGGCTGGCGAAGAGAGGTTCGAGGAGGTCGCGGCGGTTCCAGTGGGGGATGATGGCGGCGACGGTTAGCAAGAGATCGCTCCCTGTGGTCGCGGCTCGGTAGAGGAGTTGTGGAAAGCTAGGGGACAGACAGCCTTTTTCGCCGCGAAGGGAACCTCAGTATCCGCAGTGTGAGGGGTGAAAAAGGTAGTCAGTCCCCGGATTTTGATCGCTGCCGGCCAAGTCATGAGAAGCGCTTCTTCACCAGGAACCACAGGTTATAAAAACCGTCGCGCCAGGGATTCAGCTTGATTTCGCCCAGGCGCGAGGTGTACATGATGGAAAGCTCGGCGAAACGGTGGCGGTTTCGTTTCAGCGCCTCGATTTTGATCTCTTCGGAAAAGGACATGCCGTCGGATTCGATGTTCATGCCGTTGAGAATGGAGCGGCGGAAGACCCACATGCCGGATTGCGAGTCGCGAATCCAGCGCAGGTAGAGAATCGACATGGCGAGCGACAAAATCAAATTACCAAATTTATGTTTGAAGCTCATGGCGTTCGAATCGCGCACGGGGAAACGCGAGGCATTGAGAAAATCGATGTCGAGATGGAGGAAGGCTTCGAGGAGATACGAAATGGCATCGGGCGGATAACTTTGATCGCCATCGAGCGTCACGATGAGATCCGAGGTCGCGGCGGCGAAGCCGGTTTTATAGGCGCGGCCGTATCCGCGCGCGTCCTCCTGAATGACTTTGGCGCCGTAACTTTTGGCGACATCGGCAGTGCGGTCGGTTGAGCCGTTGTCGACCACGATCACCTCATCGACGAACTCCGGCATGCGCTTCATGACTCCATCGATGCCCTGTTCTTCATTGAGACAGGGGATGATGACGGTGATGGACTGCTGCTTGTACATTCGCGCTTCACCAGAATAGCGTGCGAGCGTATGATTGATCTATGAAGTTGACCTTTTTATTGGCCGCGCTGAGCGTGGCGCACGCGGGAGACGTGGCGCGTCCCGAGCTGGCTGAAATCAAGACAGTGTATCTGCTGCCGATGTCGAATTCACTGGATCAGTTTCTGGCGATCCGGCTGACCAAGGGCGGCGTGCTGCAAGTGGTGACGGATCCGAAACTGGCGGATGCGATTCTGAGCGAGTACATTGGGGCCGGTCTCGAAGAAAAGCTGAAGGCGCTCTACGGAGAACAGAAAATCGCGGATAAGGACGACAAGGAAAAGGCGAAAGAGCAGCCGCCGACATTCGGGAATCCGATGGCGGGCGGATCGCGGAGCAAGGGGGCGGTGTTCCTGTTGGATCGCAAAACGCATAACGTGCTGTGGAGCGATTATGTCCGTCCGAAGAGCGCGCAGCCGGATGAGATGAATCATGCGGCGGATAAGATCGCGGGGCAGCTCGAAAAGGACAAACGAGGAAAGTGAGTTGCTGACGGAGCGCTTTGAGCGGGCGCTGGTGTATGCGGCCGATTTGCATCGCGAGCAGCGGCGCAAGGGCTCCGGTGTGCCGTACGTGGCGCATCTTCTGGCGGTGTGCGCGCTGACGCTGGAGTATGGCGGGGACGAAGACGAGGCGATCGCGGCGCTGTTGCACGATGCGATTGAAGATCAGGGCGGAGCGGTGGCGCGCGCGGGAATTCTGCGGCAATTCGGAGAACGGGTGACGGAGATTGTCGAGGGGTGCACGGATACGGATGAATCGCCGAAGCCTCCCTGGAGGGCTCGGAAAGAAGAATACATCCGGCACGTGAGGGAGGCGCCGGCCTCGGTGCGGCTGGTTTCGGCGTGTGACAAATTGCACAACGCGCGATCGCTGGCGATGGATTATCGAGTGTACGGCGAGGCTTTGTGGGACCGGTTCACGGGAGCTCGAGACGGCACGCTTTGGTACTATCGCGCGATGGTGAATGCGTTGCGCGCGGCGGGAACGTCGCCGGTGGTGGATGAATTGGATCGCGTGGTTACGGAGCTGGAGCGGCTCTCATCTTTGTGACTTGGGCGCGGTAACATTCGACTAAACGTTCGGTCATGACTCGCAGGTCGCGAGTGGAGACCACTTCGGCGCGGGCGCGCTCCGCCATTTGCGCGGCGGCTTCGGGATCGCGAAGAAGTTTCACGATGTGCGCGGCGAAGGACGATGGATCGTCGGCCAGCGCGCAGAGGTCGCCATCCCGATCGGCGAGTCCTTCGGCGCCGAGGCGCGTGGAAATCACTGGAATGCCCGCGGCGAACGCTTCGAGTAGTTTCACGCGCACGCCGGAGCCGCTGAGAATCGGGCAGACGAACAACGCGTAGCGTTTGAGAGGCTCGCGCACGTCTTCGACGAATCCGATGAGCTCGACCGACTCGGCGTCGGGCAAGGAATGCGGAGCGGGGGGATCGGAGCCGATGACGACGAGGCGGGCGCGCGGCTCGTCTCGACGGACCTTCGGAAATACTTCGCGCAGGAACCAGGCGAGCGCCTCCTGATTCGGCAGATGGCGGAAGCTGCCGAGGAATAGAAGCGTGAAGGGTTCCCGGGCGTTTCTTGATGCAATGCCAGGCTCAAATTCGTAGAGCGAGGTATCGATGCCGGCGCGGTAGTCATGGTCGATGCGGGGCTTGAGGGCGGGGAGAAATGACGCGAGGTAATCCCGATTATCGCTGCTGCAGACTTGAATGCGATCGGGCACGGGGAGCATCCGGAGCTCGTAGCGGAGCGCCCGCAGATATTCCCAGCGAGCCTGCAGCTTCTCCATCGTATTCGTCATGAAGGGCAAGCGCCGGGCGATGGATTGGAAATAAATATCGTGCTCAAAGAGGACGCTGGGGATTCTCTTGAAGCGGCCTGCGTATTGTCCGAGCACCGTGTATTCGAGCTGAAGCACGTCGATCTGTTTCGCGAAGATCTGGCGGTGGATGAGCCACGCGAGGTCGGGGTTACGAAATTCGCGCACCGCGTGAGGCTCGGTCGACCCGAACGCTTTCTGGCGGCCTTCCATCCGCACAATATATTCCGATGACGCGCACAGGGCGTCGAGTTCGTTGTGCGCGGGGCGTTGGCGATCGTAATCGAGCAGCACGATGACGTGGAGTTCGCATAGGCGGGCAAGCTCGCGCACGGTTTGATACATAAAGACGGCCCCTCCGTGAACGGGCGGACAAATCGGGTAAGGCGAGACGAACAGGACTCTTAGCCGGTCCTCTTGCATGAGAGAGAATGTGTCGCGGAAATGCCCGCCGAGGGGGCGCCGGAAGGCTTCGGTATCGGAAATAACGGCGAGCTGGCTGGCGCGCGCTCGCGATGCGAAGGTTTCGGGAAGTTGAAATGTCGCGCGGGCGATGCCGGCGAAACTGGAGCGTTCCGGCGAATCTCCGAAGAGCCAGCTTAGCGCGGCGCTGGACCATGCGTAGAAGAAATGCTCCAGCAGGCGGCGCCATTCGTGGATGTTCTTCCAGGTGAAGAGAAGAAAATTTTTCTTCAGCACGCCCTGGATATGGGCGTCGCTAAATTTCTTGCCGATGGTGCCGCGATGCTCGTGATAGACGACGCTCGCGGGCTGAAACATGGTCTTCCACCCGCGTTTCCATGCCAGGTAACCGAGGTCGGTGTCTTCCAGATAGAACGGCGCGAGAATTTCGTCGAAGCCGCCGAGCTCTAGAAATTTACCTCGATCGAAGGCGGTGGAACCGCCGCCACCGTAGGCGCACGGATACACACCGCGAATGTTTTCGTCCACGCGATGGCGCACGCGGAGGCTTCCCTGCTGCCACCAGGATTCAGTGAGGCCGGTTTCCTGCCGGACTTTCGACGGGTCGGAGAAAAAAATCTGGCAGGATACGGAAAAGACTTTCTCATCGGTGAAGCCGTCGAGCAGCGGTTGTAGAAAATCCCGCTCGACTCGCATATCGCTATTGAGAAGGACGACGATGTCGCTGTGCGCGGCGCGGAAGCCGGCGTTCGATCCACCGCCGAAGCCCAGATTTTCCTTGAGCGGAAGCACGCGAACGTCGGGGAACGATTCTTCAATAAACCGAACGCTGCCATCGGTGGAACCGTTGTCGACGACGATCACTTCGCTATCGGGATGATGTTCGATGGACGCGATGACCGACGGCAAATACTTCGCAAGAAGATCGCGGCCATTCCAGTTGGGAATGACGATGCTCGCTTTTTGTAAATCGGGGCGAGTCTCGGGCCGCAGTTTTCTGCGCGGCGTGAGCGCGGCGGCGAGGTCCGCAAGCGCGAGAACAATGACGGTCGTGAAGAGAAACACCGGGGACAAGACCGCGAGCGGCAGACCTCGGATCAGGCGCCACGCGACGCCGAGCGCTTTGCGCATCATTTGACCTTCGGCCCGACTCCAGCGGCTCGGCCGAGTTTGACCCAGCGCGAGTCCGCGATCATGCTGAGCTTCGCCTCGGCCTCCCGCAATCGGCGGCCCAGATCCTGCGCCCAGACGGTCCGTTCAATCACCGTCGCCTCTGCCTGATCGAGAAGCCGCACCGTTTCCGACAGCTCCCCGCACTTTTGAGAGAGCGCTGCGGAAAGGCGCTGGTCCGTCTCGATCGCCCATTCGGTCTTGCGCTGGTTTTCGTGTTCCAGCGAGTCGACGACGCGCTGATACGCGGCGGCCATCTCGATGGCCTTCGCCTGCTCGGCTTGCACCATATCCTGCAGGTCGGAAATGCGTTGAAGCGCGGCTTTGTAGTCCCGATCGAGTGCGAGCGCCCAGCGGTTGTGCTCCTCGAGATGAGCCTTCTGCTCGTCTTGCGCCTCGATCAGCGTCTGCCGGTCGGAGATTACGCCTTCGAGCCAGGTACGGGTCTGGGCGAGCTCAGCCTGCAGGAGAAAGATATGCCGCTCGCGCTCCCGCAGAAGATTCGCGGCGCGTGGAACATATATAAAGGATCGAATCTCCGGAGGGCAATCGATGGAGCAGAGCGCGAGAAAGAAATGCGCTTCGGCGGGCGAGCCGCGGGTGCTTTCCAAATGGGCGTCCACTGGGGCAAACGTCGCGTGCGGATAAAACGCCTGCGATTCCAGTCGGTTTTGCAGCAAAATCGTCACGTTGGGAAACACCGCCGCGAGCGCTTCGCGAAATTCGGCGAACTCGAATTCGTGAGTGTGGAAAGGATTCGGACCGTCGGAAGCGCGCGATTCGGCGTAGTAGAGCTTGTTGGGTGTCGAGACGAGGAACGTGCCGTCTGGATGGAGCAGGCGGCGAGCCTCAATCAGAAAGTCGCGCCAATTGTCTAAATGCTCAATTACTTCAAACGCGGTGATGAGATCGAACGAGCCGGACGCGAAGGGAAGCGCTGTTGCGGATGCGGTGAGAAATGCCGTGTTCGGAAGCGGGTAGTGCGCACGCGCAAAGGCGATCGCTTCGGCGGAGATATCGATACCTGCCGCGGATAGCGCACGCTGCGCCAGCTCCGCTGTTCCATAACCAGTGCCGCATCCGATGTCGAGAACATGCGCTCGCCCGGCAAGACGGGCAGCGAACGCGTAGCGGGCCAGGTGCTCGGCCCATAGATCGTCGTTAACCTGACCTGGGATGACTCGCTCCCCGGTAAACTCGCTCACAGTGCTGGAACTCCAGAGGCGATCCTGGCATTCACTTCCACGCGGCAGGGAAAATGGAATTGGCCATAGATGGGCCCTTCGGAAGGGTCCATGTGAAGGGCGACCGCGTTGTCGATCCAGTCGCAGATTGCGTAATGGGCGAGCGACCCGTTCGCGATGGCGGGGGAGAAAGAGAACGACGAAGGGTAGAGCGCGGGCAAGTCGAGATGGAAATCCACGGTACAAAGATCGCCGACAGCCATGGGAGGCAGTTGATGGCCCTCCCGAGCGGTGTTGGTTCCAGCGAAGTCGACTCCCAGATGGTTGCGGAACATGAACCCGGCGATCGGGTGATCGAGATTTGCTTTGGCTCGAAAGCTGATTCTAACTATAATTGTAGTATTTGGTTGGAGCGACTGGATCTTAATGCCCGCCCCGTCGTGTATCGCGATGCCGAGGACTTCCGCGCGGCCGTCGCCGAAGCGATGGTCGATATTTGGAATGTGATCCTCAATCTCCGCGGGAAGCTCATAAAAGTGTTGGGGATGAAGCAAAGAGTCATGCGCGAGGTACTTGGCATCCTTCTCCACCATCGCAGCAAGATATTGAGTGACAATGACATCTGCTTTACCGATGCCTCTGACGTTGCCATGGTCGAGCCAGATAGCGCGATCTCCGAGAGCCTTTATGTCTCCGGTAGCATGAGAAACGAACAAAATAGTAATTCCACGGGAGCGAAGTTCATGAACCTTACGCATACAGCGTTGGCGGAAGTAAATATCGCCCACCGCGAGTGCCTCGTCCACCAACAGGATTTCCGGGTCGACGTGGATCGCGACGGAGAATGCCAGCCGCACGACCATGCCGCTGGAGTAGGTCTTCACGGGTTGGTTGATGAACTCGCCGATTTCGGCAAACTCTTCGATCTCAGCGAAACGGCGGTCCATTTCCTTATTGGAGAAGCCGAGGATGGCTCCGTTCAGGTAAACATTGTCGCGACCGGAAAATTCCGGATTGAAACCGGACCCTAATTCGAGGAGTGCCGACACGCGGCCGTGCACGCCGAGGGTTCCGCTGGTGGGCTCCAGCACACCGGCACAGATTTGCAGAAGCGTGCTTTTGCCGGACCCGTTTTCGCCTACGACGCAGAATGTCTCACCTCGCTGTACCTCGAAACTGACGTCACGCAGAGCCCAATAGTCGGCGTGAAAGCGGCGCCGATTGAGGGTCATCAGCTCCTTGAGCCGGTCGCCGGGGGCGGCATAGATGGAGTAGCTCTTTGAAACGCGCGAAAATTCGACGGCAATACCGGGCACTATAGAGAATTGTAGACCACTGGCGCGGAGTTGTATATTGAGAGACTTGACAGTCGGCGCGTCCGCTTCATACGCTGGTAGATGCGCCGGCGTAGCTCAGTTGGTTAGAGCGACGGTCTCATAATCCGTAGGTAGCAGGTTCGAATCCCGCCGCCGGCACCACCTTTATTTCGATCCCGTTATATGTTGAAAGAGCCGGTCGAGCTCTGCCTGTGAGTAATATTCGATCTCGATTCGGCCACGCTGCTCGCTAAGTTCGACGATGCGGACCCGGGTGCCGAGGGCGCGCTCAAGTTCGTCGATGGCAGCTTTCACGTTAGGATCGAGAGCGTGATCCTTACGATGACCGGAACCATCCCGTGGTCGATCTACCGTCAACTCCTGAACCAGCGCCTCCACTTGTCGAACCGACAGGTTTTGGGCTGCGGCTTTCTCGGCGATCTGGATTTGGGTAGTGGCGTCTGGGAGGCCCAGAATGGCCCGGGCGTGCCCCATCGTCAGACGATGCTCGGCGACCAGGAGCTGAACCTCCTTCGGGAGCTTTAAGAGGCGTACAATGTTGGTGATAGAGGTACGGTCTTTTCCTGTGCGCCGGCCTATCTCCTCATGTGAAAGGCCGAGGTCGCGACTTAGCCGGTCGTAGGCGTGGGCGGTTTCGATGGGGTTGAGGTCTTCACGCTGGATATTCTCTATTAGAGCGAACTCCAGCATCCGCGGATCATCGACATCCTGGACTACGACGGGCACCTCGGTGACACCTGCGAGTTTGGCGGCGCGCCATCGGCGCTCTCCCGCTACGATCTGGTAGCTATCGTTGTATTGGCGGACGACGATTGGCTGGATGATGCCGTTCACGCGGATGGATGCCGCGAGTTCCTCGAGCCTATCTGCTTGAAAGACCGTTCGCGGCTGCATCGGATTCGGATGGATGCTGGAGAGCGGCAGGTGTCCGGGCAACAGTAATCTCTCGCTCGGCGTTGATGGCACGGGAGCTGCGGCTGCGGCAGACGACGTTGGGGCGCGGCCCGGCAAGAGGGCTGAGAGGCCTTTACCCAGCACTTTGCGTTGTTTTTCGGTCCCGCTGCTCATTCTCCAGAATCTCCTTCGCCAGCTTAATATAGCTCTCAGCACCCCTCGACCGGGGATCATACATCAGGATCGGTTTGCCGTAGCTGGGAGCTTCCGCCAGTCGAATACTACGGGGAATCACAGTAGTGAGGACCTCGTTCTTGAAGAAATCCCGGAGGTCGTCCGCGACCTGGCGCGTCAAGTTGGTTCGTTCGTCGTACATGGTGAGGAGGATTCCCTCGATTTGAAGGGGATGGAAAAATGCCTCGCGCACCTTGTCGATGGTGTCCATGAGCTGGGAAATGCCTTCCAGGGCAAAAAACTCACATTGGATCGGGATGAGAACGGACTTCGCCGCGACGAGTGCATTGAGCGTAAGGAGATCGAGCGCTGGGGGACAATCGATGAGTATGTAATCGTAGCGAGACTGGACCTCGCTGAGAACCTCCTTCAGGCGGTGCTCCCGATCAGGCAGGTCCACGAGTTCAAGGTTTGCCGCGACGAGGTTCTTGTCCGCCGGAGCGATATCCAGCCCCTCGCATTCGGTCTTCATGATCGTTCTCTCGATGGACATCCCACCCAGAAGTGCATTATAGACGGTAAGAATCTCAGGATTCTTGTCAATTCCAAGGCCGCTGGTCGAGTTTCCCTGGGGATCGAAGTCCACCAATAGAACTCTTAAGTCATTTGCTGCCAATGACGCGCCCAAGTTAATGGACGTCGTGGTCTTACCCACGCCACCCTTTTGGTTTGTGATAGCGACTATCTTACCCACAACGCTCCGATCTTAGCACGTGTTCTACGTTCCACGTGACACATCACGTTCGACGTTTCACGTGGAACAAAACCCGGCGCTTCCCCCACGGAACGGGTTCAGCGACTCCACTAAAGGCAGCAGCATCTTCCTCTCCAATCAGCAGAGCAACGTCGCGGGAGAGTTTCAGAAGGAGAACCTCTGACGGCGCTACTGCACGCGAAATCAACCAATCGAAGGTATCCTCGATGCTCTCAGCCCTTTTCGGAATGACACGCACATTCTTAAGGTCACGAGAACATTCGCGTAAGAACACGGATTTGCGCTGGTGGGATTCCACCAAAGTGACTTCACATTCCGGGCGAAGAATGGCCACGGGAACCCCTGGAAATCCACCGCCGGAGCCGATGTCTACGACACGTTGGGAGCCGGGAGGAAGGAACCGACCCAGGAAAAGCGATTCGCAGTAATGGAAGCAGACGGCGGCTTCAAGATCGCTGATCCTCGTCAGATTGAGTCGCGCATTCCATCGACGCAAGGAATTGTAATGAGTCTCAAGCTGCCACAGTTGCAGTTCAGAAAGGACGCCGTACGGAGCAAATTCGGCAGCTAGCAACTCCTTAAACATCTCAGTTAAGCCGCGAAATGGTAAGGTATACGTCCAATACGGCTATCGCTGCGGGGGTTACTCCCGGAATTCGTCCTGCCTGACCGAGCGTATCCGGCATGACACGCGTAAGCTTCTCACTGACTTCTCGGGAAAGCCCGGGAATGTCTCTATAACAGAAATCATCGGGAATCCTTCGTTGGCCGGATTCTCGAAGTCGTGCAACCTGCCGGTTCTGCTGAGCGATATAGCCGGAGTACTTTAATTCGGTTTCGACGGTTGAGAGGACCCCCCGATGTGGGTCCTCGCCGAGTAATTCGTGCAGCGCTGGCTTCAAAGCATCGATGCGGACCTCGGGTCGCCGGAGCCATAAGGCCAGGCTGGGCCGACCCTCCACATCCGCCCTTGCGGATTCCATCCAAGCCAGGATCTCCTTTTTTTGCTTCTGTTTATAAAGAAAATCCTGCCATCGATCTTCGGTCACCAATCCGATAGCGCGGCCGATCGGCGTAAGGCGCTCGTCGGCATTGTCGATTCTGAGGTGCAAACGGAACTCGGCGCGCGAGGTGAACATTCGATAGGGCTCATCGGCACCCTTGTTAATCAAGTCCTCAATGAGAATCCCCACGTATCCGTCGGTCCGGCTAAGGATGATGGGGTCAGATCCTCCCACACGCCGTGCTGCGTTGACGCCTGCGATAAGGCCCTGACAAGCGGCCTCTTCGTATCCCGAGGTCCCGTTGATCTGACCGGCTAAAAATAGGCCCTCAATCGACTTAACCTCCAGCGAATTAGCAAGTTCACGCGGATCGATGGCATCGTACTCAATTGCGTATCCTGGGCGCAGCATTTCTGCCGATTCCAGGCCCTCGACCGACGCAACCATCTTTGTTTGCACATCGATGGGCATGCTGGTGGACATCCCGTTAAGATACACTTCGTACGTATCCAAGCCTTCCGGTTCCAGGAACAGCTGATGCCGAGATTTGTCTGGAAACTTGACCACTTTGTCTTCTATCGAGGGGCAGTACCGGGGGCCGATCCCCTCGATTTGACCACTGTACATCGGAGAGCGGGATATGTTTTGGCGCAGAAGGTCATGAGTGATATTTGATGTATATGCCACATAACAAGGCACTTGTTCCCTGTCTATCTTCTTCGTAAGGAAGGAAAAGGGGGTCGGCTCCGCGTCGCCATATTGAGGTTCGAATCGCGACCAATCGATGGTTCGGCCGTCCAGGCGCGGGGGGGTGCCTGTTTTCAATCGTTTCCAGTCAAGGCCCAATTCCCTTAGTTGATCGCCGAGAAGGTTCGATGGGGCTTCGCCACTGCGGCCGCAGCTTACTTTGGCTTCGCCGATATGGGCTAAACCGTTTAGAAAGGTGCCGGTAGTGATTACAACGGCACCACTTTGAAGCGAGCGGCCGTCGCGGAGTTGAACTCCTGTGACGCGCCGACCGGCGAGTATCAGATGGGCGACTTCGGCTTGCAGGATGCGAAGATTTGGCTCGTTTTCCAGGATGGAGCGCATGCGTAAGCGGTATTGTTTCTTATCACATTGCGCTCGGGGGGACCATACGGCTGGACCGCGGCTGGTATTCAACAATCGGAACTGAATACCGACGGCGTCGGTCAATTCGCCCATGATTCCACCTAGGGCGTCGATCTCGCGCACCAAATGTCCCTTCGCTATACCGCCAACTGCTGGATTACAGGACATTTGGGCGATGAGGTCGAGGTTCATCGTGACCATGGCGGTTTTCAGGCCCAGGCGGGCACAGGCGCGGGCGGCCTCGCAGCCTGCGTGGCCGGCGCCCACCACTATGACATCATAATTGACCATAATCTGCTGTTTTCAACCCTATTCTAACCCTTAAATGACGTTAAAATGAGCTTATTGAAAATTCTTGTCATCGGAAGTGGGGGCCGCGAGCATGCGATCGCCTGGCGCCTGGCTCTGGAAGGTCATGAGATTTTTTGTGCACCGGGGAATCCGGGGACTGCTCAGATCGCGACGAATCTGCCTGACCATCTTGCCATTGAGGCCGATCTTACTGTGGTCGGTCCGGAAGGGCCGCTGGTGGCCGGAGTTGTGGATCAATTCCGGGCACGCGGCCTTGCCATTGTTGGTCCGACTCAGGAGGCCGCGCGGCTGGAGGGCAGCAAGATCCACTCGAAGGAATTCATGCGGAAGGTTGGAATTCCTACCGCCCGTTTCGTACGTATCGAGAATGATGGTCTGGCGGCGCTCGATCAGTTCGATTACCCGGTAGTGGTGAAGGCGGACGGACTCGCCGCAGGTAAGGGCGTGATCATTGCGCACACTCGGAAAGAAGCCGAGGCTGCCGTTATTTCGTTGGGGCCGCTATTGGTGATTGAGGAGTTTCTTGAAGGGGAGGAAGTCAGCTTTATCGTGTTGTGCGATGGGCGGAATGTTGTTCCTCTCGAACCGACGCAGGATCACAAGGCGGTTGGAGACGGCGACACAGGACCCAACACCGGGGGCATGGGCGCTTACTGTGATGGGCGCATTCTTTCGCATGGAAACATAGGACAAATCCTAGATACCGTGATTGAGCCTGCCGTCCGCGCGACTGGTTTTACCGGGTTTCTCTACGCCGGGATGATGATGACTGCGGCTGGTCCGAAGGTGCTGGAGTTTAATGTGCGACTGGGTGATCCGGAAGCGCAGGTGCTAATGCATCGGCTGGATGATGATTTCGCGGGAACGCTGATGCGGGCCGCTCAAGGAGATCTGAAGGCGAGCAGTTTGAAATGGAAGAGCGAGCCGTCTGTTTGCGTGGTGCTGGCGGCGGCGGGGTATCCGGGACAGGTGCGAACGGGAGACTCCATTACTCTAGGCGAAAGTTTGGCGCAGGTGTTCCACGCGGGAACTCGCATTGGATTGCGCGGGTTGGAGACTTCGGGGGGAAGGGTT
>Ga0182024_10004315_pt1 | contig 32886 bp, 27 predicted proteins | sample P32metaG_FD_120480 | JGI IMG/M metagenome (GOLD analysis project Ga0182024, IMG submission 120480) | Permafrost microbial communities from Stordalen Mire, Sweden - P3-2 metaG (Illumina Assembly) | ecosystem: Environmental > Terrestrial > Soil > Wetlands > Permafrost | place: Sweden: Stordalen... | reverse complement strand
GCCTTCTGGCTCGATCCGCTGTCGATGGGCTTGATAGCCGGAGTCTTGGCGACCGGCTTGGGCGGGGAAGCGGGTTTCGGCGTGGCAAAAGGCTGAGGCGTGATCGCCGTCAGCGGCGAGGCCCCCGTCCGGGGTTGTGCCATGGGCGCGGGAACCAGAGCAGGGGCAGGCGCGATCGGCGTGTCTTCCGCGCCGACCAGCGCCAGCCTGATCAGCGCCGGAATTTTGCGGATGCGGCTGATGTAGTCCCGTTCATTGGGCGTGAGTTTCCCGCCGGACCGCGTGCGGTCATCCAGCGCCTCGAGCTTCTGGATGGCCAGGGGAATAAAATTAAGGATCGTGGTCAGCGTCTCGGCGCTTTCGACCAGCGCCTGCGTCTCGGTGGGGGCGGCGGGGAAGCGCATGACCTTGAACGGCCCGTTGCCTTCCACAGTGGCGCTCGCCGTCTGGCCGATGGGCGACTCGAGCCCGACCGTTCCTTCCGCGACCCATACATCGACGCGCTGGGAGAGCACGACGGTGACGAAATCGGTGCCGTGCGCCGTGGCGGTGCCGAAGGGCGTCTTGACCTCGTAGCTTTCCTTTTCACCGATGCGCTGGCCGACCTTGGAAAAGACGATGCCGTCCTGGATGTCGACCTCCGCGTCGCGATGGCCCGGCGTGACCGTCATCTGCACCGCGGCCTGTGAATTGGGCGCAAGCCGGACCGAGTCGACGCCGCCGAAGAGCACGGCCACGCTGGCGTTGTCGCCGGTCTTGAGCACGGAACCGTTGGGCAGCGTCGCGCCGCTGTCGACGGAGTGGAAGTCGGCCGGCGCGGTCGGCAGCGCAACCTCGACGCTGCCATGCGGTTCGCGCACCTGCATGGCGGTGGGCGGAATATCGAGGGTCTTCGGCATGTTCGGCGGCGTGATCGGCTCGATCCAGTCGCGCATTTGCTGCAGGTAAACGATTCGTGCCGGATGCCGCTTCACCGGTACGAGGTAGGAACCGCCGATGTCGGTGACCGCGTCAGAGCCCAGAACGACGGCAGTGGGATCAGCGCGCAGCACTTCGCTTTTCAGATAGAAGTTGGTGTCGTCCTGCTTGTATTCGGACGTGTCGTCCGAGGGCTCGGCGCGCAGCGGCGCCGCGAGGGCCACGGCCAGCACGGCCGTAAAGCGAAGAACGTGTTGCATGCGTGATTCTGCGCGTCTTGACGCGGAAATCGAGACGAAAAAGAAGATACGTAGCGATTCGGAGACGAGGGAATTTAGACCAAATTACTAAATTACCAAATTCCGGAACGGAGAAATCGGAAAACGTTTCGGATACAACCGAGGCACGCAGAGAGACAGAGAAACGGGCAGTTCGTGCGACCGTCTCCCTTCGGAAATTTGGTAATTTAGTAATTTGGTCAATCCCCTCCGCCTTCGCGGGCGAACTTTTGTTTGACCCTCCGGGCGGGCGTGACCTACACAGAAGCGTGCGTTTTTCCTCTCGTTTTGCTCTGGCCGCGATTGGCACGAGTCTTCTCCTGCTGGCGGGCTGCGGGAAGAAGGAGGCCACCGACATCAACATCGGGCTGGCCGGCGCGCAGAGCGGCTCCGATGCGCAGATCGGCATCAGCATGCTCAACGGCTCGCGCGTCGCCATCGACGAGTGGAACGCCAAGGGCGGCGTGCTCGGCAAGAAGATCAACCCGATCGTTTTCGACGACGAGGGCAAGTCGGACAAGGCCGTGACCGTCGCGCAGACGCTGGTGGACGACGGCGTGGTCGCAGTGATCGGCCACTTCAACAGCGGCTGCACCATTCCGGCGTCGGGTGTCTATAATGACGCGAAGATCATCGAGATTTCGCCCGGCTCGACCAACCCCAAGTACACCGAGCAGAACTTTCCCTACGCCTTCCGCATCTGCGGTCGCGACGACGCCCAGGGCTCGGTCGCCGCGGCGTTCCTGCGCGACACGCTCAAGCTCGACAAGATCGCCATTCTCGATGACAAGACCTCCTACGGCGAAGGCATCGCCGACGAGGTGAAGAAAAATTTCGAGGCCAAGGGCGGGCAGGTGGCGATGATCCAGGGCATCGGCAAGGACGAGCACGACTTCCGCGCGAACATCGACGTAATCAAGGGCTCGGGCGCGCAGGCGCTTTTCTGGGGCGGGATGTACGGCCAGGGCGGCCCGCTTTATGTGCAGATGCACCAGGCGGGACTGACGATTCCGTTCGTCAGCGATGACGGCGCGTTTGACCAGGCGATGATCGACACGGTGGGCGCGAATGCTGCCAATATTTACGTCACGTTCGGCAAGGACTACCACGGCATGCCGGGAGCGGACGCGTTCATCAAAAAATATAACGACACGTTCCACCAGGCCGAGGGCGCCTACTCGGTCTACGGTTACGACGCGGCCAACGTGCTCTTCACCGCCATGACCAAGGCCGGTACGACTGATCCGGACAAGGTGGCCGCCGTGATGAAGGGCCAGCCGTTCGACACCATTCTCGGCCAGATCGAGTTCAACGAAAAGGGCGACGTGAAGCAGTCCGGCTACGTCATTTGGACGATCAAGGACGGCAAATTTCAGGTCCTCACTGGAAATCCCTGACGCGCCGTGACCGCCGAGACCCTTCCCGCCACGTCGACCCTCGCCGCCATCCTCATCGACGGCGTGGTGCGGGGCGCCGTCTACGCGCTGGTCGCGCTCGGCTACACAATGGTCTACGGCGTGCTGGGCATGATCAATTTCGCGCACGGCGAAGTGTTCATGATCGGCATGTTCGCCTGCGTGTATGCCATCGGCGCGATGTCGGTGGGCTGGGGCGACCACCTCGTGCTCAACCTGTTTGTCGGCACCCTGGTCGCGATGGTCTTCTCCGCCGCCTATGGTTACGCCAACGAGCGCATCGCTTATCGCCGCCTGCGCAAGGCCCACGTGCTCGCGCCGCTCACCAGCGCCATCGGCGTGTCGACCTTCCTCCAATATTTTATTTTCCTGACGGTGAGCAAGCAGAACGTCAACTTCCCGCGCTACTACAGCGACTGGCTGACCAACAGCCACCTTCACCTCGTCTTCTTCGACGTGACCTACCTGCAAATCGCCATCGTGGTCGTGACGCTGGTGATCATGGCGGCGCTTTTCTACTTCATCAACATGACGCGCATGGGCATCGCGCTGCGCGCCACCGCGCAGGACCAGCTCATGGCCGGGCTGGTCGGCATTCCCGTCAACCGGGTCATTGCGTTCACCTTCATCCTCGGCTCGGCGCTGGCGGCCATCGCGGGCGTGATGGTGGCGATGTACTATGACGTGCTCGGCTTCGATGCCGGTTATCGCGTCGGCCTGAAGGCGTTCACGGCGGCGATCCTCGGCGGCATCGGCAACGTGCCGGGCGCGGTGCTCGGCGCGCTGATCGTCGGCGTGAGCGAGTCGCTGACGACTTACTGGTACGGGAGTGAGTGGAGCGACGTGACCACGTTCGTCGTGCTGATGCTGGTGCTGCTGCTTCGGCCGCGCGGCCTGCTCGGCGAACGCGTGGCGGACAAGGTCTAGACCGCCATGGCGCGCTGGAGACCCTACCTGCTCGGCCTGCTCGGGATTGCCGCGATCACCTTCCCGTTTCTCTGGCTGAAGCTGGCACCCGATTTCGACCGCAACACGATGCGCGTGGAATGGGCCCCCGCGCACGGCCTGCAATTCTTCAGCGATCTCTCGCCCGCCTTCCTCGTCGCACTGTTGATCTGGCTCGGCAGCTGGAGTAACCGCCGCTGGCAGTGGCAGGCCCGGATCGCGTCGGTCATTCCCGCGCAGCGCCGCCCCGCGCTCGCGCGCTATGCGAAGTGTGCCGTGATCCCGTTGGTGCTTTCCGGTGCATTTTTCCTGAGTCCCGGCGACCTGAGCCTTTTCACCAACGTGGGCATCTTCATGATCCTCGCACTCGGCCTGAACATCACCGTCGGCATGACCGGCCTGCTCGTGCTCGGCTACGCGGCCTTCTACGCCTTCGGCGCCTATGTCTTCGCGATGGGCCAGCAGGAGCTGCCGTGGTTTCCGTGGTGGCTGGCCGTTCCGTTTGCGTTTCTGCTCGGCGGCGGCGCGGGTTATCTGCTCGGGCTGCCCTGCCTGCGGCTGCGCGGCGATTATCTGGCCATCGTCACGCTCGGCTTCGGCGAGGCGTTCCTGCAATTGATCCGTAATCTGCCGATTACCGGCGCGGACCAGGGGATCATCCTGAAGACCAGCGCGATCTTCCGGCCCGGGCTCGACCTCGACAAGCACCAGGTCGCGTTCGTCATCACGGCGGTGATGCTTTTCGTCGCGGTTTTTTTAGTGGAGCGCATTCATCGGTCACCCGTTGGCCGCGCGTGGATCGCCATTCGCGAAAACGAAGTGGCCGCCGCGTCGGTCGGCGTGCCGGTCGTGCAGATGAAGCTGCTCGCGTTTTCACTCAGCGCGGCCATCGCGGCGGTGGCGGGTGTGCTGTATGGCGCGAAGGACGGCTTCGTCAGCCCGGCGCTGGGCGAGTTTCAATTGTCGATCACGGTGCTGGCCATGGTCATCCTGGGCGGCCTCGGCAACAGCTACGGGGCGCTGCTCGGCGCGGCGCTGCTTTATCTCGTGCCCGAATACCTGAAGCTGCTGCCCTCGACCATCCAGCAGAGCCCGACGCTGAACGCGGCCATCCCGTCGTTCATGACCGACGCGCTGGGCAACCTGGCCGATTATCGCTTCCTGCTCTTCGGCGCGGTGATGGTGATCATGATGCTCTACCGGCCGCAGGGCCTGCTCGGCAGCAGCCGACGCAAAGAGGAGATGCTGCACCGATGAGCACGCCGCTGCTCGAGACGCAGGGCCTGACCAAGACGTTCGGCGGCCTGAAGGCGGTGCAGGGTGTCGACCTGCGGGTGGAGGCCAACCGCATCGTCAGCGTCATCGGGCCAAACGGCGCGGGCAAGACGACATTCTTCAATTGCCTGAGCGGCATCTATCGTCCCGACGCAGGCACAATCACGCTGGCGGGCCGCGACGTGACCGGCCGCCCGCCGCATCAACTATGCCGCCAGGGCCTCGCGCGCACCTTCCAGAATATCCGGCTCTTTCCCGAGATGACCGTGCTGGAAAACGTGCTGGTCGCGCAGTTCCGGCATCGCGTGCTCTCGCCGGTGCCGCTGCTGCTGCGCTCGCCGGCGTACCGGGAGTCCGAGGAAAAAAATTGCGCGGAGGCGCTGGAATTTTTGGACTTCGTCGAGCTCGGCGCGCGCGCGCGAAACATCGCGGGCAATCTCGCCTACGGCCAGCAGCGCCGCCTGGAAATCGCCCGCGCGCTGGCGACGCAACCGAAGCTCCTGCTCCTCGACGAACCGGCCGCGGGCATGAATCCGCAGGAGACCGCCGGCATGATCGCGCTCATCTCGCGCATCCGCGAACGCGGACTGGCGGTGCTGCTGATCGAGCATCACATGAAACTCGTGATGGCCATTTCCGACGACATCCTTGTGCTCGACCACGGCATCCCGATTGCCCACGGCGCGCCCGAGGCAATCCGGCAGGACCCGGCGGTGATCAAGGCGTATCTCGGCGAGGAGATCACGGCATGAGGAGCACATCATGCTGAAGCTCGACCGCGTGCATGCCGGCTATGGCGCCATCGAGGTGCTGAAGGATTTGTCGCTCGAGGTGAACGCGGGCGAGATCGTCGCGCTGCTCGGCGCGAATGGCGCGGGCAAGAGCACGACGCTGCTGACCATCGCGGGTGTCGTGCCCGTGCGCCAGGGCGCAATCACGTGGAAGAACGCGCCGCTGCCGCAGGGCCGGCCGGACGCCGTGCTGCGTGCGGGCCTTTGCCTGTGCCCGGAGGGACGCCATATTTTCCCGCGCCTGACGGTGATGGAAAACCTGCGCAGCGGCAGCCTGCGCCTGCCGGCCGCACGCGACGCGGCGAAACTGGAGGAGATTTTCGCCTACTTTCCGTTGCTGGCCGAGCGGCGCGGGCAGCTCGGCGGCACGCTCTCCGGCGGCGAGCAGCAGATGCTGGCCATCGGGCGCTCGCTGATGGGCGAGCCGGAGTTGCTCATGCTCGACGAACCGTCGTTGGGCCTCGCGCCGCAGATCGTGGCGAAGATTTTCGAGATCATCCGCACCATCAACAAAAAGGGCGTCCCCATTCTGCTCGTCGAGCAAAACGCGCAGCAGGCCCTGCGCATCGCCCACCGCGGCTACGTCATCATCACGGGCGAGAACTCCCTCACCGGCACCGGCGCCGAGCTCCTCGCCAGCGACGAAGTGCGGCAGGCGTACTTGGGGGAATGATCTAACCGACGCGTTCGGCCAGGCCTTCGCGAAAACTTGGGCAGCGCGCCGCCCAGCCGGTCGCGCGCAGCTTGCGGTTGGAGACGCGTTTGTTGGTGAGGCCGCGCTTGCGATTGGCATCGACGGGGCCGTGCGGCGGCAGCGGTTTCTTCAAGACCTCAGCACACCACGCGTAAAAATCGCGCAGCATGACGGGCTCGTCGTCGGCCGCGTTGTAGATTTGGCCAGGCGTTCCGGAATCGAGCAAATGCACCAACGCCTGAACGAGATCAGCCTGATGCACCTGGTTGATCCAGCGCGAGCCGTCGCCCTCGATCACGGCCTCGCCGCGCCGGAATTTCTCGAAGAGCGCGGCACGTCCCGGGCCGTAAATGCCCGCTGCGCGGACAACGATCGCACCGTTGGATGACGCCTCGCGCTCGGCTTCCACGAGGATGCGACTCGTTTCCGCAGCCGGTTCTGTCGGCGACGATTCATCCACCCACGACCCATCAATCTGACCGTAAACGGAGGTGGACGAGACGAAAATCCGCCGCGCCTGCGCTTGGTAGTGGTTCATCTGCTTCACTCCCTCGAGATAAACCTCGCGATAGGCCGGTGCTCCGCCGCCACCCGACGAAGCGCAGTGGACGATGGCATCGAAGCGGCCCAGCTCGTGCCAGCACGCCTCGTCTGCCACGCTGCCGATAATCACGCTCGTGAATCCCAGAGAGCGTAGTTGTGCCGCGCTTTCTTCCGAGCGCACCCAGCCGGTCACGACATCGCCCGAAGCGCGAAGCGCCTGCGCGAGCGGCAGCCCGACATAGCCGCAGCCGATAATGAGCGTCTGGCGCGGCACGCTACTTTTCGTTGGCCATCACGACGAAGACTTTGTCCTCGGGCGCATCGCCGCTCAGCCGCGCGATCAATTTTCTGTCGGCGCGCATCCAGACTGATTTGCCGCTCTGGCCCACCATTTCCGCCCAGCCCTGGCCCTGTCCTTCCAGGGTCAGCAGTGCGGCAACGTCCCCCGGCGTGATGTCGGTCACGTTTTTTTCGCTGCCGTCACGCGTGAAAACCTCCATGGCCGAAAAATCGCCGTCGAAGTAAACGCAGATCGAATAGCCGTTGCGCTGAAAAATCATGGCATTGCCGACGCGGTGGGCGGTGGCGCCGTAAACCTGCCGGAGCTGTTCCATGGTATCGCCGATGTGGGCGCGGCCGACGGCAGGCGCCAGGAGTGAGATGACCGCAGCGAAACAGACCCACATTTTCATATAGCGATGCTAGCAAAAGCACCGCACTGCGCCCAGCGAATGTCGCGGTTCTGCGCACGGCCACGAGAATCGACCGCAGGATCGCTGGACAAACGAGTCCACTCCGCGAAGTTAGGACGTGGATGCCCGCGATCGCGCCCGTTTTCTTTTTGTTGCCCCGAGCATCGACCCGACCGCCTACGTCTCGCCGCACGCGGTGGTGATGGGCGATGTGCGGCTCGGCCCCAAGGCCAGCGTCTGGCCGATGGCGGTACTGCGCGGCGACATCAACTTCATCGAGATCGGCGAAGGATCCAACGTGCAGGACGGCAGCGTGGTTCATCTCGCCGAGGACCTCCCGGTGATCGTGGGCAAGCTCGTGACCGTCGGCCATCGCGCGATCCTGCATGCCTGCACGGTCGAGGACGAATGCCTCATCGGCATGGGCGCGACGATCCTCGATGGCGCGGTCATCGGCCGCGGCAGCATCGTTGGGGCGCACGCGCTGGTGACGAAGGAAATGCGCGTGCCGCCCGGCTCGCTCGTCATGGGAACCCCGGCCAAAATCATCCGCGCGCTGCGACCCGACGAGATCGCCGGCATCCGCACGTGGGCCGATCACTACGTCGCGCTGGGGCCGATCCATCGCGAGAATAATTCCCGATTGTTGGGCTGATTGACGGTAGCCGTCGACCTCCGGGCGACGGACGGCAAGAGAAGACGCCTCCGCTCATCGTCCGTCGCCCGGAGGTCGACGGCTACCCTGTGGGCACCGGCCCCTTCAGCAGCGGCGCGAGATATTTGCCGGTCTCACTCTGCGGCTGCGCGGCGATGAACTCGGGCGTGCCCTTGGCCACGATCTGGCCGCCGCCCTCGCCGCCTTCCGGGCCGAGATCGATGACGTAATCAGCACACTTCACGACATCGAGCTGGTGCTCGATGACGATGAGCGTGTTGCCCGCATTGCGCAGCTTGAAGAGCACCGCGAGCAGCTGCTCGATGTCGGCGAAATGCAGGCCGCTGGTCGGCTCGTCGAGGATGTAGATCGTGCGGCCGGTCGCGCGCTTGGCCAGCTCGGACGCAAGCTTGATGCGCTGCGCCTCGCCGCCGGAAAGCGTGGTCGCATGCTGGCCGAGGTGCAGATAGCCGAGACCAACCGCGGCAAGAGCCTCCAGCTTGTCGGCCGCGGCCGGGACGTTGCGGAAAAAGTTGAGCCCGTCATCCACCGTCATCTCGAGAATGTCCGCGATGTTGAGGCCCTTGTAGGTGATCTCCAGCGTCTCGCGGTTGAAACGCCGTCCGCCGCAGACCTCGCATGTCACGTAGACCGGCGGGAGGAAATTCATCTCGATCTTGCGCACACCGTCACCCTCGCAGTGCTCGCAGCGCCCCCCGCGCACGTTGAAGCTGAACCGGCCCGGCCCATACCCGCGCACGCGCGACGAAGGCAGCTGCGCGAAGAGATCACGGATGGCGTTGAACGCGCCGGTGTAGGTGAGCGGGTTGGAGCGCGGCGTGCGGCCGATGGGCGTCTGGTCGATGACGATGGCCTTGTCGATGAACTCGAGGCCGTCGATGGCGTCATGCGCGCCGGGCGCCTCCTTCGAGTGGTAGAAATGGCGGAAAAGCGCGCGGCAGAGGATGTCGTTGACCAGCGTGCTTTTGCCCGAGCCGCTGACGCCCGTGACGCAGGTAAAGAGGCCGAGCGGAAAACCGACCGTGACGTTCTTGAGATTATTTTCGCGCGCATTCATCACGCGCACCCAGCCGTTCACCGGCTGCAGCCGCACCTTGGGAACGCGGATCGAGCGCGAGCCGCTGAGGAACTGGCCCGTAAGTGAGCGCTCGTTCGCCATCACCTCCGCGACCGTTCCGGCGGCGACGATCTGCCCGCCGCGCGAACCGGCATGCGGACCGAGATCGACCAGATAATCGGCCGCGCGGATCGTGTCCTCGTCATGCTCGACGACGATGACCGTGTTGCCGAGATCGCGCAGCTCACGCAGCGTGGCGAGCAACCTTTCGTTGTCGCGCTGGTGCAGGCCGATGCTCGGTTCGTCGAGGATGTAGAGGATGCCGGTGAGCTTCGACCCGATCTGCGTGGCCAGCCGGATGCGCTGCGCCTCGCCGCCGGAAAGCGTGCCGCTTTCGCGGTCGAGCGTGAGGTAACCGAGCCCGACCTGATTCAGGAAACTCAGTCGCAACAGGATTTCCCGCCGCACCTCGCCGCCAATTTTTTCATCCGACTCGCTGAGCGCCCAGGTGAGCAGCCAGCGTTGGGCCGCCGCGATGGAAAGATGGCTGAACTGCGCGATGTTCAGCCCCGTCCCAGGCGGCCCGCCGATGGTGACGGCGAGCACCTCCGGCCGCAGCCGCGCACCGTAGCAGGCGCGGCAGGTGACGCGCATCCGATACTGGTTGAGCCGGTGACGCGTGAGTTCGCTTTTGCTTTCGGCGTGGAGGCGCGTGAGCCCGGCGATCAGGCCCTCGAAGGGCCGCTCGGCGGTGACTGTCTTGCCGCCGCGCGTCGAGGTGAAGGCGATCTTCTCGTCACCGGTGCCGTCGATCAGCGCGCGTTGGAAAGCATCGCTGGTTTCCCGAAAAGGCCGCGACATCGGCTCATTGAAGGCGGCGGCCAGTGCGGCAAGCTGGCCCTGGTACAGCTTGATCAACGGAGGCGAACCGCGCCGCCACGGCGCGACCGGCATGTCTTCGAGCTTCACCGTGCCGTCGGGCACGAGCAGCGCGGCGTCGAACACCGCCTCGGTGCCCAAGCCGTCGCAGACGGGACAGGCGCCCACCGGGCTGTTGAAGGAAAAATGGCGCGGCGTGATTTCCGCGTAGCGATACCCCGTCTCGGGATCGAAGGTCTGGTTGCTGAGCGTGAGTTCCTCGGTCACCGCCGTGGGCGGACCGAAGAGAACGGTCACGACGCCGTGGCCGGTCTTGAGCGCGAGTTCCAGCGAATCGGTCAGGCGCGTCTGGATCGCATCGCTGATCTTGAGCCGGTCCACCATCGCCTCGATGACGTGCGACTTGGATTTTTCGAGGCGGGGCGGATTCTCGAGCTCGACTACCTTGCCGTCGATGCGCGCGCGGACGAAGCCCTCGCGGCGCAGCTTTTCCACCACGTCGCGGAACTCGCCCTTCTGGCCCTGCACGACCGGCGCGAGGATCTGGATCGGCGTTCCCTCCTTCGCCGTGAGCACGCGATCGACCATCTGCTGTACCGACCATCGGCGCAGCGGCTTGCCCGTCTCGGGGTGATGCGGCTGGCCGAGATGCGCGAAGAGCAGACGCAGGAAATCGTGGATTTCGGTCGTCGTCGAGATGGTCGAGCGCGGGTTGCCGCCGGCCGTGCGCTGCTCGATGGCGATGGCGGGAGAAAGGCCCTCGATGAAGTCGACCTCGGGCTTTTCCATCTGCTCGAGGAACTGGCGCGCGTAGGTGGAGAGGCTTTCCACGTAGCGGCGCTGGCCCTCGGCGTAGAGCGTGTCGAAGGCAAGCGACGACTTGCCCGAGCCGCTGACGCCGGTCATGACGACGAGCGCATTGCGCGGCAGCGTCAGCGAGACGTTCTTGAGATTGTGCTGGCGGGCGCCCCCGATCCGGATTTCCTGCATCGCCATAGCCTGCAAACTAGCATGGGTTCGCACCGCTGCCAAAGGTGCTGCGCACGGCAGTTGTCTCCCCCGGCTCGAAGCCCTAGGTTTCCTGCATGCTCGACCTGGCCACGCTCACGGCGCTGCACGAGGCGTATCGCGACCAGGCGGCGCTGCCGGTGACCGATTTTGCGCTGGGACAACACCGGTTCGATTTTTCCGCCCAGCCCTATCTGATGGGCGTGGTGAATCTGTCGCCCGATTCGTGGTATCGCGAAAGCGTGGCGTTGACGACCGAGGCTGCCGTGCGGCGCGGACGCGTCCTGCATGAACAGGGCGCGGCGATCATCGACGTGGGAGCGGAATCGACACTGGACCACGCGGAGCGGGTCGATGCGACCGTGCAACAGGAGCGCCTCCTTCCGGTCGTACGCGAACTGGCGAAAGCAGGCTTATGCGTGTCGGTGGAAACCTATCATGCCGAGGTGGCCTCGGCCGCCTTGCGAGCTGGCGCGCAGGTGCTCAATCTCACCGGGACGGCGGGGACCGAGGAGATTTTCCGGCAGGCGGCCGATTTCAACGCGGGTGTCATTCTTTGCTTCGTGCAGGGCGCGAACGTGCGCGAGGTCGGCGAGCTCGACCTGGAGCGCGATCCGATCGCCATGCTGGAGGAGTATTTCGCGCGGCAGATCGAGGCGGCGACGAACGCGGGCGTGTCGCGCCTCTGGATCGATCCGGGCCTCGGCTTTTACTACCGCAACCTGCAGGACAGCGACACGCGCGTGCGCTACCAGATGCGCGTTTTCCTCAATAGCTTCCGGCTGCGTCGGCTGGGCTGGCCGATTTGCCAGGCGTTGCCGCATGCGTTCGCCTGCTTCGAGGAGGAGGTGCGCACGGCCGAGGCGTTCTTCGCGGTACCGGCGCTGCTGGGGCAGGCCAGCCTCCTGCGCACGCACGAAGTGGCCAAGGTGCGCGGGGTGGTGAAGGCCATGCAGATCGGCCGGTAGCCGTCGACCTCCGGGCGACGGACGGCAAGAGAAACCGTATCCGCTCATCGTCCGTCGCCCGGAGGTCGACGGCTACCAACTGCACTACTTCGCGCCCCAGCCGAAGAGCACGACCGGCACGGTCCGCAGAAGGATCTGGAAATCGAGCCAGAGCGACCATTTGTCGATGTACTCGAGATCGAGGATGACCCAGTCCTTGAAGTCGGTGATCTTGTTGCGGCCACGCACCTGCCAGAGACAGGTCAGGCCGGGGCGCACGCTCATGCGGCGGCGTTGGGTGACGTCGCCAAAGTTGGCCGTCTCGTAGAGCGGCAACGGACGCGGGCCGACCAGGCTCATTTCGCCGCGGAGCACGTTCCAGAGCTGGGGAAGCTCGTCGAGACTCGACTTGCGCAGGAAATGGCCCACGCGCGTGACGCGCGGATCGTTCCTCACCTTGAAGACGGGCCCCGACATTTCGTTGCGGTCCTCAAGTTCCGCGCGCCCCTGCTCGGCATTGGTGATCATGGTGCGGAACTTGTACATGCGGAAGGAACGTCCGCGCAGCCCGCTGCGGTTTTGCGAAAAGAGGACCGGCCCCTTGGAGTCAAACCGGATGGCCAGGGCGACCAGGAGCATGATCGGCGCGGTCAGCAGCAGCAGCACGGCCGAGCCGGCCATGTCGAGGAGCCGCTTGGCAACCAGTTCCCATGAGATCGCCGGCGTGGTGCGATAGATGAGCAGCGGCTGGCCGGCAAACTGGTCGAACTGCACGCGGGTGAAAAGCGTCTGGATGAAATTGGCCGAGACCCACGCCTCGACACCCTCGGCCTCGCAGGCCAGCAACGCTTCCTGCACCTGCGGGATGATCCGTTCATCGAGGCTGAAGACGACGATGTCGACCGTCTTTTCGTGCAGCATCTCGATGAACCCGGCGAGACCTTCCTCGCGCAGGTCAAACTCGGCCTTGATCTCGAATTTCTTGCCGGGCTGGGAAAGGAACTGCTCTTTCCAGTGCGCGCGGTCCTTTGCAGCGCCGCAGAGCAGGATATACTGCCGCAGATGAATCTGCGCTCCGCGTCGCCGGAGCCACGCCCTGAAAAAAAGGACGCGCGCGAAGATGATCACCGTGCCCGCGAAGAAAAAGATTCCCAGCGCGGCGCGGCTGATCGTCTCCTCCTTGATGTGCAGCACCACGACGCACGCGAAAATGACCAGCAGCACGATGAAGAGCGACTGCGCGATGCGGCCCAGGGTCTCGATCCAGCTCCGGACCCGATTGAGTTGGTAGAGACCGAAATACTCGAGCACGAGCGGCCCCACCACCAACGCCACCACCATCATCCAGTAACAGTTGGCAAACTGCGGGTCGAGGGGCGCGGTATCAAACCACACCGAGTCGTTGAGGACATAATACCGTAACGCATGCGCAGCGTAGACCGTGAAGGCCAGCAGGACGGCGTCCGCCAACTGCAGGAGCTGGTGGTAAAAATTTTGCTGGCGCGTGAGCATGGAAAGGAGCTTTTCCTTACGAGCTAAACAAACTTAATGATTCGGGGGGATTTGAAAAGCTCGATTTCGAAGGATCGCTACCTTCGGCTCTCAGCCAACCACCAGTCGTAAGTCGTTCGCAATCCCTCTTCCAAGCCAATCCGTGCCTTCCAACCCAATTTTGCCAATTTGGATACATCGAGCAACTTGCGAGGTGTGCCGTCCGGCTTGCTTGTGTCCCACGCAATGTCGCCGGAGTAGCCGACCACGTTGCGAACCATATCCGCGAGTTCACGAATCCGCAAATCGTTGCCACAACCGACATTGATCAATTCCGGCGACTCGTAGTTTTCCATCAGGAAAAGGCATGCCTCGGCAAGATCATCGACGTGGAGAAATTCGCGGTACGGACTCCCCGTACCCCAAAGCGTGACGGACGCGTCGCCGCTGTTTTTTGCCACGTGGAACCTGCCGATGAGGGCAGGAAGGACGTGCGCGGTCACGAGATCGAAATTGTCCTCCGGCCCGTAAAGATTGGTCGGCATGGCGGAGATAAAACGCGCGCCATGCTGCTTCGCGTAGGCCTGGCAGAGGCGCACACCGCAAATCTTCGCGAGGGCGTAGGCTTCGTTCGTCGCCTCCAGGCTGCCCGTGAGCAGCGAGTCCTCCCTGATCGGTTGTGGCGCCATCTTCGGATAAATGCACGAGCTGCCGAGAAAAAGCAGCTTGGTCACGCCGGCTTCGTAGGCGCCGTCGATCAGGTTCAGTTCGATGCGCAGATTTTCACTGAGAAATTCAACCGGACGCAAGGCATTGGCCCAGATGCCACCCACGCGCGCGGCCGCGACGAAAACATACGCCGGCTTTTCCTTCGCGTAAAAGGCGCGGACGGCGGCCGCGTCGCAAAGGTCAAGTTCCGCTCGCGTGCGCAGGAGCAGATTGGTGAAGCCGTGCTTTTTCAGCAGGCGAACCAGCGCGGAACCAACCATCCCGCGATGGCCGGCGACAAAAATGGCATCGCCCGTGTTCATGCCCGCACATGCTTGCCGCTCAGCTGGGCGGCAAGCAAATCGTCGTCGGCCTGGACCATGATGCGGACCAGTTCCTTGAACGTCGTCTTGGGCTGCCAGCCCAGCTGGCGCTTGGCCTTGGCCGCGTCGCCGATGAGCAGGTCGACTTCGGCGGGCCGGTAGTAACGCGGATCGATCTTCACGTACTGGCGCCAGTCGAGATTCACGCAGGCAAACGACTCCTCGAGAAATTCCTGCACGGAGTGAGTCTCGCCCGTCGCCACGACATAGTCGTCGCCCTTGTCCTGCTGAAGCATGAGCCACATCGCTTCCACATACTCCGGCGCATAACCCCAGTCGCGCTTGGCCTCGAGGTTGCCGAGGAAGAGTTCCTTCTGCAGCCCGGCCTTGATGCGCGCCAGCGCCCGCGTGATCTTGCGGGTGACGAACGTCTCGCCGCGCCGGGGGGACTCGTGATTGAAGAGGATGCCGTTGCTGCAGTGGAGGCCGTAACTTTCGCGGTAATTGACCGTCATCCAGTACGAGTAAACCTTGGCCGCGCCGTAGGGGCTGCGCGGATAAAAGGGCGTGTCCTCGCGTTGCGGTACCGCCTGCACCAAACCGTACATTTCGCTGCTCGACGCCTGATAGAAGCGCGCCTTCGGCGCTGTTTCGCGCAATGCCTCGAGCAGCCGTGTGGTGCCCATCCCCGTGATATCCCCGGTGTATTCCGGGATGTCGAAGCTGACGCGCACGTGGCTCTGCGCCCCGAGATGATAAACTTCATCGGGCTGGATCTCGTGCAGGCAGCGCTGCAGCGACGCGCCATCGCCAAGATCCCCGTAGTGCAGGAAGAGCTTCACGCCGTTGACGTGGGGATCCTGATACAGGTGATCGATACGGTCGGTGTTGAACGAACTGGAACGGCGAATGACGCCGTGGACCTCGTAACCTTTGCCGAGGAGAAGTTCGGCGAGATAGGATCCGTCCTGGCCGGTAATGCCGGAAATTAGCGCTTTGCGACTCATAAAGATTAAAGGCTGTCGGAAATGTCGGCGCCGGTCACGCCGAATGACGATTCGGTGGAACGGCGCAGTATCCCTATCTTCCCTTTTTCGGCACGAGTGTCACACTCTTGAGCCGCGCGGAGCCTTCCTCACTCTGCGTGGCGATGTCCGGATCATCCGCAAATGCCTGATGGACAAGGCGCCGGTCATAGGAATTCATGGGCGCCAACCGGTAAGGCTCGCCCGTACGCCGCACATCGTCGGCGTAAAGCCGGATGCGTCCGATGAAGTCGAGCGTCTCCTTGTGGCGATGGCCCTCCACGTCGACGATGACGTTGGATGCGCCTTCCTCGCTGCGATTGAGGATGCGGTTGAGCAGGTACTGGATTTCCTCGAGATTGTGGCCGTCGCGACCGACGATGCGAGCCGGTTCGCGGGTGCGGACATTGAGCACCGTGCGACCGCCCTGGTCGCTTTCCTCGACCTCAAAAACCAGGCCTAAATGGCCCAGCAACAATTCGAGGGTTTCGCGTGCTGCAGGATTCGGCATTCTCCCAGCATAAAAGATTGGCCGGAAGCGCCAACCCTTTTCCTTCAAGAGGCGAACAGGGAATTCCAACAGGAAGACATGAAGCTGATGAGGAACATGAGGTTTTTTCTGGAAAACCGGTCAAAAAAAATTGCTGAGCCGAGCGGATCGCTCCCCTCTTAAAGCTTTTTCATGTCTTCATCCGCTTCATGTCTTCTTGTTGGAATCCCTCCGCCGCGCCAATGCGCTCCACGCCGTTGACGACGAGCAGGCGCGGAGGCGCGTGCGAATGGACGACCCGGCGGTACGCTTCGTCAGGACCGTCCTCATGCGGGACCTTGTCTTGCGGATAGGGAAACGCCACCAGGTCGGCGATGCTGCCGGTCGAAAGTTCCCCGAGCTGTTTTCCCTGCGCCAGCGCCAACGCTCCGCGCACGGTGGACATCTCAAGCACCTCGCGGTTGGTCAGGCCGTGGACGTGCTGCACCTCGCGCATCTCGGAACGCATATCGAGCGTGTTGTTGCTGGCGAGGCTGTCCGTGCCGAGGCAGATGTTGACGCCATAGTCCCGCAGTTCACGCAACTGAAACGGCGCATGGCCGAAATAGGCGTGGCATTTCGGACAATGCACCACTGACGCGCCGGACTGCGCGACGAGCTCGTAATCGTAGTCCTGCAGGTAGTTGAGATGCGCGATGATCCAGTTGCTGCCGATCACGCCGTGCTCGACGAGATGGGAAAGCGCGGAGCCCTGCCCGCAGTCGGAATTATCGCGTCCCATCTCGGCGAGGAAATCGTAGAGCGGCCCGCTGGCGTGGGTGAACATCTGGTGCTCTTCCACCGACTCGGCGATGTGGGTCGTGGCGATCATGCGGTGGGAATCGCCGCAGGCGCGCGCGAGGCGGTAGAGATCGACCGACGCGGTGTAGGGCGCATGCGGCGAGAGGCCGAAACCGCCGAGCCATTCGGGATGCTGCTCGAAGAAGCTCAGCGCGCCCATCAGCGTCTCGTCGCCGTTGATGCGCTGGCGCACGTCGATCAATTCCAGGAACCACCACGTGCGCAAGGGCGGCACGGGCAGAAGGGGCAGCAGCTCGGGCAATGATTCAATATTGGCCACGGTGGTGACACCGCTTTCCTCCAGGAGTTGAAAGCCCTCCGCAATCGACTCGATGAAATCAGCAGGCCCGAAGGCGCGCCGCAGCGCGTTGATGTTCTTGATCCACTCCGTGAAGCTGTGCCCCGCCGAGATCGCACCGCGAAATTTCGTATAATCGAGATGGCAATGGGCGTTGATCAGGCCGGGCAGGAGCGTGCAGTCGCCGAGTTCGGTGACGGGTTCGCCCGGTATGGGCGTCAACTCGTCCGCTGGCCCGACCGCGATGATGCGGTCCTCCTCCACGCGCACCGCACCGCGCCGCAAAGGCGGCGCAGCCATGGGCAGCACGGTGTCGGCGCGATAGAGCATGTCGCAATCTAGGCGAAGGGAGCGACGCGGCGAGTGAAAGAATCGTTAGGGCGACGCATGTGTTTCCATGTCTTCCCTCCGGAATCTCAGCGACGGTCATAGACTGCCGCTACATTTTGAGGCGCTCGCTGGACTTAACCCGTTCCCACGCCGCATCGAGTTCCTCGAGCGGTGCGCCTTTCATCGGCTTGCCGGACGCCTTGAACTCCGCCTCCACGGCGCGGAAGCGGCGCGCGAACTTGTCGTTCGCGCCGGTGAGGAGTTCCTCCGCGTTGAGCTTGAGATGACGCGTGAGATTGACGAGCGCGAAGAGCAGGTCGCCGAGCTCGGCGGCCATCTCGGGCGTGGCAGCAATCTTTGAACCGGGTTGCGATGAGGCCGCACCGGCCGATTCGACCTCCGCCACAACTTCCTCGATTTCCTCGCGCACCTTGGCCAGCGCGCCGTGGGCGTCGGGCCAGTCGAAGCCGACATGCTTCGCCTTCTTTTGCAGCGCCTCGGCACGCATGAGCGCGGGCAGACCACGCGGCACGCCGTCGAGCGCGCTTTCGCGTTCGGGCTTCTCCGCTTTCTTGAGTTCGTTCCACAGCGCGATCGTCTCGGTCGAGTTGGAGACCTTGTGCTCGCCGAAGACGTGGGGATGACGCCGCACCAGTTTTTCCGCCAGCGCATCGGCCACGTCGGCGAAGGTGAAGTCGCCCGCCTCGCGCGCGATCTGTGCCTGGAAAACGATGTGCAGCAGGAGATCGCCGAGTTCCTCGACGAGATGCGGCGCCGAGCTGCCGTCGATCGCCTCCATGACCTCGTAGCATTCCTCCAGCATCTGCGGCTTGAGCGTGGCCGGGGTCTGCTCGCGGTCCCACGGGCAGCCGTTCGGCGCACGCAACCGCGCCATGAGGTCGATCACCTTCTCGATGGAGGGACCGTTGGCGTCGTTCATGGCACGCGGATGAGCTGGATGCGGCGCGGGTCGTTCGTGCCGAGATTATAATTCGCGGCGTCGGCGACGTGGCTGGCCGTCTTGCCGAGCGCATCGATGCGGGCGCGCTTGCGCCACGCCTCAATGCGCCGCAGCACGAGCGAATCGATCGCGACCGGGTCGCGGCTGACGTAGATCGCGCCAATCGACTGGGTGAACTGCGGGTTGAAGAACGGTCCGCCCGCGTACTCGGCGATGAGCGCGTCGAGGATGTTGACCACGACCTTGCGACGCATGAAGTCCTTGTCCAAAATTTCGCAGATGGCCGGGTCGCCATAGGTGGGGTCGTCCTGGAAGCGGCGGTTGTTGTCCACGCAGGCGAGCGCGAGACTGCCGAGGCAGCCGTTGATGCCGATCGGCGCATTGTCGGTCAGCACCGGCACGTTGATGATCTTGGTGCAGATATGGGTCACCAGGTTCGCGTAGTAGGACAGGTTGCTCGTCTGCGGAATAGGCGAGCCGCCGGAGAGCGAATCGTCGGCATTATCGAGCCCACCCGTATTCATCCCCTGCCCGCCGTAGGGCTTGTTGCGCACGGCGTCGCGAGCCGCATCCATCAGGTCGGAGTCGGGACTACGCTGGATGAATTCGCTGTCGCCCCAGATCAGGTTGCCGAGGATTTCGTTGCGGTAGGAGACATTGAGATCATAGCCGGTATCGGGGAAGACCGATTCGATGCCGATCTGCGTTGCGGTGGGCGCGACCGGGCGAAATCCCGCGCTGCGCATCGTCTCGGCGGACTTGTCCCAGATGATGATGTGGCCCGGCGGCACGCCGGCCGCCTCCAACCCATCGCGGATGGCCTGGAGGATCGGGCGATGGGTCGACAGCCCCGGACCGCCCATGGTGGTGATCTTGATCCCGACGACATCCTCGGGCGTGATACCAAGGCGTTTCCATGCCGTGCCGATATCATCCGCGCTGGTGAGCTTGAGCAGCTCGGCGTCCACCATCTCGCGCACCCGGGTGTCGTCGACCGCGAACCGTTCCACGACCTGCGGGTCCTCGGCCAGGATGACGGGCGAGAGCGGGGGCGGAAGAGTGGAGGCGGGGCCGTCCGCCTGGCCATGAGCGGCCAGCGCGAACGCAAAAAGCAGGAGCACCGGGAGGGACGCACGCGAGCCGAATTGCATGAAGGGCAGAAGGCTAGAGCGTTGCGGGCCATTAGGCGAGAGCGGCGTGGCGTACGCTTTTCTTCTTCCGTTGCCCCACCGCGTTCCCGCACTTGGATCGTCCGGCGGTTGTGCGATACTTCCAGCCTTATGGCCCACGCACGACTCATCGACGGCAAGGCGATCGCCGCGCAAATCCACGCTGAAACCTCGGCTCGCGTGCAGGCGCTGCTCGCGGCGGGGCGCCCCACCCCGGGCATCACCTTCGTGCGGGTCGGCGAAGACCCGGCGTCACAGGCCTACGTGCGGATGAAAGGGACCAAGGCGGCGGAACTGGGCATCCGCTCCGACACGATCGTGCTGGCCAAGACGACGCCGCAGGCCGAGCTGCTGGCGCTCATCCACAAGCTCAACGCCGATCCGGCTGTGCATGGCATCCTTGTGCAAGCGCCGCTGCCGAAGCAGATCAACGAGGACGAGATTTTCAGCGCGATCGATCCGAACAAGGACGTGGACGGTTTCCATCCCATCAATGTCGGCAAGCTGCTGCTCGGCCAGAATCCACTCTTCAAGCCATGCACCCCGGCGGGCGTGCACGAGCTGCTCATCCGCAGCGGCGTGCCCTTGCGTGGCGCGGAGGTGGTCGTGCTCGGGCGCGGCAACATCGTCGGCAAGCCGATGGCGGCGATCCTCCTGCAGAAGGACCCGCAGGCCGATGCGACCGTCACGCTGCTCCACTCACGCAGCCGGAACATCGCGGAGCATTGCCGCCGCGCGGACATCATCATCGCCGCGATGGGCCACGCGCGCTTCGTCAAGGCCGACATGGTCCGCCCCGGCGCGGTGGTGATCGACGTGGGCGTAAATCGCGTCGAGGACGCCACGACGAAGAGCGGCTACCGACTCGTCGGCGATGTCGATTTCGATGCGGTCAGCCAGGTTGCGGGGATGATCACGCCCAATCCCGGCGGCGTCGGCCCGATGACCATCGCGATGCTGCTGAGCAACACCGCCCGTGCCGCGGAATTGGGACGGGACCTGAGGGATTGACGCGGGCTCCGCGCCGGGCCGAGGTCTCTGGACTTCTCCGGCGCGCCCGCCATATTGGACGCTTTCGCGAATTACGGACTCGCCGGATTATTGATCAGATTTTGATGAATTTCATACCTTGGACTATGCGGTTAAGGGGGCGAGCCAGCCTCACCCTCCTCGTTTCGCTTTCCGTTTTGACGGGCTGCAACCGCGACGAGACCAAGGTCTATCACATCGACAAGGACGACTCCGCATCGTCGCAACCGGCCCCGGCGGCTGCGACGGATGCGACCCCGCCGGCAACGGACGAGCCCTCGGTCACGGCGACGCCGACCGATTCGCAGCTCAGCTATGCCACCCCCGCGGACTGGCAGAAAAAGCCGCTCAGCCAGCTGCGCGCCGCCAGCCTGACCGCGCCGGGACCGGACAAGGAGACCGCAGACGTTTCCGTCATCCCGCTGCCGATCGTCGGACGCGACATGGATCTGGTCAACCTCTGGCGCTCGCAGGTGAATTTGCCGCCCACGTCCGATCCGGCTGCCGTTACGGAGGCAATTCCGGTCGCCATCGGCGCCGAGCAAGGCCGACTTTTTCGCTACGTTAGCAAGGAGCCGATGATCGGGAAATTTCGCCAGCAAATCCTGGTGGCGACGCTGGTGCGCGGCGCAACGACGTGGTTTTTCCGGATCGTCGGCCCGACGGAACTGGTCGATGCGCAACGGGGCAAATTCCTCGAATTCCTAAAATCTATTTCGTTCGAGGACAAGGCACCGGAACCACCTGCGGCTGCCGCTATTCCTCCGGCCACGGTGCTCCCGCCGACTTCAAGCCAACCATCTCCCTCCATCTGGATCGTGCCCGCCCACTGGCGCGCCGTTCCGCCCGCGCAATTTCTCGTTGTTCAGTATTCCGTCGGGAACGACGATGCGAAGGCGCAGGTGAACGTCGCGGAACTCAAGGGAGACGGCGGCGGTCTGCTGGCGAACGCAAACCGCTGGCGCGACCAGATCGGGCTTCCGCCGCTCGATGAAGATGGCCTGAAACCGCTCGTGCAATCGCTGGATGTAACCCGCGGCCAGACGTCGCTGGTCGATTTCACCGCAAAGGACAGCCAGACGGGGACGCCCACGCGACTGATCGCCGCGATGGTGGAACAGAATGGGCAGTCATGGTTTTACAAATTGATGGGCGACCCCCAAGTCGTGGCGGCGCAGAAGAGCGCGTTCACGCAATTCATCCAGTCGGCCAATTATGCGAACGCTCGCTGACTGCCTGGTCAAGTTCTTCACGTCGCTACGGCTGACGGTGACCCTGCTCGCGTTCGCGATCGTGATCGTGTTCATCGGCACGCTCGCGCAAGTCGACGAGGGCCTCTACAACGCGCAGGCCCGCTACTTCCATCAGTGGCTCATCTTCGGGGTCGCGGTGGACGGGCGCAACGTGCCGATTCTGCTGCCGGGCGGCTATCTCATCGGCACGCTGCTGGTGATCAATCTCGTCGCGTCGCACATCTATCGCTTCCAGCTCTCGACGAAGAAAATCGGCATCCAGATCATCCACGCGGGTGTCATCCTGCTGCTCGTCGGCCAGCTCGCCACCGACATGCTGGCGCACGAATCGCAGATGCATTTCTTCGAGAACGAAACGCGGGCCTATTCCGAAAGCTGGCACAACAACGAGCTGGCCTTCACGAGCGATTCTGGGAGCGATGGCGAAGAGGTGGTCGCCATCCCGGAACGGCTGCTGACCGGCGGCGAGATCACCGACAAGCACCTGCCCTTCACCGTTCGCGTCGAGAGTTACTGGAAGAATTCCGAGCCGTCGTTCCGCGCCCCCATGATGAAAAACGGCGCACCGCTGACGCCCAACGGTGTCGCGAATAATTTCGATTTCTATCCCGTGGCGGAAACCAAGGACCCCGACGCGAAGAACGTGCCTACCGCGTTGATCACGATCACCGGCCCGAAGGGCTCGCTCGGAGAATGGGTGGTCTCGGGCTGGATGTCCGACAGCCAGATGGTGGATGTCGTCCGGCAAAATTACGCGCAGCAGGTGGGCCCGCAGATGGCCGAGACCATCGCCAGGCAATTAACGCAACCGCAATCGATCTCCGTCGATGGAACGACCTACACCTTTGGCCTGCGACCGGAGCGCGTTTATCTCCCCTTCTCCATCGAGTTGCTGAAGGCGACCCACACGGTCTATGAAGGCACGGAAATTCCGAAGGATTTCCGCAGCCGTATTCGCCTGCGCAACGACAAGACCAAGGAAGACCGCGAGGTGGAGATTTCCATGAACCATCCGCTGCGCTACGACGGCCTGACGTTTTACCAGTATCAAATGGACGCGGGCCAGGCGGCGCAGCAGGCGGGCCGGCCGCCGTCATCGGTGCTGCAGGTCGTGCATAACCCAAGCTGGCTGACGCCCTACATCGGCTGCGCGATGGTCGCCATCGGGCTGACCACGCAATTTCTTTCGCACCTCATCGCCTTCCTCACCAAAAGGAAACGGAAATGAAGACGTTCAAAACATGGATTCCGCTGCTGCTGACCGTCATCGTCGCCGGCTGGTTCCTGAGCACGCTGCAGGCTCCGCCCGATACGGGATTCAACTACAAGGCCTTCAGCGAACTGCCGCTCGTCTTCAACGGACGACTCAAGCCGATGGACTCGCTGGCGCGCAATTCCCTGCTGGAAATCTACGAGCGGCAGACGTTCAACACCGAGCCGTGGAGCGATCATCCGAAAACGATTTCCGCCATTGAGTGGCTCGCCACCGTCATGATGAATCCGGCCGCGGCCGATGCGTGGCCCGTCTTCCGCGTGGACAACCCCGACCTCATCACGCTGCTCAAGCTGCCGGACAAGGACGCCGCGCAGCATCAGGACGGAATGCACTACTCCTGGGACCAGATGGCGCCCGCGTTTGATTCGCTGAGCAAGGAGAACGACCGGGTGCAGAAGATCGAGGCGGTCCAGCGCACGGCCTACGAGCGCGCCGTCGTCAAAATTCTCGAGCGCCTGATGCTTTACGCGCAGCTGAAAAATACCCTCGAGCCACAGGACGCGTCCGATTGGCGGCAGGAACTCTCCGATTACCAGGCCTCGATCGCACCGGGCATCGCTGCCGCCCGCGCGCAGCAGGCCGGGCAGAAGTACGATACGACCGTCTTCAACAACTTCGTCGACGACGTGCAGCGGTTCGACCAGATGTCGCGCCTCAATCCACCGCTCGTCGTCCCGCCGCAGGATCCCGCCGACTCCGGCAAGTGGGAGCCGGTGGGAACCGCGCTGATGGAAGCCGCGCGCGGCGCACCGATCAGCCCGGCCATCGAGTCCTACGCCACGATGACCGACGCATTCAAAAAGGGAGACACGGCCGCGTTCAACACCGCGCTCGCCGACTACCGCTCCTCGCTCGTCCCCGGCTTCTCGGCCGCGTTGCATAAGGCCCGCTCGGAGGTGTTCTTCAACCAGATGCAGCCGTTCTACGCCGCGCTCATCATCTACGTTTTCGCGGGACTTCTTGGCGTTTTCTCGTGGTTCAACTTGTCGGAAACGCTGCGGCGCTCGTCGGTCTGGCTGATCCTGCTGGCCTTCGTCATTCACACCACGGGCCTGATTTATCGCATGGTGCTCGAGGGTCGACCGCCCGTGACCAATCTTTACTCCTCGGCCATCTTCATCGGCTGGGGCGCGGTGTTGCTTGGGCTGATCCTGGAAAAAATCCATCGCAACGGCATCGGCGCCGTCGCCGCGGCAGGCATGGGCTTCATCACGCTGGTCATCGCGCAGAATCTCGCCGTGGATGGCGACACGATGGAGATGATGCGCGCCGTGCTGGACACGAATTTCTGGCTGGCGACGCACGTCGTGGCCGTCACCACCGGCTACGCGAGCACGTTCGTCGCCGGGTTCCTGGCGCTCATTTACATCCTGCGCGGCGTCTTCACCCGGACGCTCGACGCGGAGACGGGCAAGTCACTCGCGCGCATGGTCTATGGCATCGTCTGCTTCGCCACGCTCTTCAGCTTTGTCGGGACGGTGCTCGGCGGCATCTGGGCGGACCAATCGTGGGGTCGCTTCTGGGGCTGGGATCCGAAGGAAAACGGGGCGCTCATCATCGTGCTCTGGAACGCAATGATCCTGCACATGCGCTGGGGCGGCATGATCCGCGAGCGCGGCTTGATCGTCTGCGCCATCGGCGGGAACATCGTCACCAGCTGGTCGTGGTTCGGCGTGAACATGCTGGGCATCGGCCTGCACAGCTACGGGTTCACCGACGCGGCGTTCCGCTACCTGTCGCTCTTCGTCGCCAGCCAGCTTCTCTTCATCGTGCTGGGTTTGCTGCCCTTCCGCATGTGGAAGAGCTCGACCGCACAGGCCTAGACGCCGCGCTACTTGTCGCGCTCGTCCCAGTTGTCCGTGCGGAAGGGCGAGGTGGGCAGAGCCGGCATCCGGACATCGGCCCGGCCCAAGAGGAGTCCGATGCCGAAGCAACCAAGAGAAAGAAGGAAGGGTTTGAGATTCGGCATAAAGGTTCAACCCCGCCCAGGCGGTTTTGTTCGTCGTTTTCTGGAATTACCTGGCCAGCGCGGCCGGCAAGCGTGGCATACCGCCGGCTTGGCTGGCCACGTAGGCACCGACTTCGTTGGCGCGATCGGCCACGACCTGGAGCGGTTCGTTGCGCAGCAACCCCATGACCAGCGCCGCGGAGAAAGCGTCACCCGCACCCACCGTGTCGCGCACCTCCGTCTTCGGGGCCGCGCTGCGCACCATCTCGCCATCGTAATAGAGATGACAGCCGTTTTCGCCGTGCGTGACGGCGACGCCCTTGAGCGCGTGATTTTTCAGCAGCAACTCGATCACCTGCTCCTCGTGCGCGCCGCCCCAGTGGAACATTTCCGCCAGGACGGTCAATTCGTCGCCGTTGAGCTTAAGCAGGGTGGCGTTGTCGAGGCCGAACTCGATGATGCCACGATTGTAGAAATGCTGCCGCAGGTTGACGTCGAAGAGACGGAACGCTTCCAGTGGCACGGCGTGAATGAAACGCTGGATGGTGGCGCGCGACTTCTCATTGCGTTGCGCCAGCGTGCCAAAGGCGACGGCATCCGCGGCTTTGGCCAAGGCGGCGACCTCGGCTGTCCAGTTGAGGAAATCCCAGGCGACGGGGCGGACGATGTCGTAGGTCGGCTGGCCATCGGTGAACTTCACGCGCACGAGCCCGGTCTGATGCTGCGCGTCCTTCTGAAGAAATTTCCGGTCCACGCGCTCCTCGGCCAGGGCCACGAGAAGCCGGTCGCCGTCGGAATCGAGGCCCACGCGTGAGACCAGCTTGGCCCGCGCGCCGAGCTGCCCGGCATGGAAGGCGAAGTTCGCGGGCGCGCCGCCCAGCCGGTCACCATCCGGGAAACGGTCCCACAGGACTTCACCCAAACCGACCACCACCGGTCCGAAGGGACTCACGGCCCGCGTACTCCGTAGGCGCTCTTTGCGGCAGGCATTTCGCCAGATGCACCGCGCCGTTCGACCCGGACTTCCTGGCCTGGCTCGGCAAGGCGGCGGAAATTTGCACGAGGCATCGAGGATGTGTAGCGCGGGCGCCTGCCTCGGGCGAGGCGGAATTCGCGGTAAAAGTGTAACTTTCGACCCGGGCCACGTCGTCATAGGATGGAACATGAATCCCATTCGCAGCGTCGGGATGCTCACGGCGGCCCTTTTGCTGGCACGGCTGCCGGCCACCGCACAGGAAGGACCGGCCAACGTGGGTGACCGCGCGGAGATCATTCACGTCCTCAATCGCGTCACCTTCGGGCCCGAGCAGGGCGATGTCGAGGCGGTCGAGAAGATGGGGCTGCATAACTACATCGAGCAGCAGTTGCATCCCGAATCGATCAACGATTCGGCGGTGGACCAGGAGATTGCCCAGTTCGACCTCTTGCAGATGAGCGGACCGGAGCTGTCCAAGGTCTTTTACGACGAGGCGAAACAACGCCTGAAGGAGAAGAAGGCCCAAGCGGCCCAATTTGCGGCCGAAGCCAATCCCGCCATGGCGACTACCGGAATGCCCATGACGGATGCCCCTCCCATGGCCGCAAACGGCGCGGCCGCCGCACCGGAAACACCGACCGGATCGCCGCAGGAATTACGCAAGAAACCGGGCCAGCTGCGTGACGCCCTCGCCAAGGCGGCGAAGGCGCAGACCATCGAGGCCATCGGTGAGATCGAGGAGGCCAAGCTGGTGCGCGCGGTCGATTCCAAGCGGCAACTGCAGGAGGTGCTGGTCGATTTCTGGGAAAACCATTTCAACGTCGACGTGAAGAAGGGCCCGGACCGCATCCTGGAGATCGTCGAGGACCGCGACGTGATCCGGCCCCACATCTGGGGCAAGTTCCGCGACCTGCTCGAGGCGACCGCGAAGAGCCCCGCGATGCTTTACTATCTCGACAACGCGACGAACACCGTGGCCCACATGCAGGGCCCCGGTGCGCAGCGAGCCCGGGCGCGCATCCTGCAGGCACTGGGACTGGCTCCGCCGACCGACGAGGCGACGATGGTCGCGGCCACCTCCACGCCGAAGATAGTCGGCGGCATCAACGAGAACTACGGTCGCGAGATCATGGAACTGCACACCATCGGCGTGGATGCGGGCTACACCCAGAAGGACGTGCAGGAGGTGGCACGGTGCTTCACAGGCTGGACCTTCGATCACCAGACGGGCGAGTTCCTCTTCCGGCCTTTTCAGCATGACCAGGGATCGAAGATCGTGCTCGGCCATGTGATCCCGGCCAACGGCGGCATGCAGGACGGCGAGACGGTGCTCGACATCCTCGCCTCCAGCCCAGCCTGTGCGCATTTCATCTCGCGCGAACTCTGCCAGCGCTTCGTCAGTGATGATCCGCCCGCCGCGCTGGTCGACCGCATCGCCGGCGTCTTCACGCAGACACAGGGCGACCTGCGCGCCGTGACCGAGGCGATCCTGACCAGCCCGGAATTTCTCTCGCCGTCCTCGTTCAATAATAAGATCAAGTCGCCGCTCGAGTTTGCGGTCTCGGCCGTGCGCGCATCGGCTTCGACCCTCGAGCCGCGCCAGCCTCCGCCATTTGACAAGCTGGTGCCGACGCTGGAAGGCGCGGGCGTGCTAGGCCGGGGAGCCAAGGCGCAGGACCGCCTCTCGCACGCGAAGCAGCAATCGCTCAATTGGCACATGGTCGAGCTGGGTGAACCACTCTTCGCCTGCACGCCGCCGACCGGCTATGGCGAGAATTCCAAGAAATGGGTTTCTCCCGGCGCGCTGATCGAGCGGCTTAACTTCGCACTCGCGCTGACGCAGCAGCAGATCAGCGACGTGAAGTTCGACGCGCAGAAAATCCTCGGCGGCATCGACCTCGATCACCCGGAAGAGGTGCTCAACCGCTGCATCGCCGTGCTGCTCGACAACAACGTCACCGATACCACGCGCGCCGTGCTGACGAAAAGCGCCGTGCCCCAACCCGGCTCCGGCCAGACGGTCAACCCGAACAAGCTGATTGCCCTCATCCTCGGTTCGCCTGAATTTCAACGAAAATAAAACCATGAACCTCAATCGCCGCGTCTTCCTCAAGCAAGGTGCCCTCACGTTTCTCTGCGCGGGCGCGGGACCGTTCGGCGGCCTGCCCTTTTTGCGCCAGGCGGCGATGGCGGCCGATCTCGGCGCGTCCACGCTCAATAACGACAAGGTGCTCGTCTGCATTTTCCAGCGCGGTGCGGTCGACGGCCTCTCCATGGTCGTGCCCTACGGCGATCCGAATTATTACCAGAACCGGCACGAGATCAGCATCGCCCCTCCCTCGCAGGCGGCGGGCACGGCGGGTGCGCTTGATCTCGACGGCTACTTCGCTTTGCATCCGGGACTGGCCGCATTGCTGCCCATCTACAAGGAGGGCCGCCTGGCGCCGATCCAGGCGTGCGGTTCGCCCAACGCCTCGCGCTCGCATTTCGAGTCGCAGGACTTGATGGAGTCGGGCATCGACGAAGCCTGCGGCGTGCAGGATGGCTGGCTCAATCGCTTGGTGACCGCATGTCCCGAGGACAACGCGAAAAAGACCGCTTTCAACGCCGTCTCGATGACCTCCGTCATTCCGCGCAGTCTGCAGGGCGAAGAGGACGCGATGGCGATTCGCGATCTCGACACCTTCGGCATCAACGGCGATGCGGGCGCGGTGATGGCGGGACCTTCCGGCACGGCCAGCGGCTTTGAGAGCATGTACGGCTCGGCGGTCGATACCGTGCTGCACGGCACGGCCAAGGAATCGTTCGATGCGCTGGCGCTGCTCAAGGACACCCGCTCGCGGCCCTATCAGGCGGCCAACGGAGCGGTTTATCCCGCGAGCTCGTTCGGGCGCAACCTCCGGCAGATCGCGCAACTGATCAAGGCGCGCGTGGGCGTGAAGATCGCCTTTGCGGAGGTGGACGGCTGGGACACCCACGCCAACCAGGGCAACGACAAGGGCCAGTTGGCGGGCCGGTTGACCGACTTTGGGGGCGCGCTGGCCGCGCTTTATCGCGATCTCGGCGACCGGATGTCCGATGTGGTCGTGGTGACGATGAGTGAATTCGGTCGCGCGGTGCACCAGAACGGCAACCGCGGCACCGACCACGGTCACGGCACCTGCTTCTTCACCATGGGCGGCTCGATCAAGGGCGGGAAGGTCTACGGCGACTGGCCGACCCTCGCGCCCGACAAGCTTTTCCAGAATCGCGACCTGGCCGTGACGACCGATTTTCGCGATGTCTTCGGCGAAATTTGCGCGCGGCATTTCGGCGTGGGGATGAACGATATGGCGAAGCTGTTCCCGAATTACGCGGTCGATGCGCAGCGCTTCCGGAATTTCTGCACCGCTTAATTCAATGGAGCGGCGGTCTATGACCGTCGCTGATTGAACTGCTTTTTGACGGAATGACGAAATTCGACGGAATTAACGGAATTATTGGATGAGGGCCGCATTACAGAATGATCGATATGCCCGCAGTCGCTGCGGGCAACCGAACTTCACCCGATTCTATTTTCCATTCCGTCAATTTGGTTGAATTCCGTTAATTCCGTCAAAAACAAGTCGATACCAAGCGACGGTCATAGCCCGCCGCTACATGAAGATAGGCGCACTCGACAAGCGCGCGGGTCCGGTGGGTAAACTAACGCGAGCGTGAACTACAGCCAGATTCTTACCCTGCCCGTGCGGCCCACTCCCTACGCCGTGCTCGGCAGTCCCATCGCGCATTCGCTTTCGCCGATCATGCAGCAGGCCGCCTTTGACCATTGCGGCATCGAGGCGCGCTACTACCGGATCGAGGTCCCAGAGGACAAACTGCCCGGAGCGATCGAGCATCTCAAGGGGGTCGGGGTCGGCGGCTGGAATTGCACGGTGCCCCTGAAAATCCGCATGCTGGACAAGTGCGACCGCCTTGCCGAGTCCGCGGAAAAACTGGGCAGCGTGAACGTGGTCGTGAACGAGGGAGGTACGCTGATCGGTCACAGTACCGACGGTATCGGCTGGAGCCGCGCGTTGCGCGAGGCCTTCGACTGCGGCCCCGCCGACGTGCGTATCCTGCTGCTGGGCGCGGGCGGCGCGGGCCGGGCGGTCGCCACGCAGGCGCTGCTGGAAAATTGTCCGCGCCTCGTCATCGCCAACCGCAACGCGGGTCGCGCCCGCGCGCTGGCCGACGATCTCCAGGCCAGGATTTTGCACGGGCCCGGTGCACCGACCGGGACGGTCGAGGTCGTCGCATGGGATGACATTCCCGCCGCGATTGGCCGGGTGGACCTGGTCGTCAACGCGACCTCGACCGGCCTTGACCCGCAGGCGCCGCCGGTGCTTCCTGCACACGTTCTCTTCGACAAGCTGCTGGTTTTCGACACCGTTTACGGTGCGGGTTGCGCGAAGTTTCGGCAGGAGGTCGAAATCGCCGGGGCGCGCTGGGCCGATGGACTGGGCATGCTGCTGCACCAGGGCGCGGCCGCGTTCACGCTCTGGACCGGCCGCGACGGCCCGGTGGACGTGATGCGCGAGGCGCTGCAGGGCGCATTTTCCGCTTCGCGCCGCTGAAACTTGCGGGCAGAGTTTCGGCTTCATGGATCCCTCGACGCATCGGCTGATCGAAGTCATCGCCGCGTTTATCGTCGGCGCCTGCATTGGCTCGTTTCTCAACGTCTGCGTCTACCGCATCCCTCTGGACCGGTCGGTCGTCTCGCCGGGCTCGCACTGCTCGGCCTGCGGCGCGCCGATCCCGTGGTACCACAACCTGCCGGTGCTGAGCTGGCTGTTCCTGCGCGGCCGCGCGGCCTGTTGCGGTACGCGCATCGACGCGCGGTATGCCATCGTCGAGCTGGGCACGGGGCTGCTTTTCGTCGCGCTCTGGCTGCGCTTTCCGCCGGTCGACGCGGTGATTTATGCGATCATGTGCTCCGGCCTGATCGCCGCCTGCCTGATCGATCTGGACCACTTCATCATCCCGGACCGCTTCACGCTGGGCGGCTGCGTGGCCGGGTTCATCGCCTGCGCCGCGCACCCGGCGCTGATGAACGTAAAGACGCCGCTGCTGGCCTTCGAGTGGAGTTTTGCCTCGGCCATGATCGGCGGCATGTCGCTGCTGGCCATCGCGTGGATCGGCACGCTGGTGTTCAAGAAAGAGGCGATGGGCATGGGTGACGTGAAGTTCATCGCCGCGATCTCGGCCTTTATCGGCGCGGTTTCCATCCTCTGGACCATCGTCATTTCCTCCCTCATCGGAGCCATCCTCGGCATTCTGCTGATTGTCGTGCAGCGCGGATCGTGGGGCACCCGAATTCCTTACGGGCCGTTTTTGGGCATGGCCGCGGTGCTCTGGCTCTTCGGTGGCTCCTACGTGACGCATGCCTACCTCGACAGCGTCATGCATAACTGGAACATCACCCACGCGCCCTTCGTGACCGCGCCCGGCTTTCTGTTGATGCACTGAGCCAAAGTCGAGACCGACCGCAGGAATCGAGGCCAAAAGCCTTGCGCTTTTCCGCATCTGGTAAGAACGTAACGCGGTGCGCCCCTTTGCCATCCTCGTGCTGGCCCTCCTCCTCGTCGTCATGGCGGGCGAGATCGGCTTTCTCTACTGGCGCGCCCATCAGCCGAAGGAAAGCCCGTATGACCCGATCATCGTCGAGGTGGCGCGCGATGACGGTGTCGACCCGTTCCTGGTGCGCGCGCTGATCTGGCGCGAAAGCCGGTTCAATCCGCTGACGCTCGGCACGGCGCAGGAGCACGGCCTCATGCAGGTGACGCCCGCCGTGGGCGAGGAATGGGCCAAGGCGAACAAGAAGGACAACTTCACGCCGGATGATCTCTACAATCCGCGCGTGAACATCCAGGCCGGCACCTGGTACCTCAGCCACGCCATCCGGCATTGGGACCAGACCGACGAACCGACGACCTTCGCGCTCGCCGAGTACAACGCGGGACGGACCAACGCGCTGAAGTGGGTCGACCCCAGCGATCCGTACAACCACACCGCGTTCATGGACCGCATCACCTTTCCGAGCACCCGCAAGTACGTCGAGACGATCCTGGAAAAGCGCGAGGAATATAAAACCGCCCTGGCGCACAACCGCTGGTATAGCGACAACCCGCCCACGATGACGCTGTCGCGGTAGGGCCGGGGATTCGGTTGATAGCCGTCGACCTCCGGGCGACGGAGTTTTTGCCGGAGAATTTACGCGGCTATGCGGTGACCTTTTTCGAGCTTTAAAAACGTAAGGAGTCGACAACACTCCACTCCGTCGCCCGGAGGTCGACGGCTACCGACTGACGCTAAATCAATACTCAGTGCCCCAGCCCGCGCGTTCGTTCGGCGCGAGAACCTTGTCCAGAAGCGGCTTGCCCGAGCGGTCGCCGCGATGCGCTTCGAGATATTCGCTGGGCCCCAGCCAGCCGTCGCGATTGTCACTGAAACCCAGCCCCAGCCCGAGACCCACTGTCTGCCGCACCTCCCAGTGCAGATGCGCCTGGTAGATGCCGCCCGCGTTGCCCACCGTGCCGATCTTCTGCCCCGCCTTGACGAAATCGCCCGAGGCCACGTCCATCGTCTGCAACTGCGCGTACATCACCTCGACGAACGGCGGATAGCGTCCCG
>Ga0182024_10004314_pt1 | contig 32886 bp, 32 predicted proteins | sample P32metaG_FD_120480 | JGI IMG/M metagenome (GOLD analysis project Ga0182024, IMG submission 120480) | Permafrost microbial communities from Stordalen Mire, Sweden - P3-2 metaG (Illumina Assembly) | ecosystem: Environmental > Terrestrial > Soil > Wetlands > Permafrost | place: Sweden: Stordalen... | reverse complement strand
TACACCTTCACTGTCACCGCCACCAACGGCGTGGGCACCGGCCCGGCGTCGTCCGCCTCGACAGCGGTCACCCCCGCCGCGGTGCCCGGCGCCCCCACCGGCGTGAGCGCCACGGCCGGTGACGGGGTGGCGAGCGTCACCTTCACGGCTCCGGTCAGTAACGGCGGCTCGGCCATCACGGGCTTCACCGTCACCGCGTACCCCGGCGGCGCTACGACATCGTGCGCAGCCAGTCCGTGCACTGTGACCGGGCTCACCGACGGCACGCCGTATACCTTCCTCGTATTGGCCATCAATGCGGCTGGTACCGGCCCCTCGTCGACCCCGTCCACGGCGGTCACCCCGGCGGGACTGCCCGGTGCTCCCACCAAGGTGAGTGCGAAGGCGAGCGACGGTGCGGCCACGGTGTCGTGGACGGCACCGGTTTCGAACGGGTCGCCGATCACCGGCTACGTCGTTACCACGTCACCGGGCGGAGCCACGACAACGTGCTCGGCCGGTCCGTGCACGATCAGTGGGTTGAACGATGGAACCGTGTACACCTTCACCGTGACGGCCATCAACGTTGTGGGAACGGGGCCCGCTTCGTCCGCGTCCAACGCCGTGACCCCGGCGCCGGCGGAGTTGGGCATCGCGTTGAGCGTCACCCCGCAGGGGACTCCCCAGAACCGTTCCTTCGTCGTCTCTGGTTCGGGGCTCGAGCCCGGGAGCACGGTGACCATCGTGCTCCACTCCTCGCCTGTGACCCTGGCCACGGTGACCGTCGGGCCCGATGGCTCCTTCTCGACGACGGTCACGTTGCCTACCGATCTGGCCGCAGGCACCCACACGATCATCGCATCGGGGACTTCGGCGTTCGGATTGCCGGTGACGTCTTCCGCGCAGTTCGTCCAGGACCCGCCAGATCCCCCTGCCCCGGCCCTGCCCACCACCGGATTCGACGCCGGCACCGCGACTGCGCTGGGGGCCTTCGCCCTGCTCACCGGCTTCGGGCTGATCAGGCTGGGACGCCGGCGAGCCCGCCGCGCCTGAACGGGTCACGAGGCCGGGCTCCCGATGACCCGGGCCATCGGCCCGGGTCATCGTCTTGGGCGGCCCGCGGGAATTGGGTCAGCGCTGGTCGGGGAGATAGAAGCGGGACGGGAAGCCACCCTCCCGGCGCACCCGACCATGGTTCTCGAGCAACACGATGTGGGCCAGGGTTTCTCCCACCGCGGCGCGCTGCATGAAGTCGGCGATCTCGTGCCACGGGCGCGACCACCGCAGAGCCACGGAGATGTCCCACGCGGTGGACCCGGGGTGCTCCTCGATCAGCCCCTCGATCTCGGCCAGGCGATCGGCATGGTGCGTGATGATCTCGTCGAGCCGGCCCCGCAGGTCCGCAAACCGGTACTCGTGGGCGGGGAGCACTTCGTCGACGCCCAGGTTCTGACACTTGAGCAGTGACTCGAGGTACTCACCGAGCGGGTTGGGGAATTGCTGGGTGTGCACCCCGATGTTGGGCGTGATGCGGGGCAGCACGTGGTCACCCGAGAGCAGGAGCCGATGCTGCTCGCTGTAGAAGCAGACGTGACCCGGGGAGTGGCCCGGCGTCCACACCGTCTTCAGGTCCCACCCCGGGACGTCCACGCGCTTGCCGTCCTCGAACAGGACGTCGGGGACCGCCATGGTGACCTGTCCCCGGATCATCATCGAGGCGAAGTTGAGGTCGGGCAGCTTGGTGGCCGGCACCCCGGCGTCGGCCAGGAACTCGCGCATGCGGGCCAGGAGGTCGTCGGTTTGCATGTAGCGGGCCTCGAGCATCTCGGCATCGTCGGGATGCAGGCCGATCCAGGCCCCAGACTCCTCGCGTACGCGCCCCGCCAGGCCGTAGTGGTCGGGGTGGATGTGGGTGACGAGCACGGCCCGGACGTCCTTGATGGACCCGCCCGCTTCGATCAGGCCGTTGTTCAACGCCATCCAGGCGTCGTCGGTGTTCCAACCGGCGTCGACGATGGCGATCCCGTTGTCGAGCTCGAAGGCGTAGACGAGGACGTAGCGCAACGGGTTGTCGGGGATGGGCACCGGGATCGACCACAGCCCGGGCCGCACCCGCTCGACCGGGGGCATGACGTCGCGGTCCCACGCTTCTTTCTGCAGGACCCCCGTGACGACGACCATGTTTTGCACCGTAGGCGGGAACCCAATCGGCGACCAACCCGGTCCCCGATGCGAACAGACCCGTGATCGGTGCGCCTGTTCGTCTCTCATACGAGTCAGACAGGGACTCAGCGTGAGATCAACGCAGGGTATCCGTGAATACTCCCTGGGTCTTCACTATTTTCACACCCGCTCCATTGACCACAGAAATCACAGATGCATTACGATGGCGTGCTCGGCCCTGCTGCCTTCTGATCCGAAGGCCGGGCGCCCGTCGCGAACTTTTTCGATGGCGCCGGTGCACGAGTTCGCACGACACAGACGACACCACGGGGGGTCTGGGTGCACAAGCCGATGGTGGACACCGCGACCGGGACCGGTGCCGGCCGAGACGGGGAGCTGGCGGTGAACGGCCTACGGACCAGGATCGAGCACCTGCTCGACATGTCGCGTGACGCGTTCGTCGAGACCGATGCGCGCGGGAACCTCACCGAGTGGAACCGCCAGTCGGAGGTGCTCTTCGGGTGGTCACGAGACGAGGTCCTCGGCCGGCCCGTCACAGAGTTCCTGATCCCGAAGCGCCACGAGCGCGCCGTCCTCGACGAGCTCGCATCGGTGGGCACCTCCCTGCACGCCATGCGGCGGACGCGGCCGCGTCAGCTCGACCTCCTGCACCGCGAGGGGTACGAAGTGCAGGTCTTGGGCTCGGCCTACATCGTCGGCTCCGGAGCCGATCTGCGCATCGGCGGCTTCCTCTACGACCAGGACGAGGACAAGGCGGCCGAAGAGGCCCTGGCCCACGCGTATCTCCACGACTCGCTGACGGGACTGCCCAACCGGACACTGTTCACCTACCGCCTGGCCTACGCCCTCGCCAAGGGGAAGAGCGCGCCGGGATCGATCGCCGTGCTCGTCCTGGACCTGGATCGCTTCAAGGCCATCAACGACGGGCTCGGTCACGAAGTCGGCGACGAGGTCCTCGTGGCCGTGGCCGGTCGTCTCGAAGCGGCCGACGGCACCGCCGAGGTCATCGCCCGGCTGGGCGGGGACGAGTTCCTGGTCCTGTTCGACGGAGACGACGCCGAGGGAGACGCCGTGGCGTACGCGGAGCGTGCACTGCGTGCGCTGTCGACGCCGATCGCGGCGGGCGACAACGAGGTCTTCATCACGGCCAGCATCGGCGTCGCCTGCACGAGCGCGCGCGTCAACGAGGCCACTCCGCTGCTGTCGAACGCGGATGCCGCCATGTACCAGGCGAAACGGCGCGGGGGTGGCACCGTCGAGGTGTTCGGCGAAGTCATGCGCATGCGGGTGCTCGACCGCATGAACACCGAGCACTCCCTCCATCGCGCCCTCGAGCGCCGGGAGCTTCGTCTCTTCTACCAACCGGTGGTGGAGATCAACGGGTCCCGGGCGGTGGGCGTCGAGGCGCTGTTGCGGTGGGAGCATCCCGATCAAGGCCTCGTGGCTCCGAGCAGGTTCATCCCCGTCGCCGAGGAGAGCGGCCTGATCATCCCGATCGGCGCCTGGGTGTTGCACGAGGCGTGCCGCCAGCTGTGCGTGTGGCGCGCCGACCGCTTCGGCGGCCCGCGTGGCGCGGTCGAGGTCAACCTCTCGGCCCGGCAGATCGACCATCCCGACATCATCTCGACGGTCGAGCGGATCCTCGACGACACCGGGCTGCCCCCGGCCAACCTCACCCTCGAGATCACCGAGAGCGCCCTCATGAACGACGCCGCCTCCGCGCTGCGGGTGCTCCAGGCCCTGAAGGATCTCGGCGTGACCCTCGCCATCGACGACTTCGGGACCGGGTACTCCTCGCTCAGCCATCTGCAGCGGTTCCCGCTCGACATCCTCAAGATCGACAAGAGCTTCGTGGACGAGCTGGGCATCGACCAGGGTGGTGCCGAGATCGTCGCGGCGGTGGTCAAGCTGGCCCATGCCCTGGGCCTGCAGGTGATCGCCGAGGGCGTGGAGACCGAGCGCCAGCTCGACGCCCTGCTCCGCCTCGATTGCGACTTCGCCCAGGGGTACCTGTTCTCCCGGCCCGTGCCCGCCCACGAACTCGCCGAGAAGTTCCCCCTTCCTCTCGGCGCCTGAGCGCCGCCGGGGGAGCGCCTGCTCCCGGCCTGTGAGCACCCCGCTTCGCGTCCTTGCCACGCTCCTGCTCGGCCTGGCGCGTGCCCATTGTCCGAAAAATGGTTGACAACGCAAGTATGTGGGGTAAGATAGTTGCAGGCTCAAAGGTGTGGGCCACAACTATCTCAGGAGGGAACCATGACCACAACCACCACCTCAACCACCAGCGGGACCCGGGAGTACAACGGTGCTCTCGTACCGGCCGCCGGGGTCTATGACCTCGACCAGGCCCACAGCACGGTGGAGTTCATCGCTCGCCACCTCATGATCACCAAGGTCCGGGGCCGCTTCAGCTCATTCGCCGGTACGGTGACCGTGGCCGAGGTCCCCGAGGAGTCCTCGGTGGACGTGACGATCGACGCCGCCAGCGTCGGGACGAGCCAGGAGCAGCGCGACGCCCACCTGCGCAGCGCCGACTTCTTCGAGGCCGACAAGTACCCGACCCTGACCTTCAAGAGCACGTCGGTGAAGAGCGACGGCGAAGACTGGAAGGTCACTGGTGACCTCACGCTACGCGACGTCACCCGACCGGTCGTGCTGGACGTGGAGTTCGACGGCGCCAACACGACGCCGTGGGGCACCCAAGCCGTGGCGTTCTCGGCATCGACCGAGATCGACCGCGAAGACTGGGGCCTGACCTACAACCAGGCGCTCGAGACGGGCGGGGTCGTCGTGGGCAAGAAGGTCCGCATCGAGCTCAACGTCGAGGCCATCTTGCGCCAGGAGAACAAGGACCAGGAGCAAGGCGCAGCCTGACCTGACCCTTCCCCGGGACGCCGCGTGGCGTGGCCGTGGGCCGTAGTGATCGGAAGTGCGTGCCGGGCGCCGTTCCCTTGGTGGGAGCGGCGCCCGGTATCGTTTTGCCACAGCCACTCGGGTGAAAGGGCGCAGCTCGGATGCCTGAGACTCGGAGGGACCGGGAGCGCCGAACCGGCCGCAGACGCCGAACGGTGGTGCCGCGCACGAGCCAGGGCGGGTGGGGGCCACCCCTCGACCGTCCCGATCCGATCGCCTTTCTCGACGCCGAGAACGCCGGCCGGCTGCCCGACCTCGTGCCCGTGCGGTGGGGGAGGATGCTCGAGTCACCCTTCGCCTTCATGCGAGGCGCGGCGGGCCTCATGGCGGCCGACCTCGCCCGAACGCCGTCGACGGGCGTGCAGGTGCAGCTGTGCGGGGACGCCCATATGGCGAACTTCGGGGTGTTCGCGTCGCCCGAACGACGCCTGCTGTTCGATGTGAACGACTTCGACGAGACCACGCCCGGACCGTGGGAGTGGGACCTCAAGCGATTGGCGGCCAGCGCGGTCGTGATCGCCAGGTTGTCGGGGATGAGCGCCGATGCCCAGTCCGAGGCAGCGCGCGCCGCGGCTCGGTCCTATCGAAAGCACATGACGGGGTTCGCGGCGATGGGCACCCTCGACGTCTGGTACGAACGGGTCGACGCCAAGGCGGCGCTGAGAACGATCGGGCGCAGAGCCCCCGCTCCCGTCCGGTCGGCTGTGGTCGGAGCACACCGTCAGACCTCGCGGGCCGAGCTGCCCAAGCTGACGGTGCGAACCGACGGGGGTGTGAGGCGGATCGCCGATCACCCTCCCCTCGTGACGCACCAGGGTGTCGACCGACACTCCGAAGCGGTCCGGGGCGTGTTGGCCAAGTACCCGGTTTCACTCGAGAGCGACCGCCGGGCGTTGCTGGAGCGGTTCGAGCTCGTTGACCTGGCTCTGAAGGTGGTGGGTGTGGGCAGCGTGGGCACGCGCTGCTTCGTCGCCCTGTTCATGAGCGACATCGGGGACCCGATGTTCCTACAGGTGAAAGAAGCGGGTCGGTCGGTCGTGGCCGCTTCGGTACCGCGACGCCCGACGCGAACCGCCGCGGCGGGGAGCCCACGCCCGGGTGCGCCCGAGTCACCCCGTGCGGGAGGCCGCCGGGTGGTGGCCGGACAACGTCTGATGCAGGCCGCCAGTGACATCTTCCTGGGCTGGGCGAGCGCGGGAGACACCGACTTCTACGTCCGGCAGTTGCGCGACATGAAGGGGACCGTCGCCACCGCGTTGCTCGGTCCCCGCGGGCTCGTGGGCTACGCCAAATTGTGCGGATGGGCGTTGGCCCGCGCTCATGCCCGGTCGGGCGCGGCCGCAGAGATCGCCGGGTACGCCGGCAACGGTGGGGTGCTCGACGAGGCCATCGCCCGCTTCGCTCTCGACTACGCCGATCAGACGGCGCGTGATCACACCCTCCTCGTCGAGGCGGTGCGGTCGGGTCGCATCACCGCCACACCCGGGCTCTGAGGGCTCGGCGCCCAGCAGCCCGGCCGCTACGAAGGCGTCTTCAGCAGCGCTTCGATCTCTGCCATGTCGCCGTCGTCGAGCACCCAGTCCGCCGCCGCGACATTGGCATCGACCTGTTCGGCCGAGGTGGCTCCTGCAATGACCGACGCCACGGGCCTGTGCGCCAGGATCCAGGCGATGGCAAGCTCGACCGTGGTCCGGTTCCGGTGCTCGGCGAACTCGGTAAGCCGTTCCACCACGGCGAGGGTGTCGTCGGACAACGGCCCCTCGTTCTGCTTCACGCCCGACAGCCGGGTGCCGGTGGGTGGGGCTTGGCCGCGTCGGTACTTCCCGGTCAGGACGCCGGACGCCAGCGGAAAGTAGGGGAGAAACGCCAGTCCGGCGCGCTCGCACTCGGGGAGGACGTCGCGCTCGGCTCTGCGGCGCAACAGGCTGTACTCGTTCTGCACGCTGACGAAGCGCGCCGAGCCCTCTGACACCGCAGTTTCGGCTTCTCGGATCTGCTCGACGGTGAAGTTCGAGCACCCGATCTCGCGCACCTTGCCGGCCCGGACGCACTCGTCGAGGGCACCGAGGGTGTCGGCGATCGGTGTGTCGGGATCGGGCGCGTGCAGCTGGTAGAGATCGACGTGGTCGGTCCCCAGTCGGCGGAGGCTGTCCTCGAGGGCGCTGTGCACGTAGCCGGGCCGCGCCCCTTTGTGCTCGGCGTCGATCTGCATGCCGAATTTGGTGGCGAGCACGATGTCCTCCCGGCGTTTCCCCAGGGCGCGGCCGAGGAACTCCTCGCTGCGGGTTCCGCCGTAGACGTCGGCGGTGTCGAAGAGGGTTATGGCTGCGTCGAGCGCGCCGTGGACGACCGCAGCGGTGCCGTCGTAGTCGAGTCGTCCTCCGAAGTTGTTGCAGCCGAGGCCGACGACAGAGACCTCGAGCGATCCGATCTTGCGTGTCCGCATCATCGTCCTTGCTGTGAGTTGGGTTCCGTCTTCGTCAGCGCTGCACCCGACACCACGGCGTCGTCACCGGGCCAACGGCGCACGCTGATGGACTGGCTGGCCGTCCCGAGCAGGGTACCGTCCTGCGCCCATAGGTGAGCGAGGCCTTGGCCGAAGCCGTGTGCGAGGGCGTGCATCTGGATGTCGCACAGCACCCACTCGGTGGGCACCAGTTGAGCCACGCGCAGGGTGTTGTCGAGGCTCCGGCCCATCGTGCGCACTCCGAGGGGCTGGCTCACGCCACCCGACACGAAGTCGCCGATCACGGCCAGGGTGGCGGCGGAAGGCTCGAGATGGCCCGGGACGCGCGCCCAGAATGCCGAGCGGGCATCGCCGGGGCGCCCGTCGAGCTCGACCATGAGCCGGCCGCGCGCCACGCGCTGCTCGACGCGTACGAGCACCGAGTCGGCGAACATGGGAGGGATCTTCTGCACGGGGCAGTCCTCGGGACCCGGCACGTCGGGGAATTGCACCCACGTCCCCGACAGGTCGAGGTCGTGGCTGCCCAGGGCGGCATTGACGGTGAGGACCTCCTCGGCGCCGAGTCGGCCGATGGCCCTGCCCTGGGTGGTGTTGCGGCCGATGGCGGGAAGGACGACCTCCCAATCCAGCGTCGTGCCGGTCGGCGCGTAGGCGAGGTACTGGGCCGTCGCCCAGACCGTCGGTCGGCCCGAGGCTTCCTCGAGGGCCACGATGCCTGCCGCCAGCCCACATCCCCCGTAGAGGAACCGTCCCGGGGTGCACACGGCCGGGGTGACCGGGAGGCGCCAGCGCAACGGATCGTCCGTGGGCTCGAGCCCCAGGAAGTGACGTGCGTCCATGAGCCGAACCCTAACGGTCGTCACGTGGGCGCTTTCCCCCCGGCAGTGGCAAGCGGGGAGGCGCGATTCAGTAACGGCCGAGTTACGGTAACCTCTTCGTTACCGAACCGGAGGAGCGGTGGAAATGCGGTACTACGAAGCGACATCGACCATCGCCGCCGCCCCGGACGCGGTGTGGGCCGTGCTCAGTGACGGCACCGGCTGGGCGGCGTGGGACTCCGGCGTCGACGCCGTCGAGGGCCGGATCGCGGCGGGGGAGACGCTCAAGATCCGCACCCAGGCGGCGCCGGGGCGCAGCTTCCCGGTCAAGGTGACGACGTTCGAACCGCCGCTGCGATTGGGGTTCAGTGGTGGGATGCCTCTGGGACTGTTTCGCGGCATCCGAACCTACGTGTTGTCCCCCGCTCCCGGTGGCGGCACCGCGTTCCGCGTGCGCGAGGAGTACAGCGGTCCACTTGTCGGGTTGATCTGGAGATCGATGCCCGACCTGGGCCCGTCCTTCGAGAAGTTCGCACAGGGCCTCAAGCGACGCGTGGAGTCGGGGACCTGAGCGATGATCCAGGCTCGGGCAACAGGGGACCCGTTCGAGGCGTTGGGCGATGCCAATCGCCGGGAGATCCTGCGTCTTCTGAGCAGTGGCGACAAGCCGGTCCAGGAGATCGCCGCCGCCATGCCCATCAGCCGGCCCGCCGTCTCGCGTCACCTCCGTCTTTTGAAGGACGCGGGGATGGTGACCGAGCAGGCGCAGGGGACCCGCCGCATCTATCACCTACAGGAGCAGGGGATGCACGCGGTGCAGGCCTATCTGGAAGGGATCTGGGGTGACGCCGTAGCGCGGTTCCGGTTGCTGGCCGAGAACACCGAGCCGAAGGCGCGGCGATGAGTACCCCTCTGCGGATGTCCTTCGAGGTCGCCTGCTCGGTCGAGCACGCCTTCGACGTGTGGACCTCGGGGATCGGCACGTGGTGGCCGCGTGATCACACCTCCACCGGGAAGGCCGATCTCGTCGTCCTGCAGAGCGGTGTCGGAGGGCGGATCTATGAACGGGCGGCCGACGGCGAGGAGCACGACTGGGGTGAGGTGAGGGTCTGGGAACCTCCGACACAGGTGACCTACTCGTGGCACCTCGGACGGGACCGGGCCGATGCCGGCGAGGTCGACATCCGTTTCCTTCCCCGAGGAGACGGTGGCACCCGGGTCGAAATCGAGCACCGCGGTTGGGAGCAGGCAGGAGACACCGGAGATGCGTGGCGCGAGCGGAACCTGGCCGGATGGCGGACGATCACGCCCCACTTCGTCGCCGCTGTCGCGAAAGGAGACAGCTGATGGCCGCAGGGACCAAGGAGGACCCGTGGGTACTCAAGACACCGCCGGGCACCTCGGAGTACACGATGTACAAAGACACCGGGGCCGACCCACCGGCTCTCGTCTGCCAGGTCGGTTCCACCACGTTGAAGTACCGCCTCCGGGCCATCGACGACCTGCACGCCAGGTTGGCGAAGCAAGGCGACTGGGTCGTGCTCGGCGCGGCGGACGAGAAGAAGCCCGCCGCGCCCGGCACCGTGGAGGCGTGGGGGAGAGCACCCGACAACCCGGTCGGAGGTTGGTACGGCCTGCGCAACGGCTACCGGGGCCGGTTCGGGATGTACCTGCCGCCGCTCCTCGAAGCCCTGGGCCTGGCCGAGCTCACCCACGACCCCCGCAACAACAAGATGCGATCGATCTGAACGAGATGAGGAGACGACCATGACAGTGACCAAGGTGATCCGGTACACGACCAAGCCCGAGTGCGTCGAGGAGAACGAGCGACTGGTGCGCGACGTCTACGCCGAGTTGGCGACGAAGCAGCCCGAGGGATTGCACTACGCCACGTTCCGCCTCGACGACGGAGTCAGCTTCCTGCACGTGGCGGTGCTCGACGGCGAAGAGAACCCGTTGACGAGGTCAGCCGCCTTTGCCGAGTTCCAGGCCGACATCAAGAACAGGTTGGTCGAGGGGCCGATTCAGGCCGAGGCGACGGCCGTCGGCTCCTACCGACTGTTGCCCGAATGATGTCGAGCTGACCGATCGACACGCATCATCGAACACGCGGTCGTGATCAGGCGAGATCAATTGACGAGTCGGTCGTGGCCCTCCCAGTAGGGCTGGCGCAGCTTGTACTTCTGAAGCTTCCCTGTGGCTGTCCGGGTCAGGCCGTCGCGTAGCTCGATCGACGTGGGCGCCTTGAAGTGCGCCAGCCGGGCCCGGCAAAACTCGATGAGCTCCTCCTCGGTGGCGACGGCGCCGGGGCGCAGCACCACGAGCGCCTTCACCGTCTCTCCCCATTTGTCGTCCGGGACGCCGATCACCGCCGCCTCGGCCACGGCCGCGTGCTGGTAGAGGCAGTCCTCCACCTCGATCGACGACACGTTCTCGCCTCCGGTGATGATGACGTCCTTCTTGCGATCGGCGATGACGGTGTAAGGACCGTCGAGGTACCCGCCGTCGCCGGTATGGAACCAGCCACCCTCGAGGGCATCGGCCGTCTCGGCTGGTTGCTCCCAGTAGCCCTCGAAGACGTGGTTGGTCCTGGCCAGGATCTCGCCGTCGACGTCGACGCGCATGCGCACGCCAACGGCAGGGACTCCGGCGCGTGACAACATCGTGGCCCGAGCGGAAGTCTCGAGGTCGTCCCATTCGACCGGCGCCCGGTTGATGGTCAAGAGGGGAGTTGTCTCGGTCAGACCGTAGATCTGGATGAATTCCCAGCCCAGCTCTGTCTCGACCGCCTCGATGGTCTTCGAAGGAGGTGGCGCGCCGGCCACGACCACCCGCACGGTGCCGCGTCCGGGGACGACCTCGCCCCGGTCCCGACGGGCCGCGGCAGCGGCGAGGATGGCGGCCACCACGGCGGGGGCGCCACACAGCAAGGTCACGCCCTCGCGCTCGATGCGCGCCAGGATCTCCTCGCCGTCGATCTTGCGCACCACCACGTGACGACCACCCATGGCCGTCACCGCGTAGGGCATCCCCCACCCGTTGCAATGGAACATGGGCAGCGTGTGGAGGAGCACGTCCCGGTCGCTGACCGTGGTGTGCCACCCGAAGACTGCGGCGTTGAGCCAGCAGTTCCGATGGGTGAGCTGCACGCCCTTCGGACGCGCCGTCGTCCCCGACGTGTAATTGATCGAGCACGTGGCGCCCTCGTCTGCGTTCCAGCGCGCCGGCCGGGCGTCGGGAGGCGTGGGGGCGAACAGCCCCTCGTCCTGCTCGCCGTCGAGGACCATTCGGACCTTGGCCGACACCCCTGCCAGGGACTCGTCGATCTCGGGGTCGACGAGCAGCACCGAGGCCCCCGAATGCTCGACGATGTAGGCGACCTCATCGGCATTGAGCCGGAAGTTCACGGGCACGAGCACGCGCCCGAATCCGCTCACGCCGAAGTAGGAGATCAGAAAGCGCGCCGAGTTCGGGCTCACGATAGCGACCCGCTCCCCGGGCCCGACCCCCAAGGCATCGAGGGCGAGCGCCATCCCCCGGGCCCGGTCGTGCATCTCCGCGTACGTGATGGCGCCGAGCGAACCGGCCACGCCCGGCTCGTCGACCACCGCCACCCGGTCGGCGCCGTGCACGAGCGCAGCCCGTTCCAGAAAGTCGCCGATCGTGAGCGGGACGTGCATGGGGCTCCTCCGGTCCCGGGGGTCCTCGACCCGGTGCCGCGTTCGATCATCCCAGATGAGCGTGCCCATCGCTCGAAGGGCGCTCGACACGGCCCCGCTGGTAGTTTCCGGTCATCGGAGTGGGTCCGCTGGGCGCAGCGGCGTCGAACCGAGGTGCGTATGGCTGAGATCGTGGTCACCGGCGGCGGAGTCGCAGGGCTGGGAGGCGCGATGCTCCTGGCCGAGGACGGCCACGACGTCACGTTGCTCGAACGTGATGAGGCTGATCCTCCCGCGCCGTCCGACGCGTGGGAGGACTGGGAACGCCGCGGCGTCAACCAGTTCCGTTTGCTGCATTTCCTTATGCCCCGCTTCCGGATCGAGCTCGAGCGGGAGCTGCCCCACGTGGCCAAGGCGCTCGACGCGGCGGGCGCGTTGCGCATCAACCCGATCGAAGGGGCACCGGTGGAGATGACGGGCGGGGCCCGTCCCGACGACGACGACTTCACCTCGTTGACGGCGCGCCGCCCGACGCTCGAGGCCGTGATGGCGGCCGCCGCCGTGGCCACGCCCGGATTGACGGTGCGCCGCGGTGTGGCTGTCGGTGGTCTCGTGGCCGGAGCCCAGGCCGTGCGCGGAGTCCCGCACGTCACCGGCGTCCGGACCTCGACGGGGGAGGAGATCCCCGCCGATCTGGTGGTCGACGCCACCGGTCGACGCTCCCCTCTCCCGGACTGGCTCGAGTCGGCGGGAGCACGCCGCCCGGCCGAGGAGCTCGAGGACTCGGGATTCGTGTACTACGGGCGCCACTTCCGCTCCGCCGACGGCACCACCCCTCCCATCGTGGGACCGCTCCTGCAGGCCTACGGCAGCGTGTCGGTCCTCACATTGCCGGCGGACAACGGCACCTGGGGGCTGGGGGTGATCGCCAGCGCGGCGGACAAGGCCATGCGGGGCCTCCGTGACGTCGAGCGTTGGACCACGCTCGTGCAGAGCCTGCCTCTGGCGGCGCACTGGCTCGACGGCGAGCCCATCGAGGACCGGATCGTGGTCATGGCCAAGATCGAAGACCGCCACCGCAGCTTCATGGTGGACGGTGCTCCCGTGGCGACGGGGATCGCCGCGGTGGCGGACTCCTGGGCCTGCACCAATCCGTCGCTGGGTCGGGGCGCGTCGATCGGGCTCATCCACGGCCTGGCGTTGCGCGACACGTTGCGCGCCACCGGGCTCGACGATCCCGCCGCCTTCACCACGGCCTGGGACGAGGCCACCGATGTCGCCGTGGAGCCCTGGTACCGCGCCACCCTGTCGTTCGACCGTCACCGTCTGGCCGAGATCGACGCTGAGATGCGGGGCGTGCCCTACGAGCCCGCAGACGACGACTGGAACATCGTCCAGTCGATCTTCTTCGCGGCGGGCCAAGACCCCGACTGCCTACGCGCCGCGTTCGCCATCCAAGGTGTCGTGCGCAAGCCCGAAGAGGTCTTCGCCGACGGCGCGCTCTTCGAGAAGGCGCTGACTCTGGGAGCCGGTTGGCGCGACGCGCCACCCTTCGGGCCCAGCCGCGCCGAGCTCGTGTCCATCGTGTCGGCCTGACGGTCGACCTCAACCGGCCGGGTCGGGAAAGAGAGACGAACATGCGAGTGGACGTCGACGGTGTGGGCATCGAGTACGAGGTCACCGGGGAGGGACCGCCCGTGGTGCTCCTGCACGGCTTTCCCGACAGTGGGCGGCTGTGGCGGCATCAGGTGTCGGCGCTCGTCGATGCCGGGTTCTCCACCATCGTGCCCGACCTGCGCGGCTACGGCGCTTCGGACCAGCCCGCCGAGGTAGAGGCGTACTCCATCCCGTACCTGGCGGGCGACATCGTGGCCATCCTCGATGCCCAGGGCATCGAGCGCGCCCATGTCGTGGGCCATGACTGGGGTGCCGCCCTGGCGTGGGCGTTCGGGTCGCTTCTCCCTGACCGGGTCGACCACCTGGTGGCGTTGTCGGTGGGCCATCCTTCGGCCTTCATGTCGGCGGGCTACGTCCAGCGTGAGAAGTCGTGGTACATGCTTTTGTTCCAGTTCGAGGGCGTCGCCGAGCAGTGGTTGTCGAACGACGACTGGGCGAATCTCCGTGCCTGGGGGGGCCACCCCGACATCGACGACGTCATCGCCGATCTCGAGAGCACCAAGTCGCTCACGCCCGCCCTGAACTACTACCGCGCCAACGTTCCTCCGGAATCGTTCGTGCAACCACCCTTGGAGCTCCCGCCGGTGCAGTCCAACACGATGGGGGTGTGGAGCAGTGGCGACTTCGGCCTGACCGAAGCTCAGATGCTCGGCTCTGCCGACCACGTCTCGGGCACATGGCGCTACGAGCGCATCGAAGGCCCTGGGCACTGGATGCAGCTCGAGGCTCCCGATGCGGTGAACGAGCTCCTGCTCGACTTCCTCCCCCGGTAGAGCGCGAGACGCTGCACCCGTAGACGCAAGGTCCCGTCGTTGGGTGTGACGAGTCGATCAGAGGTCCAGTCACCGAGCGCGTGGTCGGTAGTGTGGACGCCGTGGTGCTTGGCAATTACCGGGATCTCTTTGCAGTAATCGCCAGTTCCGCGGCCACGCTAACCGGCTTGTTGTTCGTGGCCATGACCGTGTCAGAGACGGGCTCGAAGGCTCGTCCGCCGGTCATCCGTGAGTTCAGGGTGGCGGCTGCTCTGGTTGCGTTCACGAACGCCTTGGCAGTGTCGCTCTTCGGTCTCGTGCCCGGAACCAACGTCGGCTATCCGGCCGCCATTCTGGGCGGGATCGGGGTGTTCTTCACGGCGGCAGGCGTTCGCACCACCCTGGCTCATCCCGCACTCCGCCAGCATCGTCGGTCGCAGCTGTACCTCATCGTTCTGCTTCTGCTGGCGTTCGGCTTCGAGCTCGCGGCTGGAATCGCGCTCCTCGGCAACCCGCATCGAGTCTGGGCGTTGGACACGATCTCAAACGTCCTGGTTGCGTCTCTGCTCATCGGGATCGCCCGAGCCTGGGAGCTCGTCGGCGACTGGAACACCGGGCTCGTCTCGTCGATCGCCCTCCTGGTGGGCCATAAATCGATGATGCAAGGCACCTCCGACGGGGTGTCTTCCGATGATCCCGGCACAGAAGGTCGAAACGACCGCCCGAGCGAACCCCTGGCGTAGCGTCCTGAGTTGGAGAGGCGCCCCGAAGGCGCCGCCAGGGTTGGATGAGTCAGTCGCGGAAGTCCGGGGGGCGTTGTTCGCGCCGGGCCCGGACGGCCTCCTCGAAGTTCTCGGTGGTGAGCCGGACGTAGAGCTGGGTGGTGCCTTCGTGGTCCATGTGGCTGTGCAGGCTCGCCGCGTCGAGGCTCGACCACAGCATCCGCTTGGTGAGCTCGATCCCCACCCGCGAGAAGCCGATGATGCGTTCGGCAAGCTCGTAGGTGGCGTCGAGCAGGTCCGTTCCCGGAACGACGCGCGACACGAGGCCGATGCGGTCGGCCTCAGCGGCGTCGACGTCGCGACCGGTCAGCATGATGTCGAAGGCCCGCGACGACCCCACGGCGCGCGGCAGGAGGTAGCTCAGCCCGAGCTCACTCGAAGTGAGGCCGTTGTTGATCCCCGCGGCGCGGAAGTACGCCGCCTCGGAGGCGACGCGGATGTCAGTGGCGACACTCAGACAGAATCCACCGCCGATGGCCGGGCCGTTGACGGCGCCGATGACCGGTTGGTGCATCTTGCGAATGGCCCGGATGACGTCGTCGAGCAGTTCCATCGAACGCTGGGCGATGGTGGTGCGGGTGAGGCCGCCGATGTTGGGGATGACGCCGGCGTCCTCGAGGTCCGCGCCCGAGCAGAACGCCCCGCCGGCACCGGTGAGGACGACCACACGAGTGTCGTTGTCCGCGCTGGCTGCTTCGAGAGCCTCTCGGAACGGGATCATGACGTCGAAGGCCATGGCGTTCATGCGCTCGGGTCGGTTGAGGGTGATCAGCGTCACGTGGGGACGCGGCTTGTCCACGAGGACGTAGGGCATCGACGATCAGCGCTCCGGGCCGGGGCCACCCGACGTGTGGGCGCTCTTTGGTACCTCGCCCAGCAGGCGGAAGGTGTTGCAGTAGATCACCTGGCCGCCCGCGGCATTCCAATCGGCCCAGGTCTCGAAGGCCTCGGTACGCGACCCCGCGAAGTACTTGGCCATGTGCCGAGCCATTCCCATGTACGAGGCTTCCGGGTCCTCGCTGTCGAGCTCGTAGAGGTGCATGTAGCGCGGATCGGTAGCAGCGGTGTTCTCGTACGGGGTCACATGGGTGAAGCCCGGGATGGAGGCGGCCGCGATGTGCCGGATGTGGACGAAGTCGCCCCAGTCGCGTAGGGCCCGGTCGTGCTCGGGAGACCGGGGGCTGATCCATACCACCAGGAGACCCGTCGTGGGCGTGCCGGTCAGGATGCCCTGGCTCGGTCGCGAGAAGCGCCGGAAGTGACGGGCCGTGGTCCGGGGGAGCGGGGCCGGTGCGACGAAGGACCCGTCCACCTCCGCGACCCCGAGAAGCGTGCCGTCGTCGATCGCCATGGGGAGCTCGGTGCGCCCCGGGACGTTGTTCTCCCACCACGTCACCCGATCGACGCCGGACCGGGCGAGGAGCTCCGGGGCGCGCCGGGCCGCGTAGTGGTCGGGATCGAGGTCGCCGAGCTCGAGATACAGCCCGGTGGTGATGCGGTCCTCCACTCAGGCCTCGAGGGCGCGCTCCCTGGCCCAGCGGTAGTCGGCCTTGCCGGCGGGGGAGCGCACGATATGGGGGAGAAAGGCGAACGCCTTGGGCAGCTTGAAGCGGGCGATGTGCTTGCCGGCTTCCTCGAGCAGCTCCTCGGCCGTCACCTTCTGCCCGTCGGCGACCTGCACGAGCGCCACCACCTCTTGGCCCCAGCGTTCGCTCGGCCGAGGGGCCACCACGACGTCGGCGACGGCGGGATGTCCGATGATGGCCTGTTCCACCTCTTCGGCGAAGATCTTCTCGCCGCCGGAGTTGATGGTCACCGAGTCCCGGCCGAGCAGCTCGATCTCGCCGTCGGCCAGGGCGCGGGCCCGGTCCCCGGGCACCGAGTAGTGCTGGCCGTCGATGACCGGGAACGTGCGCGCCGTTTTCTCCGCATCACCGAGATACCCGAGGGGCACCGAGCCACGCTGGGCCAGCCAGCCCGCCTCGTCGTCGCCGGGCTCGAGGACGCGCGTCATGTCCGAGCTCACCACCACCGTCCCGGGCCCGGGGACGAACGTGCCCGTCGACACCGATCCCGCCGTCGATGCCACGCCCATCTGGACGCCGGTCTCCGATGCGCCCGCCACGTCGGTGATCATGACGTTGGGGAGCGCGGCGACGAGGCGCTCTTTGAGGCCGACGCTCAGCGTTGCCCCGCCGCTGCCGAAGGCCATCAAGGTGCTGGCGTCGTGCCCGCCGCGCTCGAGCTCCTCGACGACGGGCCGGGCCATGGCGTCACCGACCACCGAAATGCCGATGACTCGTTCCCGTGCGACGGTGTCCCACACGTCGACCGGATCGATGGACCGCGTGTTGCTGGGGAACACCATGGTCGCTCCCATGGTCATGTAGTAGAAGCACGCCCACTGCGCGGCACCGTGCATCAGGGGAGGGATCGACATGACGCGGATGTCGCCGGTGGGGAGGATGCGGGCCGCCAGGTGCTCGTAGCTCTCCACCAACTCCCACGTCCCGTAGGTGCGGCCTCCCATGGCGGCGCGGAAGATGTCGTGCTGGCGCCACAGCACCCCTTTGGGCATGCCGGTGGTGCCACCGGTGTAGAGGATGTAGAGGTCGTCGGGGGTGAGCTCCACGGGCGGCCGTTCGGGAGACGAGGATGCCAGCGCGGCCTCGTAGTCGACCGCCCTGGGCAGCAGCTCGTTGCCCGACTCGTCGGCCACCTGCAGGAGGACCTCGAGCTTCGGAAGGCTGGACAGCACGCGAGCGAGCACCGGTGCGAAGGCGGCGTGGTACACGATGGCCCGGGCGCCGGAGTCGGTGAGGAGATACTGCAACTCTTCCTCGACGTACCGATAGTTGACGTTGAACGGTGCCACTCGGGCCAGGTACGACCCGATCATCCCTTCTACGTACTCGTTGGAGTTGTGGAGATAGAGCCCGAGGTGGTCTTGAGCCGACTCGTGCCCGGCGAGCCCGTCGCGCTCGCTGTGCGCGCCCAGCCCTCGGGCGTGGAGGAACGAGGCCAGGCGCCTCGAGCGGTCGCGCAGCTCCGCGTAACTGAACCGGCGGTCGCCCCACACGATGGCCTCGCGCTCGGGGATCGTCGCCGCCACCGTTTCGAAGACCAGCCCCAGGTTGAACTGCTCGTCGCTCACCGACCCCCCTCCCGGTCGACGACCTCGGTGGGCCGACCGACGATCACGACGGCAATCCCGCCGCGCGACGGGCGCATGTTATCGGCCACGACAGATCCCCGACCATGCCAGGTGGCGGGCCCGGACACCCCGTGGTGCCACTACTGCTGGTAATTCTCGACCACGGGGGCGGGACGGGGCGCGGCCTCGTCGGGGTCCTGGCCGGCGTCACGCCGGGCCCGACGCTGGCGCAGGAGATCCCAGCACCGGTCCAGCGAGACCTCGATGGTGCGGAGCTTCTCGGATTCCTCCGGTGAGAGCCCTTCTCCGACGTGCGCCTCCTCGAGGCGGTGCTCTTCCTCAGCGAGACGGTTGATCTCGTTCACGATCTCTTTGTCGTTCATGGCTACTCCTCCTGGATAACTCGGAAACTCGGAAACTCGGAAACTCGGAAACTCACAAACTCAGCAACTCAGCAATTCGGACGACTGGGGCGACTCGGACACTGCTACCGCAGCAGCTTCGACAGGCGCCGGTCGGCGAGGGGCTTGCCGCCGGTCTGGCACGTGGCGCAGTACTGCAGGGACTTGGTGGCGAACGACACCTCGCGCACGACGTCGCCGCACTCCGGGCACGCTTCCCCGGTGCGGCCGTGCACGCGCATGGCCCGCTTCTTGTCGCCCTTGAGCTCCGACGCGTCCTGCCCGACGGCGCGCGCCACCGCGTCGGCGAGCACCCCCACGATCGCGGCGTGGAGGCGTTGTACTTCGTCGCGGTCGAGGTTGCGGGCCGGCTTGAACGGCGACAGGCGAGCCACGTGGAGGATCTCGTCGGAGTAGGCGTTGCCGATGCCGGCGATGATCGACTGTGCCGCGAGCACCGTCTTCAGGTTCCCCGACGCCGAGCCGAGCAGCAGGGCGACGGCGTCGGTATCGAACGACGCGTCGAGCGGGTCGACGCCGAGGGTGGCGAGACCCTCGACCTCTTCGGGGTGGCCGACGACCCACAGCGCCAGGCGTTTCTCGGTCCCCATCTCGGTGACGTCGAACCCCGAACCTCCGACGAATCCCATGCGCAGGGCGAGGGGGCTGCGGCTCGGACGGGCCCGGTCGGGCGTGAGCTTGTCCTTCCACCTGATCCAGCCCCCCCGGGCCAGGTGGATGACCAGCCAGAGACCGTCGAGGTCCATGCACAGGTATTTCCCGCGCCGGGTGACCGCGACCACGTCGCGACCCACGAGCGACGACAGCGGGGGGTCGAAGGTCTTGAGCGCGGCGATGGCCCCGAGCTCGCACCGCTCGACGCGCTTCCCGGCGGCGCGCTCGGTCAGGAAACGGGTGAGGGCCTCGACCTCGGGCAACTCGGGCACGCCTCGATCCTCCCACGCCAGGGTGAGCCCCGGTACGGCCACCCGTCGTGTCACAGTGAGGAGGTGCGTCTGGTCGGTCGGGGAGGAGGTCGCAGCCCCCGCCGGGCCACGGTGTTCTTGGTCGTCTCGGCGGTGTTGTTGGGTGCATGTGCCCCCGCCGCGGGCCGCGCCGGCGGGCGAAGCGGCGGCACCAGTGCCTCGAGCACGAGCACGTCAAGTTCGAGCACGAGCACGCCATCGACGACCACGCCGCCCACGACGACCACGAGCGTCGTCGAGCCTCCGGTCACCCCGGTGCACTGGACGCCGTGCGGCGCGTTGCAGTGCGGCACGGTGGCGGTGCCCCTGGACTACTCCCAACCACAATTGGGGACGATCCAGATCGCGTTGGCGATGCACCCCGCGACCGACCCGGCCCAGCGCATCGGATCGCTCGTCATCGACCCCGGTGGCCCGGGGGGGTCCGGGGTGAACGACCTCCCCGCCGAGCTGACTGTGCTCACACCCGAGCTGTTGGCTCGCTTCGACATCGTCGAGTTCGACCCCCGGGGCGTGGAGCGCAGCAGCCCGGTGCTGTGCAGTTCGGGAACGTCGAGCGCGTCGACCTCCTCGACACCGGGGCCTTTGCCCGACCCGGTCCCGGGTTCCACCGGCGCCCAATTGGCCCTCCTCGCCAACGACGAGGAGTACGCGGCGCAATGCGAGTCGATCAGTGGCCGCCTGCTCCCCTTCGTCGGGACCGTCGACGTGGCGCGTGACCTCGACCGGATCCGCCAGGCCCTCGGTGACGCGCAGCTCACGTACTTCGGGCACTCCTACGGCCCCCTCCTGGGCGCCATCTACGCCGAGATGTTTCCCACGCACGTCCGGGCCATGGTCCTCGACGGGGCCATCGACCCCGCCATGAGCACCCAGCAGATGGTCGACGAGCAGAGCGAGGGCTTCGAGTCGGTGCTCGACGACTTCTTCGCGTGGTGCACGTCATCAGGGTGCCCGTGGCGTCCGGCGGGAGGCGCCTCGGCCGCCACGTTGCTGGCGTTGATCGCCCAGAGTCGCACCCAGCCCATCCCCGCCGGCGCGGGGCGGACGGCGGGGCCCGGTGACCTCTACTACGCGGTGCTCTCCGCCCTCTACGCCCGCTCGTACTGGCCGACGCTCGGGAACGCCCTGGCGCAGGCGGCCGCGGGGAACGGTGCCGGCGTGCTGTCGATGGCAGACAATTACGTCTCGGGGGGATCGAGCAACGCGGCCGACGCCGAGACCTCCATCGACTGCCTCGACCATCCCGTCACGAGGGGCTCGACGAGCATTCCCGACCTGGCCGCGCAGGCGGCCGTCAACGCCCCGTTCTTCGGCCCGCTGCTCGCCTGGGCCGAAGCCACGTGCGCGGTGTGGCCCGTCCCCGCCACCCGGACCCCGGCCCCGACCACGGCGGTGGGGTCGCCGCCCATCTTGGTGGTCGGGGCGACGAAGGACCCGGCCACGCCGTACGTGTGGGCACAGCGCCTGGCGGCGGAGCTCCAGCACGGTGAGCTCGTGACTTGGCAGGGCGAGAACCACGTCGCCTACTACTACAGCGGGTGTGTGCGGGCCATCGACCAGGCGTACTTCGTAGCGGGCACGCTGCCGGCCCCGGGAACGGTCTGTAGCGACTGAGCCGGGCGACGATGCGCGGCTCGGTGGGCCCCGCACGCGATCATGGTCGACGTGGCCGAGGTGACGTCGTCCCCGGACCTTTCCTCCATCGCTTTCCCAGGTGGCGAGCAGGCCGGCGACCCGATCGGCACCGCGCCGACACCGCCCGACACCACGGAGCGCACGGCTCGGCACCGCCGGGTCCGGCCCAAGCCGTGGCGGCGCGTGGCGCTACCCGTCGGTGTGGTCGGCCTCGTGGCGGGCTGTCTGATCCCGTGGCGCGCCGCCCTGCACCGCGGCGTGTTCGACGACACGTTCTGGCATCGCGCCGCGGGCGTGTGGATGCTCGACCACCACCACGTCATGCGCACCGACGTGTTCTCCTACACGGTCCTCGGAGAGAGATGGATCACGCCGGAGTGGGGCTATGACGTCCTGCTCGCCCAGTCGGTGCGGAGCGTGGGCCCGGTGGCCTTCTGGCTGTTGTCGGCGGGGCTGGCGACGCTCACCGTCGTGGCCGTGGCCATCCGCAGCCGGGTGGTCGGGGCCGGATGGACCTGGACGGGCCTGCTGTGCATCGAGACGGGAGCCGCGGTCACCCTCTTCCTCGACGACCGCCCCCAGATGGTCAGCTACTTCTTCCTCGCCCTGCTCCTGCTGCTGCTCGCCCTGGCCCGGCGCCGGCGGGCGTGGTTGGTGCCGATCCCCGTGCTGTTCGTGCTGTGGGCCAATCTGCACGGGAGCTTCCCGTTGGGCCTCGCCATCCTCCTCCTCGAGGTGGTGGCGGCGGGAGTGCGCCGGGGCGTCGGCCGGGTCACGGTGTCGAACCCCCTTCCCCGAGGGCCGATCGTGGTGACCCTGGTGGCCTCGGGGGTCGCCACCCTGGTCAACCCGTTCGGGGCCGGCGTGTATTCGAGCGCGCTGGGCATTACCTTCAACCAGGACGTGCGCCGCCTGATCCAGGAGTGGCAGTCACCGGACTTCCACGATCCCGCCACCCTGGCGGTGATCATGGTCCCGGTGGCGATCACGGTCGCGTACCTGGCCTTCTCGACGCGCCCGGTCCCGGCTCTGGAACTGGCCCTGGCCGCGTTCCTGTTGGTGTGGAGCCTCGACGCGGTGCGCTTCATCCCGTACTTCGCTATCGCCTGGTGTGCCCTGGCGGCGAGCTGTCCGCCCATCGAAGAAGAGCGCCTGCGCCCGAGCCTGCTCGTGTGGCCGCTGGTGGCGGTGCTGGGGGTGTCGCTCCTGCACGGGCCGTTCTACCCGGCCGCACAGCCGGCCCCGAGTGTGCCGGTGCGCGCCGTCGCCTACCTGCAGCACCGCCCGGGCCGGATCTTCTCGACCTATCTCTGGAACGACTACCTGGACTGGGTGCGACGGCCCGTCTTCGTCGACGGCCGCACCGAGCTCTACACCGACAACGGGGTGCTGTCGCAGTACCTGGAGATCGCCGATCTCACCACCGACCCCGACCCGGTGCTGGCCTCGCACGACGTGGAGTACGTGCTGTGGCAGCCCGACACGCCGTTGGCGCTGTTCCTCGCCCACGACGCGCATTGGCAGGAAGTGTGGCATTCGAGCCAGGCCGTGGTGTTTCGCGCCTCGGGCGCGCAAACGGCCCAGCCCGAGACTTCGAGCTGAGCCGTTGCTGTTTGATTTGTTGTCCCGTTGCGGCTATCAGCTGGGGGAGTTGATGGACTGCCCAACGCTGCTGAGCGTGTTGGCGACAGACCCACCCAGGAAGTGCAGTGCCACAAGTGCGACCACGGCGATGAGGGCGAGAAGCAGCGCGTACTCAACCAGGCTGGCTCCGACCTCGTCCCTGCGGTTCCAGGTGGCGCGGATCGGGTTGATCACATGCATCACGAGCGAGACGATGTTCACGGTTTCCCTCCCTTCGCGGTGTCTAGGACGAATTGCGGACAACGAACCCGTTGCGGCTATCAGCCGTTGGGGGCGTTGATGGACTGTCCAACGCTGCTGAGCGTGTTGGCGACCGACCCACCCAGGAAGTGCAGCGCCACGAGTGCGACCACGGCGATGAGGGCGAGAAGCAGCGCGTACTCGACCAGGCTGGCGCCCAGCTCGTCCCTGCGGTTCCAGGTGGCGCGGATCGGGTCGATTGCGCGCATCACCAGAGTGAAGATGTTCATGTGCTCCCCCTCGTTCGATTCCAACCTTGGTCCCACTATCAGCGAATTACGCCTTTATCGCCATAGGTCAGGAGGCCCAAAAGTCACTCTGTGCAGCCAAAACGTGGGTCGCGGGGCCTATTGCCCACCTGGAACACCTCCTCATTTCTCACCATCTGTCACCGCGAAACCGTGCCGAGACCCCGGACCTCCGACGCCGCACCACCGCGTCTCCCCCTTGCTGGTTTGATCCTCGACCGACCTGGGCTTGCCCCTGGCTCGTAAAGGGACTTTCGGCCCCTCGCAATCAGCGGGCTTCGGCCTTACCGTGTCGGTGGGTGGGTTCGGATCGACGCCGTCTCGTCGCTTCGGGGGAGTTGCCCGTGGGGGCACCTATCGGGGCACGAACGGTGGCGGCGCAGGGGCCGCTCGGCCCCGGGTCCCTGCGCTCCGCCGTGCACCCCGAAGGCTGTTTCAGGTGTGCCAGCCGAGGTTCGTGGGCCCTTCACGCCGTTCGCTCAACCGTCACATGGGAGTCGACCGCGCTCGGGATAAGGTCGCCCAGAGCCTCGGGTACGGGGGGTGGGTCGGTGACCATGGAGATCGAGAGCATTGCCGGCCACCTGGTGGAGGGTGACGAAAGCGGCCTGCTGTGGTTCGTTGTCTGCTACCGCGACGGCGACGAGGAGCACCGGGAAGGGACGCTTCTCGACGCCACAGAGTTAGCGTCGTCTGCCGGTCTCGTCAGTGTCCCCGCGTCGGCGCGGTCTTTCCGGTGGGTTCGGAATCCTGAGGGCTAGGACACGCCGCACCGGGCGCTGTGACGAACGGGTCAGATTCAGTCCATCCGGATGAGGCCCATGCGCATGGCCTTCAACACGGCCTGGGCCCGGTCGTGAGAGTCGAGCTTCTGGTAGATCGACGACAAGTGGTTCTTGACGGTCTTGACACTGATGAAGAGCCGACGCGCCGCCTCGGGAATCGACACGCCGGTGGCCATGAGGCGAAGGACCTCCTCTTCACGCTTGGAGATGAGCGGGCGCGTGGAGGTGATCGCGGGCCTCGACGGTTGGGGTGCGTGTTGGGCCGCCGCGCTCATGGCACTGGACACCGAGGGGGAGATGACGCGCTCTCCCCGGGCGACGCGGTTGACGGCGTCGACGATCTCCGAGGTGGTGCAGTCCTTGACGAGGTAACCCCCGGCTCCGGCATCGAGCGCGGAGGACACCGCCGTGTCGTCGGAGAGCATCGACAACACGAGCACCGACGTGCCCGGGATGAGCATCCGGATCCGCTTGGTGGCGGCCGCTCCCGAAAGCACGGGGAGCGACAGGTCCATGAGCACGACGTCGGGACGGTGCTGCTCGGCCATGTCGACAGCTTCCTCGCCGTCGGCGGCCTCTCCCACTACGTCGAGCCCGGCGTGCTCGAGGGCCCAGCGCAGCCCCTCGCGCACCATGGTGTGATCGTCTGCAATCAGTACTCGTACCATTACGCCGCCTTCATTCGCATTCGGACCAACGTGCCCTTACCGGGCCCCGAGGTGATCTCCAGTTGGGCGCCGATCGAGTCGGCCCGCTCGCGCATGCCCACCAGCCCGTAGCCCGACTCGCCCGACGTCTTGCCGGCAGGGAGCCCGACACCGTCGTCGGCCACCTCGAGCAGCGCTCCCTCGTCGTTGCACAGCCACAGGATCGAGACGTGCGCCGCCCGGGCGTGACGCTCGGCATTCATGACGGCCTCGCGCGCCACGCGCCAAACCTCGCGTTCGACCGGCAGGGGCATGCGGATTTCGGTGTCGGCGACGAGGGTGACCGCCACGCGGTTGCGCTTGTTCACCCGTTCGAGGAACGACCGCAGCACGCCTTCGACGTCTTGTGCTTCGGTGACGTCGCTGCGTAGGTCGACGAGCATGTCGCGCAATTCCTCGACGAGGTCGCGCAGGTCACCACGCAGCTCCAGGAGATCGGCTTGGACGGCGCGCCCGTGGTTGAGCTCTACCAGGCGGTCGATCTCAAAACCCAGGTACACCACCGACTGGCCGATGTGGTCGTGCAGCTCGCGCGCCAGGCGCGTCCGCTCCTGCTCCATGCCCAGTGTGTGGATCCGCTCCATCCACCGGGAGTTGTCGATGGCGAGCGCGGCGGCCCGGGCCAGGTCGCTGATGCGGCGCCGCTCGGTCGATCCGGGCGGTTTGCCACCGCTGCCTTCGACCGCCAGCACGCCGACGATCTCGTCGCGCGCGTGCATGGGGCAGTACAGGCCCCAGCGTGAACGGAAATTGAGACCCTGGTGCAGGTCCTCGAGGACGACCGGGTCAGTCCCGTGCGCGGCCCCGTATAGGGCGCGGGGAAGCTCCACCGGACTGTCGGGTGTGCCGGTGCGCACCCCGCTGCCTGCGGCGACGTGCCAGGAACGGGTAGTGGGGTCGAGCAGGACCACCGCGGCGACCTGGGGCGAGAACATCTCGTCGAGCCGTTCGAGAGCCCAGCGGGCCGCACCCTCGACGTGCATGGGCGTGACGTCGCGCTCGGTGGCCCGATAGAGATCGAGCAGGAGCTCGTTGACCTCCGACAGATGCTCGACCCGTGCGGTCAGGCCCTCTCGGGCCTGGCGGGACTCCTCGACGAGGTAGCGACTGAATCCGCCTGCCACACCGATGAGGACGAGCTCGATGGCGAACTGCACGCTCTCGTTGGCGTCGGACCGGTGCGAGGCGAGTAGCACGGTGGGGAGCACCACGGCCAAGCCGGCGATGAGGGCCAGCCCCGACACCACGCTCAGGCCCCCGGCGAACCCGGCGATGACGGTGCCCACGCCCAAGGTGATGAGGAAGGGGGAGCGGGCGAACCCCGTCGCTTCGACCACCGCTACACCGACGGCGACCTCGAGGAGCAACGCCGCGGTGGTCTGCCAGCGGCCCCGCTCGCCCCCGATGGGCGACAGCGTGCGCCACAGGGCGTAGGCGACGAGCACGCCGCCTGCGATGGCGGCGCGCGGGCCGAGGTGCTCGATGAGGCCGAGTGCGAGTGCGAGCGAGAGCGCCACCCAGCGCAGGGCGCTCATCATGGGCCCGAACTCGGCGATGTGCTCGGTCGAGGCGGGCCGCAGGTACTGCCCGAACCAGCCACGCCAAGGTCGCGCCGAGGAGGGCGCCATCTTGTCGGTAAGCGGCTCGAGCACCACGGTGGCTGTCTCCCCTGATCCGGACGGCTATGTCTGGGCGATTCGGGTTCACTCACCTCATCGTGATTTCCGCCCACGATCCTGAGGTCAAGACAACAATTTCCCCTCAAATATGGCCGCGACGGGATCTCGCCCGACCCTCACGGGATCGGGCGGTAAACGAACAAATTGGGTCTTGACCTGGGTGTTCAGCCCCGAACGGGGTTGCGCACCGCCACGACCCAGTGCCGGTCGCTGATCCGCACCGTCCATCCCGGGTCCTCGGCGATGAGCGACGCCAGGGCCTCGGACCTGGGCCACAGCACGACGTCGAAGCGGTAGCGCGCCAGCACCGCCTTCCATCCCTCGGACCCGCTCAGCAAGATGCCGTAGTCCTTCTCGACCGCGGGGGGAAAGACATCGGCCCGGTCGTCGATGAACGCCTCGGCCCGTGTGCCGTAGCGGAACTCGAGGTAATTGCCCACGTAGTCGGTGGTCGCCACCCGGCCCGGCACCAGATGGTGCTGGGCGAGCCACGACACCTCCTGCACGGGGTACAGCGACAGGTCGTAGGCGGGGCGCTGCACGGCCCCGGCGGTCAGCGCCACGCCGAGCGCCACCAGTGTCAGCAGGCCGACGGCGGGGACCACGCCGCGTCCCTTGCCCTCGATGGTGCCGATGCCCGCCAGCCCGCGCGCCAGGACGGGTGTGACGAGGAGGGCGGCGACAGGGACGTTGCGCGACGCGGCGAGCGCGGCGGCGCCGAAGACCGCCACGACGAGAACGTCCTCGACGGTGCCGCGCCGGGCCACGAGCAGGACCATGGCCACGAGGAGCTCCACGAGGAAAGCCAGGTTCACCGGATCCGAGAAACTCGGCGACTGCCACTCGACGATGTGAGCGAAGGCCGAGTGGTGGGTGATCACGCTCAGGGGGTAGGCGACGAGTCGCCACCCGATGGGGTTGAACACGCCCAGCACGGCACCGACCACGGCGAACCCGAGCAGACGCGGCAGCCGCCCCTGCCCGGCGCCGTCGACGCGGCGGCCGATGATCCGCAGCAACAGGTAGGCGAGCCCGAGCGGCCAACTGCCGTGCACGTTCAGCCACACCCACATGAGCGGCACCAGGGCCCACGGGGGGCCCTTGTCCGTCTCGACCATGACGACGAGCACGGCGAACAGCACCAAGGCGATGAGCAGCGGCCGTGACGACCAGTACCCCGTTCCGACGGCCAGCAGGGCGCTGGCGGCGAGGATCCTCCCTCCCAGCTGGCGGGCGGGACGTGTGAGCATCCACCCCAAGGCGCCCAGCAAGGCGCACAACACGGCGTGCATCACCTGAAGGCCGTGGCCGCCGGCCAGGTTCTCGAGCCCGCGGTACAGGACCGAGGCCAACCACGACTCGACCACCCAGGGACGACCGAGGGCGGTGAAGGTGTACGGGTCGCGGGTGGGGACACCGTGGGCCAGGATCAACCGGCCCGTGGCGACATGGGTGAGGAAGGAATTGTCGTGGAGGCGCTCGAGCCCGACGACGGTTCCCCAGATGACGAAGGCGCCGCCGGCGACGGTCGAGACCCGTGGCGTGCGCACGGCCCGGAAAGCTGCCGTCAGTGACCGCGGAAGGCTGAGAAGATCCCCAGGACGGCGGGCCCGGCAATGATGACGAACAGGGCCGGCATGATGCAGAACACCATCGGGAAGAGCATCTTCACTGGTGCCTTCTGCGCCAGCTCCTGGGCCAGCTGGTGACGCTTCACGCGCATCTCGGCCGCCTGGCTGCGCAGGATGGAACCGATCGACACACCGAAGGTGTCGGCCTGGATGAGCGCCAGGATGAACGACCGCAGCTCGGGGAGCTCGACGCGGGCGTCCAGCGCGTGCAGGGCGTCGGCACGGCTCGACCCGGCCCGCATCTCACCGAGCATGCGGGAGAATTCCTCGGACAGGGGCCCCGGCACCATGGTGACGGTGCGGGCCAGGGCCTGCTCGAAGCCCAGCCCGGCCTCGACGCTGATGGTGAGCAGGTCGAGCACGTCGGGCAGCTTGCGGCGCATGGTCAACTGGCGCTCGGCCACCACACGGTTGAGCCAGGCGTCGGGGCCGATGGCGCCGGCGAGACCGATGAACACGATGACCGCCAACAGCGTCTTGCCCGTCAGGTTTGTCATGGTCCACACCACGATCCACAGCACGGGGATGGCAACGATCGACAGCAGTCGGATGACGAGGAACTGGTCGATCTCCTCCGCTGTCCCCCGTCCTGCCACCACCATCTTGTGGCGCAGCTTGTCGAGGTACTCGGTGGGTACGAACCGCTTCAAGAGCTCGACCAGGAACGCCGCGGCCGGGGCTATGACGCGCTCGACGAACGGGTCCTTCAGGTCCTCCTCGCGCTTGAGGACTGAGTCGTAGTCGCCGAGCCGCGCCCGCGCCGTGCGCACGCTGAGGCGGGCGTCGGCCTTGAGGGCTGCCGCGTAGGCGAGCCCGGTGGCAGCGATGAAGATGGCGATGACGGCCAAGGGCAACATGTCAGACCTCGATGTCGACGAGCTTGCGGGTCCAGAAGATGCCGATCACTCCGAGCCCGATGGACCCGTAGAAGAGGATCTCCCCGAACGCCTGGTGGAACAACGGCCTGATGTAGCCAGGGTTCACTGCGTAGACGAAGAAGCCGATGGCGACGGGAAGGATCGAGATGACCGCGGCGCCGATGCGCCCCTCGGCGGTGAGCGTACGGGCCTCGCCGCGGATCCTGGCCCGGGCGATCATGGTGTCGGCCACGATGTCGAGGAGCTCGGCCAGGTTGCCGCCGACCTCTCGCTGGATCCCGATGGCGGTGACCACCCATTCGAAGTCGTCGCTCCGTACCCGTTGGGCCACCTCGGCCAGCGCGTCGACGAGCGAACGCCCCAGCCGGGCTTCGGCCACCACGTGGCGCATGTCCTTGCCGATGGGGTCCGACAGCTGCTGGGAGACGGTGGTGAGCCCTTGGAGGATCGAGAACCCCGAGCGCAGCGTGGTGCCGAGCAGCTGGAGCATGTCGGGGAGCTGAGCCGTGAATTTTGCGGTGCGACGCTTCGCCGCCGACATGAGGACCATCCAGGGGACCACGGCCACGACGACGAGGGCCACGAGACCCCAGATGGCGTTGCCGAGAAGCAGTCCGAGGGCGCCGCCCACCACGATGCCGACAAGGTAGACGAACAGCGCTTCGGCGGGGCGCAGGGGAAGGTCGGCCTGGTCGAGTTGTCGCTTCAGGAATTGCAGCACGCCCCGACTCGACGCCACCTCTGCGACCGCCGCCACGGCACGCTGGAGGAACGGGGTCCTCACCAGCTCTGTCGTGCCCGCGCCGGCAGTGGTGGCGGTGACGCGTGCGTCGCGCAACGTCCCCACCGAGTACGGCGCCAGCGTCTCGTTCAGGTGCCGGTTCCGCTCGCGGGCGACGAGGGTGATAAGTCCCCACGTCAGCAGCCCGGCGGCGGGGAACACCAGGAAGGCGATCAGGAACTTCATCGCCGGGCCACCCGCATGCGGGAGAGCTCCTCGACCTGGAACAGGTCGGCGTCGAGCTTCACCCCGGCGTCCTCGAGCTTGTCGGCGAAATGCGGGCGGATCCCCATCGACTTGAGGGTGCCGCGATACTTGCCGTCCTCGTCGACACCCATGGAGTAGTCGAACATGAACAGGTCCTGGGTGATGACGACCTCGCCCTCCATGTGCTGGACCTCGGCGACGTGCGTGACGCGCCGGGTCCCGTCCCGCATGCGCGTGAGGTGCACGATGAGGTCGATGGCCGAAGCCATCTGCTCGCGGATGACCCGGATGGGCAGGTCGAAGCCGGCCATCAGGGTCATGGTCTCGACACGGGACAGGGTGTCGCGCGGGCTGTTGGAGTGGATCGTGGTGAGCGAGCCGTCGTGGCCGGTGTTCATGGCCTGGAGCATGTCGAGGGCCTCACCGCCACGACACTCACCGACGATGATCCGGTCCGGGCGCATGCGCAACGAGTTGCGCATGAGGTCCCGGATCGTGATCTCGCCCCGTCCCTCGATGTTGGGGGGGCGCGACTCCAGCGACGCCACGTGCTCCTGTCGGAGCTGGAGCTCCTTGGAGTCCTCGATGGTGATGATGCGCTCGTCGTTGGGGACGAACCCCGACAGGACGTTGAGCAGGGTGGTCTTGCCGGTGTCGGTCCCTCCCGACACGATGATGTTCAGCTTGCCCATCACACACGCTTCGATGAACCGGGCCAGGGCCGAGGTGATGGTGAGGTTCTGGATCAGATCCTCGACCTGGAGCGGGTCCTTGGAGAACTTCCTGACGGTGAGGAACGGTCCCCCGTATGCCAGGGGATGGATGACCGCGTTGACCCGGGAGCCGTCGGGCAGACGGGCGTCGACCATGGGCGATGCTTCGTCGACGCGTCGGCTGACCTCACCCACGATCTTGTCGATGACGCGACGCAGGTGCGTCTCGTCGATGAAGCTCGTCGGGGTGCGCTCGATCTTGCCGTGGCGCTCGATGTAGACCTTGTCGGGCCCGTTGACCATGACCTCGGACACCTCGGGGTCCTCGAGGTAGCCCTGGATGGGGCCGTAGCCCAGGATGTCGTTGGCGATGTCCTCGCCGAGGCGGGCCTTGTCGGCCAGGCTCAGCGGTGTCGTCTCGTCGGCCAGCGCAGCCTGGAGATGGGCGTTGACACGCGGCCGCAGGTCCTTGGCGGTGAGCCGGCCCTGGGACAGCTCGGGGCCGAGCTCCTCGATGAGGCGCTGGTGCACGCGGAGGTGGACCTCTTCGAGGAGCCGGGCCCGCGCCTCCTCGGAGGTGAGGAAGGTGCCGGCTTGGCGCAGGTGGTCGGAAAGGGTCATGACGTTCCCCTCACACGGATTGTCGGGACTGCGCCGGATCCGACGCAGCTTGCATGAGCATGTCCGCCAGGCCGTCGATGCTCTTGGCGAATTTCGAACGAGGGGCGCTCGTCACGACGGGGACGCCGCGGTTGACCGACTCCGCCACCAAGATGTCGCTCGGCAGCGCCGCATCCACCTTCAGCTGCAACGCCCGCTCGGCGTCGGCCTCGGTGAGCCCGACCCGGGTGTTGGCCCGGTTGAGCACGAACTTGACCCGGGAGAACGGGATGCCGAGCACGCGCATCGTCTGGAGCCCGATGCGGGCGCTCTTGAGGCTCATGACGTCGAGCCCCGCCATCACGAGGATGTCGTCGGACGACTCGATGGCGGCCAGGGTGACCTCGGCGAAGTTGGCCGACGTGTCGACCACGACGTACGCACACCGCTCGCGCAGGATATTGAGGATCCGGGCCAGATCGGCGCGCCCGATCTGATCGGCAGAGCTGGGCTCGGTAGGTGCCGCCAGCACGAGCAGACCGCTCGGCGGGTGCCGCAGGAGGAGGTTCTCGAGCAGGCTCCCGTCCAGCCGGTCGCCGGCCTGCACGGCTTCGGCGATGGTGTGGGTGGGCTGGAGCTGGAGCATGAGCGCCACGTCACCGAACTGCAGGTCGGCATCGACGAGCACCACGGGCTGGATGGTCCGCTTGGCCAGTGCCACAGCCAGGTTGATGGCGACGACAGATTTGCCGGTGCCGCCCTTGGTGCAGAACACCGACACGACCCGCCCTGGTGTCTGGGGGGAGACCGTGGACGGCGGCGAGCTCGGTGCCGGTCCGCGCGCCAGCACGCGCGACGAGGCGCGGGAGATGGCGTCGAGGAGCTCGGCGTCCTCGGCCGAGACTGCTACGACGTCGTCGACCCCCGCCCGGATCGCCTGCTGCAGGACCCCGGCGGTCAATTCGTAGACGACCATGATGGCGCTGTACCCGGGCCGGAAGGCCATGAGCCCGGCGACCTGGGTGATCACCACATCGGACGACTCCGAGGGCCCGAACACAACGACCCCGGGACGCAACGCGTCGACGGTCTCGGTGAAGGCGGCGAGGTTCTCGCACCCGACGACGCTGCTGTCGAGCTCGCGGACATGGTCGGCGAGGACACCCCGGACGACGTCGTCGGGGTCCACCACACCGATGACGACTCCTTCGTTGCGGGGCGACTCGCTCATCGTCAGCTGCCGGTCGTCGAGGCCGGGATGAGGTTCGAGCTCGTGATGGTGGTGGGTGCCGCGGCCGGGTTGCCGGCGGCCTCGAGGGCCAGGTAGATGCCCCCCGTCACGCCACCACCGTCGCTGTCGGCCAGC
>Ga0182024_10004313_pt1 | contig 32888 bp, 27 predicted proteins | sample P32metaG_FD_120480 | JGI IMG/M metagenome (GOLD analysis project Ga0182024, IMG submission 120480) | Permafrost microbial communities from Stordalen Mire, Sweden - P3-2 metaG (Illumina Assembly) | ecosystem: Environmental > Terrestrial > Soil > Wetlands > Permafrost | place: Sweden: Stordalen... | reverse complement strand
TTCAATCTGATATGGTTTCTTCATAGCGACTCTCCTTTTTCTCGCGAAAGAAAATTTGCTCTCAGCCTATCAAGGCTTCGAGCGGGAGTCGCTAATTTCTACGATCTACCGGGCATTCCCTCGCCGACCGAAAGGCGATTAGATCGAATTTGTTATCGGAGACAATGCCGAGTAGATAAGGGCGAGCACGACGAAGCTTCGAGAGTGACTTCTTGTATAACCGGCGGCCTGCCCAATTGAGAAGATACTCGCTGTCGATTTTATCTCCGTACGGTACCCTCTCATGCGTGTCCCGGAACAGTTCGTCCATATGTCGTTGGAATGCGGAGGCCAGGGCTTCTCGAGCCGCAGCATTTCGGCCAGCTTCAAGGTGCTCGGCGGCGGCTTGGAGCAACAGCCCGACGGCGGGGATGGGTACCACCGCTGTCGGCTTCGCAAAATCCTTCCTCGCGACGCACCGTAACAGGACTTCGAAGTCTTCCACTGCGGCGATTCCTGAATCGATCTCTGCACTGATTTCGTCTTCCAGCTCTGGACTAAAGTGGACGGTAGGATTTAGAATAAAGCGCCGTGCGTGCTTAATCTCTGCAATCACGCCAATGGCCCAGACGTGGTCAACCGGACTGCCGAGGGTGTCAAGATGTCGCGTAATACTCGACAAGAACGCTTCCGTGTTCAGGTTCCGGCGTGATTCCGCGTACTCTACTGGCAGTCGCCATTTAGAACAGTACCAGCCCATGATTGATTCCCAGGCGGTGCGTGCGTATACAGCTGCCGCCTTCGCGTCGCCCCGGTTTAACTGCTCGCGCGCTTCTGTCAGCAGACTGCTGCTCTCCGCCACGATAATCGGGCACTCTGTTCCGACTGACTTCCCGAGCCGAAAAGTTACATTACGCCATTGGTACGACCATTTGGAATCATCTATGCGAGCCTTGAGAATTTCAAACCAAGCTTTATGGTAGGTGAGAATAAACACTTGCCAGTCCTGGAACTCCTTCTCAATAATTCGGAGGACCGCCATTCGATTGACCATGTCTAAACCGATAAGAATATCGTCGAGAATCAGCAGTCGCAGCTGTGGCGCAGGTAATTGCTTTAAGGCGGCGAAGTAGATGGCAATTGCCAGCGCTGATAGTCGAGCCTCGTTCAAGAACCCGTAGTAGTCGGGCTGAGCAAGGAGACGGAATGACGGCCGAGCGACGACACGCGGGGCGAATAACACTTTCGGCGGCCATATATATCGGGCGTAAGCGATCTCGACGTCGGCCGCAAGGTCGCGGTCAAACATCTCAAGCAGGCTCGACGCGCTACGAAAAGCGTCCTTAATCACCCGCTCAAAGCCCGCGTTAAAACTCGCGAGAACCTGATCGAGGTCCGGTGGCTTTCGTTTATAGGGCGAGAAGGCTGATTTAATCTCGTTCCACTGTTCCCCGAACGTCTTACCAGGAGTGCTGACGGGATTCCTGAAGTGGGTAAACAAAACCTCAATAAAGAGAGGGAACAGATCAACTTCATGCTGGGCTGTCGGAAGTAAATTTATCCTTAAGAGCGATCTGTAGTCGAGGCAGCCTTTGCCTTGATTTAGGCTCCGCATCTCTGGGGTTCTTGCATCGTTAGTGCTCGCTGACCATTCGTACACCTTAGTTGGAGAAGCAGCGCCACGTGCAGCGCCTGTTTCCGTGAAGCTCAACCGCACGCGCGCCGGATCAGTATTGAAACGATATCGATAGTCATCGTATTTCAACGCCCTGGTCTTATTGATTAAGGGGTCATAGAAACGGCGATCCGGATTCTCGACAAAATCTGTAATCGAGTGAAACAACGATGACTTACCGGTTCCATTTTCACCGTAAGCAAGCAGGTTGGAACCTCCCGGAAGATCGACCTCGAAGTGGCCTCGAAAAGCTCGGTAATTTTCAATCTCTATCTTTGTTAGTCGAGTGGGGGTCGTCCGCTCGGTAGGAGTCATCCTTTGCCTTCCATAATTCGGACTTCATCGAGACTGTCGAGTGCAAATAGACCCTGCCGAAGCGCTGTATCTGGTTGATACAGCGCCTCGAAGATCCCTTTCAACTCCGACATTTCCTTGCCCTTCATCTCCGATATCGGGCGGAGTTTGGCGTTCTTGGCCAAGTCAAAGAAGCGTAGGTCAACTGCGTGCAGCGACTCCGGCAGGAATAGCTCGTAAGCTAGAGCATTCAGCCACCGTTCAAAATAGCCTGCCACCAAAGCGCGACCCTCCTCTAGGGGTAGCGATTCAGTGCCGTCTTCATACAGCCAGAGAATGTATTCCACGAGGCGCGAAAGGATCGACTCTTGAAGTCCAGTCATCGCCGGAATGGGACAGCGCTGCATGTATTGAGCTTTTAGCCTGAGGAATCCCCCAAATGGTACGCCCTGATCGGTGTGAACCCACCATTTAACGGCGCTGCTCTGTAGGATGCCGATCACTGCGAGCGAAGGCGTTGGCAGGACGAACGTCGTGTCGCCACAGTATGAACCTTTTTTGTCGTACGCGAAGGCAAAAGTTCGTGAAATATCCTGATAGACAATCTTGGGCTTCGCGAAGAGAAGGCTGTAGCGATACTGCGGCTGTTGCAGCTCGTACCACGCTTGTCTTGTCGCACGTCTTTCGAGTTCCGCCTTGTATTGGCGAAGGTGCTCTTCAATCAAGGGATATTTCTTGATGTCCACGCCATGATATGTGTAGATGAGCCATGCCTCGGTGGGTCTTACAGTCCAACGTCCGATGTCCTTTCCGCGAATGAATGGTTTGATAATCTCCTTGGCGTGGGGATCTTGGCATAGTTTACGGCTCTGCTCAGCGGTTAAGATGAAGGCCTTGTTGAGCCCTGTCTTCACTCCGTAAAGGATTCCGTCAGTTGCAATCTTTTGAAGAGGTGTTCCACGATTCAGCGACGCTAACAAACGGGACTCGACGCCTCCAACAAGCCTCCACGGTTCGCTTGAAAACGATGTTTGCGGAACCCGCGCAGCTCCTTTGCTGGCGATCTCGGGCAATTCCTCCAGCGACTGATCTTCCCGCCACTTCGTGCAAGAAACCAGTGCATCCGCCGTCTTAGGCTTCCTAACAACTATGATTGCCGGCTCAACTACGGCATCAAATACTTTCGTTTCCGCGAAATCAACTAGAGTAGTAACCGTAGTTGTCTCAAGTAGGTACTTTCTAAGATGTTCACCAAAGTTCACGTTCAGATAAGTATTACTCGAAATGAAAGCCAAACAGCCCCTCGCGCGCAGAATGCTCAGGCCGAGGCCGTAGAAATATACGTACAGATCTGCTCGTCCAGCGAATAGCTGCGGGAAGCGGCGCTTCAAAGCTGCTTTCTGGTCTTTAATGAGTTCCATGCGAATGTACGGCGGATTCGCTATTACGACGTCAAACCCCCCAGAGTCCTGGAACACTTCCGCGAAATGAAGACGCCAAAGGAAAAATGGCTTTCGATGTGTGGCAGCGGCCTTTTCCAACTTGACGAGAGCTTCTTCTCGACCTTGCTCGTGCAGCGTGGCGCGCATGAATTCCCACTCCGTGTTCTCTAGTTCCGTCCGGAGCTTGGCCTTCTTCGTTCGAGACGACTCATCGAATATTTCCGCGTGAAGTTGCCTGATCCGCTTCAGCCCACTCAACGAACCAAGATTTAGATAGGGCTGTTCGGCATTGGTCTTCTGCGCTGGATTCTCGAGAATCGAGAGTTCCCTCGCAAGTCGAGCGCCAGCTTCCTTGATTTCGACGGCAAGCTTTCGCGTCATCTGCCCCGAGGACTGAAGCCGTAACATTTCCGCTTCTAGTCGTTTTTGTCGCTCTCTGTTCAATGCAATACGGGGGGCAGGTGCCGCTTCGTCTTCCTGCTCAAGAAGTCGCTCGTCAAGAAGACGAACGCCGTCGAACTCATCGAGGAGCGAGTTTCCCTGCATTATTTTGTAGTCCAGGTTCGGGAGCGGCTGGATGTCTGCTAGCTCGCCTTCATCCACCACCATTGAGAGCCAGAGCCGAAGCTTGGCGATTTCGACCGCGCCCGGATCCTCATCCACGCCGTACAATGAGTGCTGAATCGCATGACGCTTGAGCGCATAGGCAGAGCGCGGGTCTTCTTTTCCCAATCGGATCGTTGTTTTCACCTTCCTGATTGCCGTGGTGAGCGCCATGCGTGCTCGGACGATTTCCTGCATCATGCCGACAGGAAAGGCGCCCGATCCCACTGCCGGATCACAAACTGTGATACTTGCGAGAAGTTCGTCAAGCCGATCGGCGTTCTGCCCGATTGATTCGGGAAGGCGCTTGTCCATGTGCGCCTGTGTCTGCTTCGCTTCAAAATCGGCGAACCGCTCAGCAAAATGGAGAAAAGAGTCAATTTCTTCATCCGGAATGTCGGGTGTTTGGGCCTCCAAGTAGTGCTGCAAAGATCGCCGGCACATGTAATGAACAATCACTCGGGGCGTGTAGTATGTACCACCACTTCGGCGCACATTTTCTGGAAGCAAGTTCTCGAAGATCTTACCGAGCATCTCCGGATCAACGGCCACCTCCTTCTCCAGTGGTTCTGCTTCATTGACGGTGAAATTATAACGACCAAAGACGTCAAGAATGCCCGTTCCGACGTCCCCGTCACCGGTGAGCTCATCATTCGAAAATAGACTGTCGGGAAGGAGAATATCGGTTTCAACCCAACTGTAACCGTACAGTGGCTCGAAGAGACCGCCGTTCAAAAAGGGAATCCGGCAGTCGAATCGTGAGTAATAGTGGTCATCGTCAAGACGGGGTGCAGCGAGAGCCTCATAGAAAAGGGGCTCCAGGATGTCATTGAAGAAGTTTGGTTGTAGGTAACTGATGGAAGTGTGCGCGTATTTTGCGCGGTAATTAAACAGATATCGCACAAAGTCTTTTTGCCCACTGCCCCAAGGCTTTCCGCGCTCGACACCAAACCAACCCTTCTTTTGTAGGAAATAGAGGAAAACAATTTGTCCGAGGAGCTTCTTGGCGAAGTCCTCAGGCGTGATCCCGCGACTGCTGAAATCACTCGCGACCTGGGGCTGGGATTTCAAAAAAGCCTTCAGAGCGTCCGTACATTTCTCGAAAAGGCGGCGATACTGCCCGAAAAACTCCTGCGTGACTTTTTCCACGCTGAATGCTGCCTCGAGCGTAAGAATGCTTGGGTCTGCAAAATCAGTTTCAAGCAACTCAAGGAACTGCTTCTGCGCGGTGTGGCAGTTTTCGCCTTCTCCGACCAAATAGCTGTAGCGCCGGGCTGGAGTCAATTCCGGCCGCGTTGCGACGATCCCACTTTCAGTCGTGTCTAATCTGTAGTCGAGCTTGATGAACGAGAAGCGCCAATCTTTCTCCGATGGGGAAACAAAAGCCGCTATAACCGCTGCTTTGTCTCTCCCGTGGCCTGTGGTTAGATAATCCGCCACAAAATTTCGGAGAGTTACTCGTCCTCTAGCAAGAGTCGTCTCACGTCGGAGGTGGATGATGAGAACGTCTACGCGTTGGCCGCGAGGATCAGTGTACGTACCCAGTCGTATGAAGTGGTTGACGTGGTCTTCAAAAGCGGCCTTCTTCCATGTCCACACCTGTCTCTTTCGTTCGTCCAAATGGTTAACGAGATTCCGCACAAAGTTCGCGAAACGCGATTCGTCAAAGCGACTTTGGAAAGTTTCCTGAACAAGACTGATCGCTTGGCTGTGTTCCATGGCTAAGGAACTGCGAAGTACTCCGAAAGGATAACCTCCCTCGGACTGTAGTCGCGGCGCGCAGCATCAGCGCGAGCCGGTTGAAAAAACTGCGTAGGGATGTCCCTCTTCATGATGCCCAGAAGTTTCAAGGGGTGGGCCTCGCTCCGAAATGCCTCTGCGAGCTTCTTTCGAGTTGGCCGAGGTAGGGAGCCGTCTTCCAGCAGGCCGATAACCCGCCGAATGTACTCCTCGTCGTCTTCCGTGTAGGCCGCGTAAGTACGAACCTCCTTGCTGCGCAGTCGCTGGAGGATCCTCGCGGTAGTGTCTCTCGTGCCGTCGCCAGGCCGAGTTGCCTCCTCATCCGTGGCGGCAACGAAAGCTGCCTTGTTCTGATCGAGGAGTTTGTAGAAGGTCATCCCCACTTCTGATCGTTGCGTGTCCGGATTGCAGGAGAGCCACCGAGCTGCGGAGAGAAAGTCAAGCTCCTGGGAGGTTGTCCCAGGCTCGCTCATAAAGAACTTCTCCAGGCGCCCTTTTCGGAAATACGTGAGTAATGCAGGAGACGCACAGCCTTGTTGGGTAATACGCCCCGAGCGGGCCTTCTTAGGAAGGCGTTTTATTCGTTCGAAAAGATCGGGTCGTTCGTCGCGAATTCGACGAATGAGGTTCAGATACTCAAGCTCACTTTCCTGCTGCTCATCTTCTCCTGTTAGCGTGTTTTTGGAGAACAATTGCTGAAAGAGATCGTGGCTCTTAATTTCCTCACCCTCGGTTAGGAGCTGGGCGTCGGCTCCTAGCATTTCGATGAATGCCTGAATCTTCGCTTCGGCTGCCTCTCGCAGCTTGATAAAATCATTCCCCTGTTCGGTCGGGAAAAAATGGAAAGTGTATATCCGTTCATGGGTGGTATCCACCCGGTTGACGCGGCCGACGCGTTGGATCAGTCGCGTGGGATTCCACGGAATGTCATAATTCAGCACAATGGCAGCACGATGCAGTGAGACACCTTCCGAGAGAACTTCAGTGGAAACGAGGATTCGGTAGTCATCCGCAGGCTTGGCTGCTCGTGCGTCAAAGTTGCGGATAACTTCCTCGCGCACCAAGGGGTCGGAGTCCCCCGTGAAGACTACTACCTTTTCGTGTAATTCATCTCGCAGACGCTTGGCCAGGTAGAGCGCCGTCTCCTTTGATTCTGTGAAGATAATTACGCGCTCTCGAGCGAGGATTGTGCGGTCTCGTAGCGCAGTGACAAGCTGATCCCATTTCGGATCGCGGTCAATTGCCGCCCATTCTCCCTCTATGTCCCGTAGAAGAGCAAGATCGTTCCTGAGGTCTTCCTGAAACCTAGCGTTGAAGGCGGAAGCGGGCAGCTTTTCCGCGAGGTCGGCATCCACTAATTCCTGGGCGGCCTCCCAATCATCCTGATCCAGCAGTTCGAAGATCCGCCCAATGTACTTCTTGCTGATAAAAACTGCGCCATGCTCGAACGCCCTAAGAAACTGCTCATAAGTGCGGATAAATCGAGCAAGCGTGAGGCGAAAGGCGTGGAAAGAACTTTCAAGCCGTTTAACAAGAAGAACCTTCATAAATCTGGCCAAGTTCGTCTGAGCCGTGATTTCACTTTCGGCCCGCTCGCCTTCATAGTAGGTCAGCGGTCGATAGCGAGCGTACGAGAAATCGTGCGCCAAACGCTCGATCGTCTTGGTGAAGACTCGATTCTCCAGAGGGTTGAGTTGATAGAAGAGCGCCTCGGGGGGCATTACCTCCGGAAATCGGAGATTCTGTGCGGCAAGGTCGGTTGCATAGTAGCGAGAGACCTCAGTCCGAGTGCGTCGAATCATCAAGTACTTGAGTACTTTCTCACGAATCTCCCGCGCATTCTCCCTTACCATTGCGATGTATTGCTCCCGGTCGTTCTGGCGGTCAAGGCCCTTCAATCGCTTTTCCAATTTTGCGAAAAAGGCTTCAAGGTCTCTGACGTTCGGAATTGTGCTGGCTTTGCCGTTCTGGAAGAGCTTCACCTGGCTAAGAATGTCGTGCGGCCTATTGTTCAATGGTGTGGCCGAGACTAAAATGACTCGTTTCCCTCGACAAATCTGTGCCAAACGTTCATAGGTCTGATTCGTTTCTGTGCGGAAACGGTGACTCTCATCAATGAAGACGTTGTCGTAACTCTCGACCCCTTGACGGAGGAGGTCTTCGAGCTTTCCGGCAGATTGAAATTTTGTCTGCCGAACTTGAAAATCTCTGAAGACATTAGGCCAGGAGCCGGGATTGTGCTCGTCGAGAAGAGCGGGCGGCGCTATTACCAGAATCCGCCCAGAAAGTTGCTGGGCGAGCAGCGTAGCCATGTAAGTTTTCCCGAGTCCCACGACATCAGATAAGAAGACGCCGCCATACTCGTCTAACGTTCGCCGTGCGGCAGTCACGGCGTCATCCTGATACTTCAGTTTCTTGAACTGCGTCGGCCGATAGAACAGTTCCGTGTCTTCGGATCGGCTCAGCTCCGCTCTGAAGTACTCGTACAGAAACTTCAGGAATAACTGGTACGGAGTAAATTGAGCAAAGGGTGACAGAATCTCGATGGTCTGGACGTAGTTTTGCGACACTTCAACTGCGCCTGCCCACAACTCGTTGAACTTGGCAAGGGCGAACTCATAATCGGAGCGGTTCTTCAGCTCCACATTGAATTCCAGATTCGCCACCAGCCCAGCCTCGGAGAAGTTGCTGGAGCCCGTGATGACCCGACCCCTGTCGATGTGGCCGTCCACAAACGTCATGACGTAGACCTTCGCGTGAAGCTTTCCAGAAGGGAACACGCGCACCTCCAGTTTGCCGTTCTTGACCCACTCGATAAACCGGCGAACACCCTCCTCGACTTCTGTGCTGTCCTCGACGTTTTCAAGCTCGGCGAGGATCTTGCCCGGGATGCGTTCCTTGGTTTCAGCGTGAGAAGCAAGAGCGAAGCCCATCTGCTCCTTCGCGCGGGACAGGAGATCAAACGTGGGATGGTCGGTCTCCAGACCGATGAGAATGCGGACCTTCTCCGTGGAAGTTAATGGACCCACGAGCCGGCGAAAGCCACTGATGTAGAAATAGCCGACAAGACAATCGAAGCAGCGTGTATTGCTTCCGAGCAACACGCCGAATCGGTCGGCAAGGCTCTGGCCCGGCGCATTCGTGATGAACGTGAGGTCAGATGACATAGTGTTCGAGATGAACTGACCTGACCGACATTTCGTAACAGTCAGATAGAAGAGTATAACTCGACACGCAGACCAGGAGCCGTTGGGCTCTGATCACCCCTTCGTTTGCTGGCGGATTTTGGTCCGTTCCCCGTCGACCAACGCGAGGGCAGCCCAGCACGGCTGGTTCACCCGATCTATTTCCTCAGACTCTCTTTCAGCCCGCGACTTGGTCACTTGGTCGTTGCGGCTCTTCCCTTTGCCGTCGAGCCAACTGGAGCTTGACTAGCCAACTGCGTTGAACGGTGTGACTATCCTTCATTTGTGTGATTGAGCCAAAAATTTTACCGTCCCGCACCCCCTCCGCCATTTCCTTTATAAGGTGACAGATCTTGTCAAAGCCATTGGGCTTTAGAAGGAGGCGGGGCGAATGCAGAATCTACAGGATATTCAACGCGATACGTTGTCAGCGTCACTTGACGCCATAGGCGGGGAGCCGCTGGCCGGATCAGGCTTTGAGATGGAGGAGCCGGAAACGGGCTTCTCTACAACCGACGAGGTTCGGGAGTGAACCGCTATGGCAACCACAACCTCCCAACCTTCCGAGCATCGGTACACCGATAGGCCGGCACTGCGAGACTTCCGCCAGGAAGTTACTGACAACATTGTCCAAATGCTAGAGCGCGGGGTGGCTCCGTGGCAGAAGCCTTGGGAGCCTGGAGCGAGCGCGCTCGGCATTCCATTCAATCCTACGAGCGAAAGAGCGTATCGCGGCGGCAACGCCATCCATTTGATGGCCAACGGCCTTCAACGCGGATACCAGGACCCCAGGTGGATGACATACAAGCAGGCCGCTGAGAACGGATGGCAGGTGCGCCGCGGCGAAAAAGGCACTCAGATTGAATATTGGGAGGCCAAAGAACCTTCGAGCAGAACGCAGCCATCCACGGCTGACGCAGCCGGCGACTCAAGCACAATCAATAGCAACGACGCGTCCGCCGAGAAATCGCGGTTCATCCATCGCGTGTACACGGTCTTCAATGCCCAGCAGATGGACGGCATTCCGCCGCACAACCCCAAACAGCGCACAACCTTTGAGGCGGTCCAGACGGGCGAGCAGATCCTAGACAACTCTGGCGCGAACATTGCCCATGACCAGGCGGATCGCGCATTCTACAGCCGTTCAGAGGACAGTATCCACTTGCCGCCGAAGGACGCCTTCCGAGACGCAGCGGGCTACTACGGCACGGCGCTGCATGAATTGGCCCACTGGACGGGTCACCCGTCGCGCCTCGACCGATCAACCCTTACCGAGTCGTATCGTTTCGGCGACGCGAATTACGCGAAGGAGGAACTTCGTGCGGAATTGGCGAGCGTGTTCCTAGCAGCGCAACGGGGGATTCCCCACAATCCCGAGCAGCACGCCTCTTACGTCAACTCCTGGATTGGAGCGCTTAAGCGTGACAAAAGCGAAATCTTTCGCGCGGCTCACGACGCCTCCAAGGCGACGGATTTCATTTTAGCGCTGGAACGGGACAAATCCATTAGCGAGGAGCATCTGGCCAGTGGGCCAGTTCTAACTTCTAGGACTTCCGGTAGTTCGGTCACGGGCATCTTGGAGCAGGAAGCCGAGGAACTTCACCATGATCGGGAGCGGGTCGACGAGAAGGAATCCGACGCAGACTTGAACGCCGCGGCTCCCGTGATTCTGGAGCCTGCCGAGAACGCGAACGAGCACACGGCTCCGGCGCGGGAGTCCACTCAGTACGCTGCCCGCTATGAACCAGGGAGCGGCACCGTCAATGTTCACACCAAGCAGACAGCGACGGACCGGCGGAATACGGTCGATGCACCGACCAGTGACTCGCTAGCAGAGGCCAAATCGATCACCTCGAAGGTGCTTGGCGACACCGCCAAAACGCTCGCTGCACAGACAGACAGTGGCGCCTATCGTGGCCCTATTATCGGCGAGACCGAGCATCACCTTATCCAATGCCAATCTGCCCGGACCGGAATCGCTCATCCCAAAGATCTTCTTGATCGGCAACCGCAGATCGGCGACAACGTGCGCATCAACTACTCCGATGCCAGAGGCGTGGTTCACGAAGTCCGAGAGCGCGCTAAGGCGCAAGAGCGCGGTCGATGACGAGGTAACTTCATGGCAAAGAAACAACCGGAACTGTACCGCGTTCCTCGTAAGCCGGGATACCTCGGAGGCTACAACTGGCGGGCGACCGCGTTCGGATGCCTTCTACTCGTTCTCGTCAATTTCATCGCGACACAGTTTATTGCCGCCCGCTTCGGATATCAGCCCGCCCTTGGTGCGCCTATCCTGCGCGCGAAGTCGGCCACCCTCTACGAACCATTCTCTTGGATCGTGTGGGGATGGCGCTATTGCACTTCTCAGGATGAAAGGATTCGCCGGCCATTCTTTGAAGGCGAAATGATCGTCTTCGTGGGTAGCTTCTTGTGCGTCGGTATCTTCTTCGTGCTCGCTGGACGCCGCACGCGCAAGCTGACTGAGAACGCTGAAGATCTCCATGGTTCTGCGCGATGGGCCGACGAGGACGATGTTCAGGACACGGGGCTGCTGACCGCGGGGGAAGGCGTGTACGTCGGTGGGTGGCAGCCAGAAGGCGGCCACCGGCTGAATTACCTGCGACACAATGGGCCTGAACACGTCCTCGCGTTCGCACCAACGCGTTCCGGCAAAGGTGTCGGCCTGGTCATCCCGTCGCTGTTGGCCTGGGATGAAAGTGCCGTGATCTATGACATCAAAGGCGAGAACTGGGCGAAGACGGCGGGGTTCCGCAGCGCACGGGGCCAGCTCTGCTTCAAGTTTTCGCCGGTAGAACAGCAATCCAGTTCGCGATTCAATCCCCTGAGCGAAGTGCGGCTGTTCACGCCGCGCGATGTCAGCGACGCGCAGAACATCGCGAACATGATCGTGCGTACCGGCGAAGACAGTCCGCAGGAACGCTACTGGCAGGAGGCCGCCGCCTCCATCACTACGGGAATGATCCTGCACGTTTGCTACGAAGCCGAGCTCGAAAACCGCGTAGCATGTCTAGCCGACCTCTCGCACGTGTTCACCCGGCCAGGTTCCGGTTTCCGCGACACGCTGAAGGAACTTCTGAACTTCGAGCACGATCCGGGACACAAGCATGGTTGGCGGATGCCGAGCGGCAACACGACGGTCACGCATCCAGTTGTGCGCGAGAAAGTGCAGGAGATGCTGGACAAGGAGGAACGAGACTTTGGAGGCGTCCTCTCCACGGCAAAAACGGCGCTCACGCTTTACAGCGATCCACTGGTAGCGAACAACACGTCGGCAAGCGATTTCACAATCGAGGATTTGGTGAATCATGAGCGGCCTGTGTCGCTGTACCTTGTGGTTCCACCCTCGGACAAGATCCGTCTGCGCCCTCTGATCCGGCTGATGTTGACAATGACCGTGAATCGGCTCACCGAGAAGATGGTCTTCCAGGGCGCGGAGCAGAAGCGCAACAGACATCGCTTGCTGTTGCTTATCGACGAGTTCCCTTCGCTGAATCGGATGGAGGTTTTCGCAGACGCACTCTCGTACATGGCCGGATATGGATTAAAGGCTTACTTAATCACGCAGGACATCCGCCAGATCGTTGACGCGTACGGCAGCAACGAGAGCATCGTTTCGAACTGCCACGTCCGCATCGCGTTTGCGCCCAATCAGTTCGAAACCGCCGAACTGCTCAGCAAAATGAGCGGCACAACCACAGTACAGAAGGCGAGCTATAACTTCAGCGGCTCGCGGCTTTCTCCGGTCATGGCGCACGTCAACGCCAGCGTGGATCACATTGAGCGGCCTCTGATGACGCCGGACGAGGTGCTGCGGTTGAAGCCTCCGCAGAAGCGGGGCAGCGGCGGCGAGGAGCGAATCGTGGCACCAGGCCAAATGCTGATCTTCGTCAGCGGTCACCGCCCGATCCTCGGTACACAAATGCTGTACTTCCTCGATCCCGTGCTCAATTCGCGCGCTCGACTGGCTCCCCCAACTGCGCTGTTCACTTTGGAAGACGGCAAGCCCGTCCCACAACACGCATTCAATCGAACCCGGAACGTGGTCAGCAAGCCCGAGGTCCTGCCTCTCCCTGAGCCGCCTCCACCGACGGATATCGAACAGTACCTCATAGAAGAAAGTCAGATTGAACAAGGAGAACCATAACCATGCAGAGAAATCGTCTCGAAGTCGCAGGATATCTTGCGGCAAAACCCGCCCTTAGGCGTCTTCCGTCCGGAACACCTGTCGCAAACGTCCGGCTCGGGGAAAGTTATCGTTATCAGGACGGCGACGGCAAGCCTCAACAACACACGAACTGGCACAGCTTGTCATTCTACGGGGACCTTTCCCTGGTGGCCTTGACCTTCGACAAGGGCGACAACATCTTTGTCGAGGGCACCATCGAGCAGCGCCAGTTCAAGCCGAAGGGTGATGGAGTCGAACGGACGGTCCAGGAAGTTGTAGTTCGTAGCTGTCACTTGATTGCCGCACCGCGTCGGACCACCGGGGCGGCCAAATTTTCAGCGGCTGAGGAGTGTGCTGTCCCGGATCTTCAGAAGGGAGCAATCGACCATGATGCCTGGCCCGCTGGATAGAGTGAGGAACACACGCTTTGCGGTAGTTCGACGCATTGGCTCAGTTGTAGTTATTGTTTCAGTCGGGACGTTTCAACTCTGCGTTTTACTCGGCATCCGCATCAATACCTCACCGTCACTACCAGTAGGACTGTATTTGGTCACGACGGAAGGAAACGCAAACCTGATTGAGTTCTGCCCGGTTGAACCTTTTGCTGCGCTGTCGCTTGTTCGAGGATACCGTAGTCCCGGCGTTTGCCAGGACGGTGGCGCTCCTCTGCTAAAGCCGATCATTGCAAAGCGCGGGGATCTGGTTGACCTGTCCGCGCACGGAATTCGTGTGAATGGAATACTTCTCGCCAGCACGGCCCCACTGGCGAAGGACACAAAAGGTAGGCCACTTAAACCGTGGCCTTTCGGACGTTTTGAAGTGGCACCCGGAACGGTTTGGGTGGCCTCCTCGTATGACTCACGCAGCTTTGACAGCCGTTACTTCGGGCCGGTTTCGACCGTGGCTATTCGTGATCGGGTGAAGGTCTTGCTAACCCTATGAACGCCAAACAAATGGACAGCCGTACCCACTTTAAAGAGACGCTGGCGTTCTACTTAGCGATCGGACTCGGTTTGGGAGTATCGACCGGCCATCCCCTGGGCATTGCCGCAGCAACAGCAATGCCGCTCGTGTGCCTCTCGCCCGGAACACGCAAGGGCGCATTCAAAAGCTCATTGGCCTACTACGCTGCCGCCTTATGGCCGATAATTCCAGGCTTAGAAGCCTACTGGAAATCCGAGACTCCCCTCATACCTCTTTTGCTTTGGATCGTGACTGCGATCCTGCTCTCGCTCCCCTGGACGCTGGCGTGGACATCGCGTCGCATCCATTGCTTATGGCGAGCGGCGCTCGCGCTACTGGCAACAATTCTTCCACCTCTCGGAGTTATCGGACTTGCTTCACCAGTCACGGGAGCAGGCTATCTTTTTCCCGGCGCGGGCTGGGCCGGATTGGTGACCGTCGCACTGTTACCAGGGATCGTGCTGTCGACGCAAGTTCTGGGCTCACGCCTTCGGGTTGCTGTTCTCTTTTTCATGATCTGTTTCTTTGTGGGAGTCGCTAGCGGTGATCGCTTCCGACATCTCGGCGATGCCGAGCCTCCTCGCGGATGGGTTGCAGTCGACACGCATTTCGGTGATGTCTCCGAACCTTACCGCGAGTTCGCGGCGGCTCAATTTGTCCAGCGGAAGGCAGCCGACAGTTCGGCGCGGGTAGTCATCTTTCCTGAGTCCGTTGTGCCGCGCTGGTCCGAAGCAACCGAAGCGTTTTGGAGTAAAACACTCAATCAATCTCGAAGACGCGGCCAAACACTCGCAATCGGTGCTGGGCTCCCGGCTCAGACTGCAACTCCCAAAGACAAATCGCAGAAGCCGAACGACTTGAAGGCATATGATTTCGGTGCTGCAATCGACACCTTGCGGAACATGGATATGCAACAACATCTTCCTGCTCTTAGGAGCCGGAGTTTCAGCAACTGGACAAAACCGCAAGGGGAGCCGATCGACAACACGATGCTGATCGTCGGCGCGGAATCAGCCACGTTTTACCAACGTGTACCCGTTCCGCTGGGAATGTGGTTGCCTTCCAGCCGAATCAGTGTGCCTCTTCGGCTCGATGCTCCCGGTGTTGTTGCGCTCGACCATCAGCGCGCTGCGGTACTGATCTGCTATGAGCAATTGCTCACATTCCCGATCCTTGCGTCGATGCGGCAGCATCCGACGGTCATCGTCGGGATTAGCAACACCTTTTGGGTTGATCACACCAGCATTCCGCTCTACCAGGTGAATGCCATGCGGTCCTGGGCAAAGCTTTTTCGCCTCCCATACTTGCTGGCGGTCAACTCCTGAGGGTGCGCCCGCCGGGGGGATCGCGATGTCAAGGCCACGCACAGACCGTGAGTCGAACAGCGTCGGACAGCTCGGTCTTTTCTCGGAAACGAACGAAAACGAAATCGAGGATAATTTAACAGAGGGCCAAGCTGATGACCGAAACGACGACGCTCACACCACTCGGACATCTCATCCTGGAGCACTGGCGACGCTATCGGCCGATGATGGTCGAGAAGCTGGATCAGGGGAATCAACTCCAGCCAGCGGTCTTCGCGGCACAGGAGCTGACGGGGGACCTACTCTACGAGTTGACGGTAGTTCAGAAGATGGACTACCAATTCGCGTGGGAGATCGCGACGAAGGAATGGGCGTTCCTCCCGGACGAGGAGGATCAGCCGCAGCTATCGTTCGATCCAGCGACCCTCGACCCGCACCAACCCTTGCCCGCGATCTCCGCATAACCACTGCTCACGCTATCGGTGAGGGCAGCCTAAAGCAGAAAGCCCTAGCGAATCTCGCCGCCGTCCGTACACTGAAAATAATAGAAGCTGAGAGCCGCCTGGCAACGCCAGAGGAAAAAGCGGTGCTCGTGAAGTACGCCGGATGGGGCGCGATGCCGAACGCTTTTGCTGCTCCAGCGCCTCGAGAGTGGCAAACTGTCGCCGAAGAGCTAAAAGATTTGTTGAGCTCGGACGAGTATACGTCGGCTCGCGCCTCTACGCCGAACGCACATTACACATCACCCGAAGTAGTCCAGGCGATCTGGCAAGCGATGGAGCGCTTCGGACTCCAGCCAGGAGCGAAGATTCTTGAACCGTCCATCGGTGTCGGTCACTTCTTTGGTCTCATGCCTGAAGGTTTGCATGCCGGCGCGAGGCGCACTGGCGTTGAGCTCGATTCCGTTACGGCTCGCATCGCTGCCCAACTCTACCCCGATTCAACGATTCACCCCAGGGCTTTTGAAGATACGCCGCTTCCCAACGATTTCTTTGACGCAGCCATCGGGAACATCCCGTTCGGAAATTATCCGGTGCACGATCCGGCATATCGCCGAAGTCCGCAATTGACCCGTTCTATACACGATTACTTCCTAACGAAAGCGCTCGATGTGGTTCGTCCAGGGGGCCTTATCGGGCTGATTACCAGCCGCTACACGATGGATAGGGAGGATTCGACAGTGCGACGCCATCTTGCCGATGGGTCGATCTTGCTGGGCGCAGTGCGGCTCCCCAACACTACGTTCAAAGCGAACGCGGGAACGGAAGTGACTACGGATATTTTGTTCCTCCAGAAGCACTCGCGAGGAATGCCGGCGCCTACCCAAAGTTGGAGCGATCTGACCTCCATTGATACGGCAGACGGTCCGATTCGGATCAACGAGTACTTTGCCCGGCACCCAGAGATGATGCTGGGTCGCATGGGAATGGAATCGGGGCAGTATGGGATAGCTCCGGCCCTGATCGGAAGCCTGGCGCCAGGTGATTTGGAAAAGGCCGTTGCAGTTCTTCCAGCCTCAGTGTACAAGCTCAGGGAGAGTTCCGGCCCGCCACTCCCTGTGCCCACGGATCAAGTTCCCGCGCTTGGCGAAGTTAAGGAAGGTGGCTTGGCCGATCGCGATGGCCAGATCGTCGTACGCCGCGGCGCTGCGTTCGAGGCTCTGACGCTACCCGGTTCGGTACGCGCACGGATTCGCGGAATGCTTCAGGTTCGCGACGCGGTGCGCGAGGTGTTCCGCACGCAGCTTGCCGAGGACTCGGACGAAAGCATTGTCAGAACTCGTCGCCACCTAAACCAAACGTACGATTTCTTCATTTCCCGGTTTGGGCCTCTCAACGCGAGGGAAAACGTGAAAGCCTTCGGTCGCGATCCGGACCATCCACTTCTCCTCTCACTAGAGGAGTTCAACCCAGAGACAAAACGGGCGGCCAAAACCTCGATCTTCGAACGCCGCACATTGGAGCGCTACCGCCCTGTGGAGCGAGTCGAAACCGCGTCGGAAGCGCTACTCGTGTCCCTCAACGAGACGGGCCAAATCAGTTGGCCTCGCATGGAATCTTTGACCGGGCGAAGTGCACCCGAGTTGCAGGACGAACTTGGATCGCTCGTATACCGAAATCCCGAGGGTGGCGATTGGGAGACGGCTGACCGGTATCTCAGTGGCAACGTGCGCGCGAAACTTGCCGTGGCCCAGGCTACCGAGCAAATCGACCCGGCGTTTCGCCGAAATGTCGAAGCTCTGCGGGCGATACAGCCCAAAGATCTGGAACCCAGCGAGATCGAAGCGCGCCTCGGCTCATCGTGGATTCCTCCTTCAGACATCCGCTACTTCGTGGCCGAGTTGTTGGATGTGCCGAGCGCTAGTGTGAAAATCGGACACGCCGACAGCATCGCGACCTGGACAATCGAACTCGACTACGCCGCAAAGTATGTTGTCAACAACACGACGACCCACGGGACGTCTCGTTTTCGCGGTTCCGAACTAATCGAACAATCCATGAACGGGCGCACCCCCACCGCATACGACGAGCATGAGGACGGCAGCCGCACCGTAAATCAGTTGGAAACAATTGCCGCCCGAGAGAAGCAGCAGCAATTGAAAGATCGGTTTCGGGATTGGGTCTGGGAAGATCGCGAGCGGGCCGGCCGGTTGGCCGAAGAATACAACCGGCGATTCAACAGCATTCGGCTCCGCGATTTCGATGGTTCGCATCTGACCTTGCCCGGCATGGTGCGTACCTCACTTCGCGACGGGGATCTTGCGCCACATCAAAAAAATGCTGTCTGGCGCATCCTGCAGGGCGGTAGCCCGCTTTTGGCGCATGTTGTAGGGGCCGGCAAGACGTGGACCTTGACTGCCGCCGCGATGGAACTCCGACGCCTGGATTTGGCGAAGAAGCCTATGTTCATAGTGCCGAATCATCTGGTGGACCAATGGGGCGCGGAGTTCCTGAAGTTGTATCCACAAGCCCGATTATTTGTCGCTGGTAAGGACCACTTCGATACCGGCAATCGTCAACAGGCGATGGCTCGTATCGCCACTGGAAACTATGACGCCGTGATCGTGTCCCATCGGTCATTCGAGTTCCTACCAGTGTCAGATGTCTACTTCAACGACTTCATCAAGAAGCAATTGGCGGAACTTGATGCCGAAATAGGTATCGCCAATGAATCCCAGGACGACAACCGCCGCATCGTGAAAGAGCTGGAAAAAGCTAAGAAACGTCTGACCGTCAGGCTCAAGAAACGAGCGGACCGCGACTCGAAGGACCGCACATTGACGTTCGAAGAACTTGGCGTCGACCAACTTTTCGTGGACGAGGCAGACTTGTACAAGAATCTGGGCTATGTAACAAAGATGAACCGGATTGCTGGGTTACCGAACTCCGATAGCAACCGCGCATTCGATATGTTTTTGAAGATCCGGTACCTCCAGGAACGGAGCGACGGCCGCGGGGTCGTCTTCGCCACTGGCACACCCATCTCCAATACCTTGGCCGAAATGTACACGATGCTCCGCTACCTTGCTCCCGAAATGCTCGCCGAGCGCAAGGTGGAACACTTCGATTCGTGGGCCGCAAACTTTGCCGAATCGGTGACATCGCTCGAACTCGCGCCGGATGGATCGGGATACCGGATGCACACCCGGTTTGCCAAATTCATCAACCTGCCGGAACTGCTTTCCGTATTCCGGACCGTGGCCGATGTTCAAACAGCAGATATGCTGAACCTGCCGCGGCCAGATCTGGAGAACGGCAAACCAGCGGTTGCGTCAGCACCCGCGAGCCCGGAGTTGAAGGCATTCGTCCGAAGTCTCACGGAACGAGCCGAGCGGCTGAAAAAGGAGCGCGTGGACCCCTCCGTGGACAACATGCTGAAAATCACCGGCGAGGGGCGAAAGGCAGCGCTCGATATGCGACTCGTCGATCCTAGCGCCAATCCCGAGCAGGAGACCAAGATTGATCTCGCGGTTTCCCGCATCATCAGGATTTGGAACTCGACTCAGAACGAGCGGTCCACCCAACTGGTCTTTAGCGATCTTTCGACGCCTGATCCGGAACGATTTAATGTTTACGATGATGTCCGTTCGAAGCTAATTAAAGCGGGCATCCCCGCCCACGAGATCGCCTTTATCCACGACGCCGAGACTGATCCCGCCAAGAAGCTGCTCTTCGATTCGGTCAACGCGGGGCGGGTTCGGGTGCTGGTCGGATCGACTGAGAAGATGGGCGCAGGCACAAACGTTCAGAAGAGGCTCGTAGCGCTCCATCACCTCGATGCGCCTTGGCGACCGCGCGACATAGAGCAGCGGGAAGGCCGGATCTTGCGACAGGGCAACACGAACAAAGAGGTTCAGATCTTCCGCTACGTCACCGAGGGGTCCTTCGATGCCTACATGTGGCAGACGCTCGAAACCAAGGCCCGCTTCATCCAGCAGGTGATGAGGGGAGAAACCTCGGTGCGCTCGGCGGAGGATCTGGAGAGCGGCGCGCTCACCTACGCGGAAATCAAGGCAATCGCCTCCGGTAATCCCGCCGTCGTTGAAAAGATCAAGATCGATACCGAAATCCGAAAGCTTGATCAGTTGCGCGCCGTTCACGCCAACCAGCAGCGTCACATCCGTTGGGAGATCCGCGACCTGCCTCGTCAAATCGAGGAAGAGAAACGACACCTTGCTCAAATCGAAGCTGACATAGTAACCCGAGATGCAACTGCATCCGCCGAGTTCGGCATGACCGTCGGGAATCGCTTTTTCTCCGGCAAAGGCGCGCGGGAGGCTGCGGCGAACGCTCTCACGTCAGCGATACTTTCTTGGCGAGACGATCAAACGATGCAGGCCCGCGGTGCTCTCCGGGGATTCAAGATATTGAGCAGAGGCAAGAGCGGAGGATTCGGAATGCTCCAGGAAGACGACCGTATACCGGACCTCTTCGTGCGGGGGCGCGGCACTTACTTGGCTAAGGTGAACGCGGCCAATCCTGTTGGGACAATTCAGAGCATCGAACACACCATAAGGAATCTGGACACACTCGCGGCCGAGCAGCAAAGTCGCGTGGCGCGCATCGCGAAAGAACTTGTGGACTACCGATCACAAGCGGATCGCCCGTTCGAGCACGAAGAGCGCCTGAAGCAGCTTCTTGCCCGCCAGTCCGAACTCAATGCCCTCTTGGATCTAGACAAAGGCGATCAACAGGGAGCAGAACCAGTAACCGAACTTCAGGACGGACCTGAAGCAGAGCGGGCGGCTCCCACTCCGCCACGAAGCCGAAGTGATGTCGCGAAGATGGCCGAATCGTACATGCGGGCGTCCGGGACCGCCATTCGAGAAATACCGATCACCCAGCGCGAGCCACCGGAAAGAGGTTCGGTGTCCGGTCAGACGGTTGCGAAAGATGAAGCTCATATCGCCGTTGCCACCGCTGCGAACAGCTTTGTGGTCGTGGAGGCAAGCGGCCTGGGGCGTGATGTACAAATCGGTGAGCGACTGTCACTACGCTTTAGTCAAGGCCGCGCTTCGATGCAAGAGGGACGGGATCGAGGGAGGTAACCCCGTCTTGGAGCGATAAAGCTCATCGTGATGCTTTTCGTGTTCGCCCATAAACCAAAGTTTCGTCATTCGAGTCTTCGAGCCATGCCGCACGAATCCTCGAGACTTCCCGAACAAACATCTGAAGGGAAGTCAAGTTAAATCTCTTTTTTGCGCGCCGTCCAGACATGACAAGGCTTTACTATATTCGTCCCCAATAGGGCTTCACGTTTTGTGAGGACCCGTGCATACCTTGAATGGCGTTAGCACAGCGCAATTCGATATTTGATTCAGACGCAAAGAGCCCGCAGGTTGCATGATCATCAGGGACGGTTACGTTAAATCGAATCCTGCGGATACCAATGTTTCTGCTGCTCAACGAGATCCTCCGGCTTTACATTATCGGCTTCCAGATTCACCGGAAACAACGGAAAGAGCCAGTCATTCACCGCCATATTGTAATCAGAGTTGGGACGCTGTCTTAGAAGTCCCTCTCTCTCAAGCGTTTCCAGTGTCCTTATATTCAGCTTCCGTATCGCTGGCCAATCAACAGCGTGGTTCATTTCAACCTCATTCCAGATCTGGGCTATGATCCTAAGCGACGACGGACTCGTGAAGCCAGCTCCATGGAGAGCCAGAGCGACGTCGAGCACTTTCGGGCGTCGGTCCCACCAGACAAAACGCAAACGCCTTTGGTCGGGACGATGCCAGTGGTGTTGTTCCCGGTAAGCGTCTCGATAAGCCACGTAATCCACGTAAATCGCTTCCTCGCGTTTCCTCAAGGTGTCCTGCGTTCCCTATCCATATGAACTTGAATTTCCTGAAGACTCGCTGGACTGAACATGTTGTAATACATGGCATATAGTCCCTTCGCCAGGTGTTGATTAAAGTAGCCGAGTTGTCTGGCAAAGATGTCGGCAGGTTGTCTCGGACACCGAACCGCATCCAGCAGAATGTGGAATTTCGCGGCCTCTTCCTCTACGAAAAGCTGAAGAATAGTAAACCCCTGCGGTCGATTTGCCTTTAACAATGTAGCTGCGTCCCGCCAGAGTCGGAGTGCGTTAAGCAAACATAGGCGCATTCCCTTTGCCGCTTCTTCGTTGAATTCAGTCGGTCCCAACTGCCCAAGATCCCTTATTGCTCGTGGACGCATCCTTTCACCTCAAGAACGTAGGACTGGTCGGCGAATGCACATGCGGATGACCCTGTCAGTTTCCCAAAGACGTCGGCACAAACATTGCGTCGCGGTTTGGCCCGAGAGAATCCTATTGCGGCGACTGCATCGCCTCGATGAGCCGTGCATATAACCGGGCGGCGTTCACGCACCGGGTGCGCATCCGCGGTGAAGACTTCCACCTTAAATCCTTGCCGGTCCTGAGGTCCATGCACCAAAGCGTTTCAGCAGGTTCCCCAAATCTACTCTCGACGATCATCGACAGCAGCTCCAGATAGGCTTTCAAGTCGTCATTATCCCATTTGGAAGCATGAAGATATACGTATCTGTTTGCACCTCCGTCGTCTGCTGCAATGAAGTGCGGAAGGCCGCTGAGGGTCAAGCCTTCAAAAGCGCATCCGTTTTTGTTTTCGTCACGTAGCAAGCTCTGGCCAAATGATGAGACCCGTGGGTAGAAACGATCCTCAAACATTTCGAATGCAGTGAGATTATCCTTCACAGGATTCGCTCCGCGACTGGCCGAAATGGTCGCCGCTGAGTTCTGCATATTTAGCACTATCGAGTCGCGCTTCTTGCCTTTGGATTTGCAAAACGAGACCACCGCTTCCCGTAGCGGAAAGTAGTATCGGTAGGCGTGAATCTTTCCTTCTTCAATCTTACGAAGCTCAGCTTCCCAACTTGCGGCGGATGCATGCACTAAGCGGCTTAACGGATAGATATGCACTGGGATAGCCACGATATGCGCCCTCCTCTTCGGACGCAGGAACCGCTTCACTTGATACGATTTATTGTAAAACACTCGGTAATCCAAATGTTTTGCAATATCCCTATCGCCTGGGCTAAACCGTACCAGTTGTCGCGATCGCCAGCTGCGCCAGCATCGCATTCATCTCCGCTTGGACGGCGCGGTAGTTGTATGAACTTCTCATCGCGCTCGTCGAATGACGCTCCTTGAGGGACAGATGTTGCGTCCTGCACCGACCGAGCGAGTCCGGCCAGATCGCGGACTGGCATTTCCTTCCCGGAGAGCGAATCATGCCACCCTCGCGCAGGACAGATGAGCAAAGCGGTAGGCAAGCTGCAAGGTCCGTTGCAGCGCGCGATGGCAGGGTGGCCAAAGGTCGGAGGCTCCCCTACCTCGCGGAAACGCTGCGGCGCGCGGGCGTGATCCGGAATCTCTGGTTTTCGCCCGCCTGCGAGAGCCTCGACCGTCACGAAGTATGGACCGTATGCCGCTCGTGAGCAGCACGGTCGACGTAGCGCCATTCAATCGGGATGCGCACATTGCTGCGCTGAGGACCGATCAAGTGGGAAACAGCACCTTTCAGGAGTTCCTCACGGCGTCATGGCAAGCAGGCGTTGTCCGCTACGATGTCGAACTCCGGGCCTTGACTAGAAAGGACATAGAGCCTCCCACAGTGAATTGTCTCGGTGGTGCAACCGGCGATTCCTATGGTTTCCTTTCAGGGTTTACTGGTGGCCTGCAGCTACCCGGACCGTTTGGATATCCGGGAATTCCACCCGGCGGTCGTTGCGGACGCTGATGGTTACGACCGGGAGATCCTGCCCAGCACCGAAACTCCGGGTGAAGTCCGAATCGTCGGTCGCGTTAATGAGACTTAGCTGGTAGGTGCCGGTGGCGACATGCTCGCCGACCTTGCCCGTCATTTCGAACTCCCGGTCGGACAGCTTCGTAAAGCTGTTCGCATCAACGATTGATGTAAACACTTTCTGTCCCGCAGGCAGCGGGCCCTGAAGGCTGAAGCGCACCAGCGCGTATTTCAAAGAGATGGGCTCCTTAAAGGTGACGACGACGCGCACCGTATCGCCGGGGCGGTAAGCGAGGGTGGCTTCCGGCGTATCGGCAGCGGGGGCGATCATGGCTGGCACGGTGAGCAGCCCAGCCAGGGCGAAGATGCGCAGCCCTCCGAAGAGATGTTTCAGGGTTTTGAGCGCAGGAAACATCCTGCGTCTGGCGGAATTCGCCGCGCCCGTTGCGTTTGACGCCGGCAGGCGATGGCGGCCGCGGGTGATATTGCTGAACTGAGTCTGCATACGATTGTTTTCTCCAACCGGGGCTTGAATTTGCTCGCCGCAGTTGTCCGCGACTGGCGTCCCCACCGGCTATTGGTTTGGAGGTGCGAGTTTTTACGCTCAAAAAAACTTCATTTCCGGGGTAAGAACTTAGGTCCCCGTGCGAATAGAATCATTAGGGCGGTTAACGGGCAGGAGCGAATAACCCAACACGCGCGTGGCCGACTGGAACAGCATCGACTTTAAACGGCTCGAAAAGGTCCTTTTGATCAAGGCCATGGCCATCGTGCGCGACGCCAGCCGGTCCTTCGACGGTGGTGTCTCGGCGGAGGACCTGGTCACGGAAACGCTCAACGCGTTTCTGGAATCGTCCAACGGGCTTGGCTGGAGCGAGAAACAGGGGCGGCTGGAGACATTCCTGGGCGGCGTGTTGCTCAACAAAGCCAGGACACACTTCCGCCGCGATAAGAAGGTAGCCGGGTCACTGGATGCGGAGAAGCACGGCTTTCCCATAGTTGACGGACGGCCGACGCCTGCCGCGCAATATGAGTCGAAGGAGTTTTTGGAAAAGCTTTATGAAGCAGTCGGCGACGATAAGGACCTGCGCGATTTGATCGCGGCCGTGGATCTCACCACCGGCGCGCATAATGTAAACGAGGAACTGGCTGACGCGATGGGCAAAACGGTGCGCGAGGTGGTGAACCTGAAGCGCAGGCTGATGAAAAATCCTAGAGTATTGGAATTGCTTAATATTTATGGCAAAGGACAAGCCGTTTAAAAAAGGTCCGGAGACGGAGTTCACCGACAAGCTCTTTGGCGACGTTGCGGACTTAAGCGACGAGGAACTGGACATCCTCTATGAGGGGGTGGCGCCGGGCGTGGATGCCGGCGCTACGGTGCGCGAGCTGGCGAAGCAGGTGGCAGCGAAATACCGCGCGCAGAACAAGGTTCCGCCGGATCATGTGCTGGCTTGCCTGCGCGCCACGGGTGCAAAGACGCTGGATGGCGCAAAAACCCCGACGCTCAAGAGGATTATCGAATCCCTTACGGGCCCGGCGACGGGGCCGGTGGAGGACCTCGCGTTCTCCTACCGCAACCGCAAGGGCATGAGCGAACGGGATAAGAACAACGTCGATGAGCTTGCGAAAGAGTTGGGCGAGGACTGGGAGGAAGGAGGAGAGTGAGGCCTGCGGCGGAGCTTGCCCGGTTGCTGCTGGAGGAGTTCAGGATGGCTGGAAAGCCGGATCTCGAGGCGCTCTGCGAACGCCTCGGGCTGCGGGTGCGCCAGAAGGAGTTCGACGGCTTCGACGGCATCCTCCTGCGGTCGAAGACTTCGCAGAAGGGCATCATCGGCGTCAATGCCGGCATCCGGGAGGCGTCGCGCAAGCGCTTCACGGTGGCCCACGAGATTGGACACTTCGTCATTCCCCACCACCGGGAGCTCGCCTCGGCCTGCGAGGGCGGCAGTATCGAGAGCTTTTCGCGTCGTCTTACCCCGCCGGAACTGGAAGCCAATGAGTTTGCGGCGGAGCTGCTCCTGCCCAGCAAGGTTGTAGCCGACCGGTTCGATCTTGATAATCCGTCGCTATCGCGGATTTCCCTTGTGGCGAATGATTTTGAAACGAGTCTCAGCGCCACGACCTGGCGATTCCTTGATCTCACCGGGGAGCCCTGCGCCATGGTCTTAAGCCGCGAGGGCAGGGCCCTCTGGTACCGAACGAATGACGCGCTGCCATTCCTGATGCCGCTCAAATCCCTGCCATCGCCAGTGTCGATCGCGGGGCGACTCTTTGCCGGTGAGTTCTTCCCGGACGGCGTGGGAATGCAAGAGGTGGATGCGGACGCATGGTTTTATCCCAGCAATGCCACGCTCATCGGCACGCTCTATGAGGATTCCATTTACCTGCGGAACTATGCCGCGGTATTCACGCTTCTGTGGGCCGTCGAACTGAAGGAGGACAAGCGCGAGAACATGCAGGACGAGCTGCTCGAAGAGCTCGCCCCGGAAGAGTTCACCCTGAACCGCAAGCACTGGCGGCGTTAAGGCCGGGTTCAAGCGGCTTCAAGCCCGCAACCCGATATCCCCATCGCGTACGGGTGAGGTGAGATGATCTTCCTCTTAGGAGCATGTCCATAGAACTTTCTTTGGCTCGGTCCCACCGGTCTCATAAGCGACGAGAATGAAATCCTGCACGTCGCGTACCGCGTACCCGATCGTCACCTCTGCCACGGCGCCCTTCACCCCATAGCGCTTACGTCGGTCAGCCAGAGGATACGCTTCCAACGGAACAAATGTATCATTACCACGCTCCCACGCCATCGGCAGAGTGGAGCCGGTGTTGATGCGGGACAGCGAGACATGGTCGGCGTAACGATCGAGAAACCGAGTAGTGTCGATTTCGATGATCGTTTGCCGGTGAGCCGCGTAGAGACGAGCGCCCTGCAGGATCTTGAGCCTGGTTTCTGGCCCCCAGAAAAATACCTTGCTGTTAAGCAGCTTGTACCAGTCGCGCGGCGTCAGCCCATCCTTCAGAGCCTTCGCGAGCTTTGTCTCGCTTATCGGCTGCTGATCACGTAGCATGGCGCGCCCGTGGCTGGGGTGGGAAATCTCTTCCGATTTGGTACGGCGGGTGCATTCCAGTTTGTCTCTTCGGTCACCAGTAATCTCAAAAAGATCCAGGAGCGCGGTTGTACTTAGTAGTCCGTGCCGTTGAATGCTCGGCCAACTCCCCGGATGACTCATATGATAAAGGCGAGGGTAGTAGGTGGCAAGAAGAGCCTTGTTGGACGTTACTACCATGATCGCCGATCGATGATGCTTCGATGATCAAATCGCGTCGAAATAAGTGACACGGGAGCCGCAGCGAGAAACTCGATCTCCTCGATGAAGCGCAAGGTGTCCGGGCTCAACTGATCGAAGCGCCTCGCATCCGCATTCCTCTTATCGAGATAGTCCGCGAAAGTCAGGGCAATATCGGTGGGCCCGTTCAGGCTAACTGCTTTGCGGAACAGCGACCAGTTGAATTCTGCAACCCGTCTATCCTTTCCGGTCGTTGACGTTTTTTCCTTCTCGATAAGCTCTTCTTCCGACAGTCCGGAACGCGCGGCAACGGTTTTCCAGTCCACCTCCGTGCCCATCGGGCCGGATGTACCGTCTTTAGGACTTTGCACACGAATCGGATAGCTGCGTACCACCATAATCGTTCGGCGCACGCGTGTAGGGGCTATGCCAGCCTCAGCCAAACAGCCACTGCCCGACGTGTCACGCGACGTCACATAGGGGTAATCTCCGTGGTGCAGGCTTAGCCCGGTTCCCTGGGTGCCCTCTACGAAAACCATCTTCCCCTCCGCGAACGCGTCCTCCAGTAGCCGCAGAGTATCCCGAAGGTACGGCTTCAATTCCGGCGATTCCCGGGCTAGGCGAACCCCGGGTTGTGCCGCAGCGCGGAGAACTTTTCTGCTTGTGGCCGAACCAACACCCTGAGCCGTACTGCTGATTGCCGTTTCCAGTTTTTCCTTCTCGAACGCGACGTCTTCGCTTTCGATCAACATTGCCCGCGGGTCGATCGAGAGGCGATCAAACGACACGCGGCACTCCGCGATTTCGGTCATCAATTTCTGGACGTCGAGGACGGCGCCCGGTCCGATGATGAGACCTGCTTCACACTTCCGGGTTCCTGACGGAAGCTGATGATGCGTATACGGCTTCTCATCCTCAAATACTTTATGGCCAGCGTTGGGACCGCCGACTCTCAATAAGTAATCGTATTCAGGTGCAAGGTAGGATGCGATGTGCCCCTTGCCCTCGCTACCGTACTGCCCGCCGATCAATACATCGACTAGCGGTTCGACGCGCTTGCCATAGAGCCCTAGACGGCTCGCCACCCTGACGAGAACGTCGTCGCGCGTGCAACGATCCGTATCGATTACGATATCTGCCGATTGTGAAAGCATGCTTACGCCCACTTCCGTCGGGTTCTGGCTCGCCTCCGAATAGGAGGGCAGTTCCTGAATTTTGGCTGTTTGACGTCTTGCTTCGTACCACTCTTCGCGTACCTTCACGTCCGCAGTCAGGTGGATGTGGACGACGCGCGAGCCAAAAGCTTTTCTAACGGAATCGATCTGCTGCTTTATGCGTACGGAATCGACGATCACGTTCGTGAGCTCGTTGAGATCCGGAACGACTTTGCCAAGCGCGTCGGCAATCCAGGCGCCCTTCGTCTTCTTGTCGAGGTCCTCTCCCGCCTTCTGCAGAGCGCCGCGCTCCGCAGCCACGGACTGCATCACCTGAATTAATTCGCGTGTTTTGAAGACATGAAATCCGAAGCGCTTAACGAGCGCATCGCACAGCGTCGTCTTTCCGACCGCAATTTCACCAGACAGAAGGACAATGATCCGCGGCAAAGCCGATTTTAGTGCGTCCTATTCAAGCGGGGTTAGTGACATCTGCCCTGAAATAGCCGGCACGCGCTCCTCAGGTAAATCATACACGGTAACCGAAACATTTGCTGCGAGTAATGTCGCCGAAATTAATTCCTGAACCATCATCCAAGAGCCGCCCGCCTGTCCTGTTCCGATACGTGGGATGTGAACTGTCGCCCCACTAGTCGCGATCCAAGGAACGAGCGCCTTTAGTGCCGTTTCCAGCGCCATGTACCGTAATCGCGCGGTCGCCGAAGGTCCGTATCCATGCTGGCAAACCATGCTGGCGACTGTAATCCGAGGCTCCACATCAGTAAAATGAACTTCACCCAAACGGAGATGGTCAGCCGACGCGGCCCATGCTCGAAACTCCACCTGGGCCGCAGGCCATCTTTTCATCAGTCCAATGGCAAAACCTCGCCCGCCCCAATTCGGCGTGGCGTCGCTTACAACGTGAGCAATCACCTTCCGCCCAATACCGCGCGGCTCTAATGCATTCCCCTTTAAGAACTCAATTCCCGCCGCTGATGCGGATCTTTTGCTGGTAAGGACGCCGGCGACTCGAGGGTAAGCGGCACGCGGATAAGGTGGAATCCCGATGCATTCCAGATGCAACGTCTCCGAAAGTCCCGGAAATTCGACCTCACCCTTCGCGGTGAACCCGATCGCTGTGCACTCCGTAACAGGAGATCCTGCAGGCAGCGCCATTCCACGTGAAAACTGATACGCCCAGCTTCGCGTCGGAATTATATAATCAACCTTATAGGTTCCCATGTCGCGGGAACCGTCCCATTGAGACGCGACGAATACAGCGCACGGTTGATCGGACAAGTTCGCGAGCCGCATCAAAATCGCTTCTGTCGAGACATCGAACTTCTTGCGAACAGCGGAGACCTTATTTATGTCGAATTCCGCGACATCCTCAGCTTTGAGGCTGCCGATAGGCATCAGGATCTCGGCGGCTGCAATATTGCAGAGTGCTTCGAGTTGCCAATCGTCGGTTGGGGAGGCAGGATTCGCCGCTGACCGATTGCGAATCCGCTCTCCGCAGTCTGGAAACAAGGTATGTGCGATCTCATGAGCGATTGAATACCTTAGCCGACCACTGGGGCGGTTGGGGTTGTATTCGATCAAGAGCCGATTGTTATCGGCCGGAACCGTCCGTGCATCCCGAATATCGCCTCTGGGAGCGATCAGCAGTCCCTGCAGATCGGCAAGCTTCATCGGATCGAAAGGCGGTCCGGGCCATCCTCGGTCGATCGCCTCCAATACGACGTCCCTTGCGACTTGAACGACCGTGCGGATGGGATCGCGCCCGGCCGCAAAGCTCAGGACGGACGTATTCGTCCACTGCTGGTCGGCTACCGTCAAAAACCCCTCCAGTAGATCCTAACAGAGATTCCAGCACATTCCCAGACTGGATAGTCAAAAAACGACGTTTACAAATATCAGACGAACGGTGCAGTACCGGCAATGGAACTTTGGTTTCCTCAAGGCGGCACATGTCGCCCACAGGAGTGCTCACTCCCTGAGACCGCAACCAGACCAAAACAATAGTTCCACGTCGGCACGAACTCTGATCGGCGAATCAGTGTCGAGACGCGCACCGTGTACCGGTCCCGCCTCCGTTTGTTTTTGGGGGCTCGAAATTGCTTCGCTCTCAGACGAGTCTTCAGTCCGTAAGATCGACGAATCGAACTAGCGGCCAAGATCCCGGTTCTTGTCGCGTTCGGGCCGTCTGGTTACGCTTGGAGTTTCGAGAGTGGTAACGGCCTCCCGGAGGGCCTTTTGATATCGACCGAGCCATCCACTCCAGCCCTCATCCTCAGGCATGATTCCGCGCCGGATTAGGCGTTGGCCTAACTCACGAAGCTTGCGATTGTTGCGCAACATCGCCTCTGAATCACCCATGTCCTCGATTTCTAGCGCCGGGCGGCCTTGTGCACTCGACTTTCGAAGCTGAATGAAAGAATTCGTTCGCAAGCTCCCGCGATTTCGGGCCGCTTCGATTTCGGGAGTGTAGTGGACATAGTGGAGTCGCGCGTCCGTTCCTTCCAGTATGAGGTAGCTGCGTCCGGAGGACTCTTCTTCGCCGTGGACGAGGACTCTGCCTTCCAGGGTCGTAAGGCTTCGAACGTCGAGCACGGACATCTGAAGGCGTCCATCGGAGATTAGCGCCCCATGTGCTGCCAGAGTCTTTTGACGGTCAGCGCTGCGCTGCATGGCTCGAAGCACGTTCACGAAGTCCCGCCGCACACGCCAAGTCTTCGGGCCAGCGGACTCGGCCAATCCGATGGATTCGAGCACCATCAGCCGCTCGGCGGTACGCCGTTCGATCAGCGATGTACTTGGACCGAGTCCCGCGCGGCTTGGGTCCTTGTTGACCGTGAAGAAAGGGGACCCGGCGGCTTCGGCTCTGTCAGCATCCCGCTGAATGATCCCGTCCAGCGACGTGTAACGGTGTTGATGTACCTCGCGACGTTGCGCATCGGCGGCATCGAATTCCGTCCGATACCCAAGCTGACGCGTGCACAGATCCTCCGTGATGTGACGGATACCCTCCCTAATAAAGTCCCGGCTGAGACGAAGCGGCCGACCTTCCGCTCCTGCGCCTCGCAGAGCAACATGAACATGTGGGTGCTCGGTATTGAAGTGAGCCGCCGCTACCCATTCGAGGCGCGTACCAAGATCGGTCTCCATTTGTGAGATCAGATCGCGGGTCAGCCTTTTCAGATCCACCCGGTCGCCAAATTCGGGAGACACAATCAACTTCCAGAGCCGCTCATCGTTGGTCTTTTGCCAACCTTCGAGCCGCGCTGGGATGTCGATCGATTCTTCAGTGGCATTGAACCCGACTGCCTTTGGATCACCCTCGTGGGTAGCGCTTTCGCGGGCCACGTAACGTCCGTGGGCTCGCCACTGACCTCTGATTGAATTTTTCGTGTAGGTAACACGTACGGCGCATCGCTGGAAGCGCGGGCGAGTGCGGCCGGAGCCCTGTCCGCCCGATCGCCGAGCTCGGCTGGTCATCCGGGCGTAGTGCATTATGGTCTTATAGGCCGAAGCCAATGGTATGCGTTCGGTCCGCGCAAGCGGTCTCCGTGGCCGCAGTCGAAACCTTCGCTCCTCATCGTTCGCCACGGTTCACCAGTTCCTGCAACGCCGACTGCGACTCGCCGACTATCGCCTGGCCTGCGTTTTTCAGCAATCGGACATGGCGTCCTTTCGCCTTTGCCACGGCGGCTTCCATTGTCTCTGCATCCGGCTCGGGAATACAGGTCAGCAAAATCTTGGCTAGACTGTCCACCAACGCGAACAAGGCTTGCTGTGCTCGCGCGAGCCGGGAGATCTCCCGGTTGATCTGGTCCATGCTGGTGGCAAGTCGTTCCTCAGCCCCAAGCATCGTTTCTTCGCGCCCTTTCAATTCGTGGTCCATCGCGGTTCTGAGGAATGCGCTCGGATTAGCGTAGCCTCGGAGTTTCACCGCCGATTGAAGTCGTTCATCGGCATCCGCACTCAACCGGATCGTTCGTCTTGGCATGATTGCGTCCTTACCTTATAAAGGAAATGGCGGAGGCCCTGCGGGACGCGATTTCGCAGAAAAGTTTGACCGGTGAACAAATGTCAGACGATCTGGGCGTGCGTCGGACGCGTGGCAGGAATTTGGAATGAGTCGATTAGTCAACAAAACCAACCAACGCGTCAGACAACCCTTTATGTTCCACTACACATTTTGGGCTGCCTCCGGAGAGGTTTTTGGGGTCCCGATTGTTGCAAACTGTTTCAAACTGTTGCTGAAACCGATTTGACCGCCCAAAGTGTTGCAGACGGTTTCAAACTGTTGCAATCGGTTGCAAAACATTAAAATTGTCAAATTCAGCGTCCCGCACCCCCTCCGCCATTTCCTTTATAGGGTGACAGAGCGATGCTGACGAACTCGACGGAATCTACCCCGAAGCCGCGCCGAAGAAAATCAAGATCGGACCTAGGGCACTTGCGCTCCCTGCTTGAGGTTCAACCTGGCACGAGTACCGGGCAGGTTGCCGCGGCCTGGGGAGAAATTGAGGCGAATCTGGCAAACGGAATGAAGCTCAGAGAGGTGTGGGAGGCCGCGAAGCTTGATGGCTTAGAGATCCCATACCCACAATTCCGTGTCTACGTTTCACGGCTACGGCGAAAGCAGAAGAAAGCGTCGGAATCACGGCCGCAACCGCCGCCCACGCAAGCGAGCGCGGGTCACGAGGAAGCAGATCCGTCACGCTCCGATCCGTTTAGAAATCTGCGGGAACAGAGAGAGAAAAAGCAACAGTCGGGATTCGAGTACGATCCCTTCTCGATTAACAAGAACTTCATCGATTGA
>Ga0182024_10004312_pt1 | contig 32889 bp, 26 predicted proteins | sample P32metaG_FD_120480 | JGI IMG/M metagenome (GOLD analysis project Ga0182024, IMG submission 120480) | Permafrost microbial communities from Stordalen Mire, Sweden - P3-2 metaG (Illumina Assembly) | ecosystem: Environmental > Terrestrial > Soil > Wetlands > Permafrost | place: Sweden: Stordalen... | reverse complement strand
GAAGCGTGTCCCTTATTTTTTGCGCTCGTTTTTCTGCCTGCTACTCACCGTCTTAAATCCTATCTCACCGCTAGCCGCCCGCTCTTAAATCCACACACCAATTCTTAACGGCGGACTTGTGAAGGGTGCGGACTTTGACTTTCGGCTGTTGTGATTCTCGACTACGAGATGCGCCTAGCGGCCGAAAATACCGACGTAGGTTGCCTTGCCGATGACGTGGCCATCCATCGCCTTCAGAAGATCGGCGCGGGACGACCCTGCCGGCAAATCGAGCTTCGTGTCCAGCGCATAGAGTTCAAAAATGTAGTGGTGCGGGCTGGCGCCCGGAGGCGGACACGGCGGCTGATAGCCGTTTATATTGCGAACATTCTTGCCCTGCATGATTCCGTCGGGAGAGGAATCCGGCTTCACGCCGCCTCCCACCGATGTCGCGCTTCCAGAAATGTTCCAGAAGATCCAGTGTGTGACGTCCATGCTTCCTTTGCCTGGAGCCGCATCCGTATCGTGGAAAATCACGGCGAAGCTCGCCGTCCCCTCCGGCGCATTGCTCCATTGCAGCGCAGGTGTGGACGCATTGGGGTCCGCGCACGAATATTGAGTGGGGATCATGCTGCCTTCGCTGTAGGCGGAGGTCATCAGTTTAAACTTTGAGGGCGGGGCGACCGCTCCCTGCTTTTGTTGTTGTGCGGCTGTACTCCCCATGCCAAATACCAAAAGAAGTGCCATCATTATCAGCGATTGCTTCCTGTTCGTTCGCATAAGTTTTTCTCCGACTGCATATATACAACATGATAGTGGTTTGAGTCTACGTTTGTTCAACGGAGAACTACGGAGCCCGTCGCCGGGTCCTGCTCTCAATTTCAAATGCGTTGTCTCGAGTACAAGGGAAGCTTATGATGTGCGAACGGGAGATGTAAAAGTCTGCCTAAATCAGGATTCCGGCTGGGGGAGCGCCATGAGAATGCACAGAGTTTCGTTAATTCTTGGATTCGTATTCGCGTTGGTTGTTGCCTTCGTAACGGGAGCTTGGGCGCAGCAGACTAATAAGGTCAACTGGCATTGGCCGGACTCCATGGATGCCGTCAATTCCGCCCCGAAAATCCACAAGGTACTGTTCGAAAACGACCATATCAGACTTCTGGAGGTTACCGTTCCAGCGGGCACGACGGAACCCATACACGGCCATAAGTACCCTTCCGTTTTTGCCTTCGACGCCGTTCAGCCTAAATTGAAAGACCACCAACTGGAGGCGAGTTCAGACGGTTCGGGCAATCCATTGGACCCCAACTCAAAAGCTCAGGCGCCGCACCGGCTCTTTGAAAAGTCCGACTGGTACGCACCTCAATGCATCACGATGGGGCCTCAGGCGCCGCACCAGGTAACGATCCTCGATACTTTTCCGCAGCATTTTTATCGATTGGAATTCAAAAAGATGGATGGAAAATCCGTCGAGAAAATGACCCATTACCCCAATCAAGACTGAACGCCGTCACGCGAATGATCTCGGAGTTTGAGTAAACGAGGGCGAGCAGCGGGTTTCCCCTTGCGACTTCTTCGCCCGATAAAATGTTCCCTTCTCGTTGCCTACCATTGTTTCCGGCGCCCACATTAGTACGGATGCAGGGGTACAATTGCTGGACTCATCCAGATTTTCGGCAGCCTCCGGAGACATTCATGAACCTCGACCTGACCGACGAGCAACGATTGTTGCAGCAGAGCGTGCGCGAATTCGCCGAGCGCGAAGTGAGGCCTAACGCCAAGGAGATCGACGAAACCGGCCGTTTCCCGCGTGAAACTTTCGCCAAGGCCGCCGACCTTGGATTGACCGGTATCGCCATCCCCGAAAATTATGGCGGCGCCGGCATGGACCATCTCAGTTACACGATTGTGATGGAAGAAATTTCGCGCGTCTGTGCATCGACAAGCGTCATCCTCTCCGTGCAGAACTCGCTCTTTTGCGATCCCATCTTCCGCCTCGGATCCGAAGAACAGAAACAGCGCTTCCTCATTCCGTTTGCCCACGGCGAAAAAATCGGCTGTTTCGCTCTCACCGAACCGCAGGCTGGATCGAATGCCGCCGCGCTCGCTACGAAAGCCGTGCGCAAAGGCGACCGTTACGTCGTCAACGGCACGAAGGCGTGGATCACCAACGGGGGCGTTACCGACGCCGCCATCGTTTACGTGAAGACGCAGCCGGAAAAGGGCGAAAAAGGCATCACGGCGCTGATTATCGAAAAAGGAACGCCGGGATTCATCGTCGGCAAGGAAGAGAAGAAGCTTGGAATCAACGCGAGTGCGTGCGCGGAACTTTCCTTCGCAGATTGCGAAGTCCCCGTGGAAAATCGGATCGGAAACGAAGGCGAAGGCTATAAGGTCGCGCTCTCGACGCTCGACGGCGGCCGCGTCGGCATCGCTGCGCAGGCTCTTGGAATCGCCCAGGGCGCCTTTGAGGCGGCGCTCTCCTATTCGCAACAGCGCCAGGCCTTCGGGCATCCTATTTCCGATTTTCAGGCCATTCAGTTCATGCTCGCGGACATGGCGACTGAAATCGACGCGGCGCGCCTGCTCGCTCGGCGCGCGGCGTGGAAACAGGATTCGGGCGCGCGTTTCACTCTGGAAGCCTCGGTCGCGAAACTTTTCGCCAGTGAAATGGCCACCCGAGTGACCCACAAAGCCATTCAGATTCATGGCGGCAACGGCTACAGCCGCGAATATCCCGTCGAACGAGCTTACCGCGACGCGCGCATCACCGAAATCTACGAAGGCACGAGCGAAATTCAGCGCCTTGTCATCGCCGGCTGGGTCCTCAAGAATTACTGATTGCGTCGGCTCTCCGCTCTTTCCCTCGCCGTTCAGCGGCAGTGTATGCTGTCTCCATGCTGGAGCTTGATTGCGGTTTGGAGTTCGACGCCTCCCGCGACGCGGAATTTTTCGCGTCGCTTCCGCCGCGTCCCGGCGTGCTCCTGCTCGAAATGGCGGATCCGAGCGCGCAGCCGTATCTCGCGCGCACCGCCGATATTCGAGGCGCCGCTGAACGCCTCCTCCGCGTTCCCGAAGCGCCTTCGAAGAGGCTCAATCTGCGCAGCGTGGCCGCGCGAATTCGCTACCGCGCCACCGGCTCCAAATTCGAGCAGACGTTCACCCTCTACCAGCACGCGCGGGCCCGTTTTCCGCGGCGCTACCACGATCTGATGCGCCTGCGGCCTCCGGCCTTTTTGAAAGTCAATCTGCGAAGCGAATATCCCCGCTGCTACGTCACGCGCCGCATTCTCGACGACGAAGGTTTCTATTTCGGACCGTTCGCTTCCCGCCGCGCGGCGGACGCATTCTCGGAAAGCTTTCTCGATCTTTTCAAGATTCGTCGCTGCCAGATCAGGATTCGCCGCGATCCGGATTTTCCCGGCTGCATTTATTCGGAAATGAAGATGTGCCTCGCCCCTTGCTTTGCGGGCTGCACGCAACAGGAATACGACGCCGAAATGGGCCGCGTCCTCGAAACTCTGGAGACCACCGGAGAAGCCCTCACCGGCAAATTCACTCGCGAGCGGGAAGCCGCCAGCGAAGCGCTCGACTTCGAGCGCGCCGCCGCGCTGCACAAGCGTCTGGAAAAGGTTTCCGGCGTGCTTCGCGGCCTTCCGGAAATCGCGCGCCGAATTGAGAAACTCAACGCGGTGATCATCGAGCGCGCTGCCGACAAAAACACGATCGTCGCATTTCCGGTTCTGCGCGGCCTTCTCGCCGAGCCCATCTTCTTGCGCTTCGGCGAGCTCTCGAGCGAACCGCGCTCGGTCGAAGCGATTCTGCGCCGCGGACTAGGCACCAAAGCGCAACCTGCGACACCCGACTCAGCCGTCGTTCAGAATGCTCTTCGCGAAAAAAGCGAAGTTGAATCGGCCACACAACCGGGCTGCGCTGCCGGCGAAGAAAGCAACACCGCAGGCTCGTCTCTACCAGCTCCGACCGACCGCCAGCGTTACGGACTTCAATCCGTGACACCCGAATTGCCCGAGCACCTCTCGCTTCTCGCTCGTTGGTTTTATTCGAACCCGCGCGATGGCGAAATCTTCTTCAAGGAGGCGGACTGGCCCTACCGCCGCATTCTCCGCGCATGCGCACGGCTGCTCGCGCCCGCCGCCGAAGCTTCGGTACAGCCGCGCCCCGAAATGCCTCCCTCGCAGGCTTCGAAATAACCTTCATCGAATCGGGGCGGTTCCCCGCCATCCCATCGTACAATTGAAAAGATATGTCTGCGACGAAGACAGTTTCTCCCACGCGGAATCTCCAGAACCGCTCGCGTTTCCAGGACATGGTCCGCTCGCTCCGTTACCGGAATTTCCAGCTTTTCTTCAGCGGGCAGTTGATCTCTTTGATCGGCACCTGGATGGACAACGTTGCCGAAGCCTGGCTCGTTTACCGTCTCACTGGTTCTTCTCTGCTTCTCGGAACGGTGGCTTTTGCGGGACAGATTCCCATTTTCCTTTTGGGACCCCTCGGCGGATTTGTAGCCGACCGCTGGGACCGGCGAAAGATCGTGATCGCCACGCAGATTTCTTCGATGATCCTGGCTTTCATTCTTTCCTTTCTCACGCTCACCAAACGCGTCACCGTCTGGGAAGTCGCTCTGCTCGCAGCGTTGATGGGAGTGGTGAACGCCTTCGACGTTCCCGCGCGCCAGTCTCTTCTCGTCGATCTGGTGGGCCGCGAGGATCTGATGAACGCCATCGCGCTGAACTCGTCCATGTTCAACGGCGCGCGGATCATCGGGCCTTCCGTGGCCGGAATTCTTGTCGCGAGCATCGGCGAAGGCTGGTGCTTTTTCGCGAACGCCGTCAGCTATATCGCCGTCATTACGGGTCTGTTGATGATGCGCATGCAGCGCGCGGCCTTCGAGAAACCGTCCTCGCCGTTCGACCATATCGCCGAAGGTTTTCGCTTCGTGCGCGACACGCGGCCGATTCGGGCGCTTTTGCTTCTGTTGGGATTGGTCAGCGTCGTGGCCTTGCCGTACTCGGTCTTGATGCCCATTTTCGCCGCTAAAATCCTGCACGGCAACGCTCGGACCCTCGGCGTCTTGATGGGAGCCACCGGAATCGGCGCATTGGCCGGGGCCTTGATGCTCGCGTCGCGCACGCAGTTGCAGGGCCTCGGCAAACTCGTCGCTACATCGTGCGCGGGTTTCGGCGCTTGCCTGATTCTCTTTTCGTTCTCGCGCTCCTATCCCATTTCCGTTCTCTTGCTGGTTCCGGTGGGGTTCTTCGTCATGGTGCAGATGGCATCGACGAACACGCTGATTCAATCGATGGTGCCGGACCGCCTTCGCGGCCGCACGATGGCTGTTTACTCGATGACGCTTTTGGGCATGGCGCCGATTGGAGCGTTTCTCTCTGGTGCGGTTGCCGAGCACATCGGCGCGCCTTGGACAGTCGCCATCGGTGGGCTTGGAGCCATCGCGGGCGCGGCGGTCTTCGCCCGGCATTTGCCTACGATTCGCGTCGAAGCCCGAGAACTCATCATCGCCCAGGGTCTGGCGGGCGGAGATCCTGCTCAGGAGATGAACGCCGGGAGCGTTTCCCAGGCCTCGCTACGAAATTAACTTTGCCGTTTGCTATACTGCGCGCTCGAATTCTACCTTCCGCAGGAAACGAGGCTTGATGTCAATTCCAGGGACCCGCGAAAGCGGGAGGATCGCCGGCCACGCCACACCTCAGGGCACTTTGCGCTATGCCTCGCGCTTTCAGGGGCGCTCTGCCGCCGGACATTTCCGCGAGATAGCGAGCGGCCTTGTCTTCTCTTCGATCGGCATCGGAACGTACCTGGGCGATCCGGACGACGAGACCGACGGTGCCTATGCCGCTGCAATTGCCGCCGCGATCAAGGGCGGATTCAATGTGGTCGATTCCGCCATCAACTATCGTTTCCAGCGCAGCGAACGCGCCATCGGCAAGGCCCTCCAGCAGGTTGCGGCGAGCGGCATTCCGCGCAACGAAATCGTGTTGTGCACGAAGGCCGGCTTCCTGACGCCCGATTCGGATATGCCCGTCGATCTGAATGAATATTTTTCGCGCGAGTTCATCGAGCGCGGCGTCTTTCGCCCCGAAGAGATCGCCGCCGGCTGCCACTGCATGGCGCCCGCCTATCTCGCTGACCAACTCGACCGCAGCCTGCGGAATCTTGGCGTCGACTGCATCGACGTTTTCTACCTTCACAATCCCGAAACGCAATTGACCGAAGTTACCGCGGAAGAATTCCGGCGCCGGATTCAAGCGGCGTTCACTTTTTTCGAATCCGCGGTCGCCGACGGAAAGATTTCCGCCTACGGCCTCGCCACCTGGAACGCCTTTCGTGAGGATCCCAAGACCGCGAGCTATCTCTCGCTGGAACAAATGGCCGATATCGCGCGCGAGATCGCGGGCGAAGGCCATCATTTTCGTTTCGTGCAGTTGCCGCTGAATCTCGCGATGCCCGAGGCTCTCACGCGCGCGAACCAGAAAGTTGCCGGAAAGACGATGGCCATGGTGCAGGCGGCTCGGCCCCTGGGGATCACTCTGATTTCAAGCGCGGCGTTGTTGCAGGGCCAGCTCACGAAGAATTTGCCCGGCTACATGCGGGATGCCCTGGGACTCGCCAGCGACTCCGCTCTGGCCCTGCAGTTCGTGCGTTCCGTGCCCGGCCTCACCACGGCTCTGGTCGGCATGAGCCAGAGCAAACACGTCGAAGCGAATCTGGCGCTCGTCGGCGTCGAGCCCGCGCACCGCGACCAGTTCCTCAAATTATTCCAGGCCCGAGGCTAAATCCGACATTTGCGCGGTGTGTTTTTCTTGGTTTCGCGCAGGCGGAGAGCCCAGATAAATTTGGCGGGTGACCGTTAGAAAGAAAAGGCCCCATCCTCGAAAACCGAGGGTGGGGCACCCGGAAAAGCAGAGGCAAAAAAGCTGACATGTGGGCACGTCGCAGTGTCGTTCGCTTTGAGATTACGTTGCCGCTGCGACTAGTTCCGGGTGCCGTTCATCGAGCCATGCGTCGATGGCTGCGCCCACATCATCCAGCTTTCCCTTGAAAAAATGGTCCACGCCCTCGACAAACACGAGGCGCTTCGGTTCGGGCAACGTCGCGTAAAGCTCTTCAATATTGGCGCGCGATCCAAATTCATCGTTTCCGCTGTGGACGAAGAGCTTCGGCTTGGCGCAGCCGCGCAAAAATGTGAGGTTCATGCTGTCGACAGGCATTCCAAGACCGATCAGTTCGGTCACACGAGCATCCTCGCAGCCCACCCGCAGTCCCACACGGGAACCAAAGCTGAATCCCGCGAGCAATATTGGGCGATTTGGAAATTCCTTGGAAAGATAATCGAGAGCCGCGCGGACGTCTTCTTTTTCGCCATGTCCTTTGTCGTGCGTGCCCTCGCTCAGTCCGGCTCCGCGAAAGTTGAACCGCAACACCGGAATCCCGCGCCCGTGCAGCGATTTCGCCACCTGGTAGACGACTTTGTTATGCATCGTCCCGCCATAGAGCGGGTGCGGGTGGCACACCAGACCAACGAGAGGTGGATTCTCGCCGGGCGTGGTCCAAAGCAGCGCTTCGAGCCGTCCCGCCGGCCCCTCGAGAAAAAAACTGCGATGAAAGACTTCGGCCATGGCGTTCCATGCTAGCGGCGGCACCGCGATAGGTCAATCCGCGCTGCTTTGTTCGTCGAAAATTTGCGCTCTGCATCGACTTCAACCGGGCGAGCAGCCGGAGCTTGAATTTGCGCGGCTGTTTGGTCGGACTTGTACAGCACTTTCCGCGCCGCCCGTGCCGAATCATATCTGCCGATAATTGAAGCGCCGTGGTTTTTTCAGCGGAACGAAGCGGACGCACGGTTCAGCGCGCCGGGGTTTCGCCGGAGGGCGCGGATTGGTGGCTTTGTGCAGGCTCCGACGAGATCGGGGCTGCATCCTCGTCGAATTTTTTCTGTGCTTCCGAGAATCTTCCCTGAAGTTCCTGCTCAGCGGCCCGCGCCTCCTCATCGAACTGCGTCGTGTCCACTTTAACGTCCGAAGAGTTGTCTCTAGGTGCCGTCGCGGGCGGGGCCGCCGCCGTGCCAGCCGGCGTTTTAGTCGTTTCAGCCGTTGTAGTCGTCTCGGAATCTGCGGATGCTGCGGCGGCACGCACAACGGCAACTTTGCGGGCGACGGGATGGCGCCTTACTTTTTTCTGCGCCACGGGCTGGGCTGAATCTTGCCGGGCGGCTGCAATGGCCGGCGTTCCGAGAAGCAACAGCGCAAGGCCTGCCGCGGCAAGGCTCGCAAACCCGAAATGTTTCACGGACTTCATTGTGTGGCCTTACCCTAGACTGTCTGGGGCATTTCAACGACCGCTGAGGTCCCGGATGGCGGCCGCGCTCTGAAGCCGGATGTAGTTGCTGGAATCACTCTGCATGCGATTCCGCAAAACAGAAAGCAGGTGGTCGTCATCCGATGCGAGTTCGCCTTTGGCCGCCATGCCGCGGAGTTCATTGATTGCTTCCATGCGCACGCCGGGATTCTGGTCGTCCACAAGCGCGTCGAGGAGCGTCTGACGCATGATGTCGCCCGGATCAGCGCCATTCAGCGCTTCGAGCGCCTTCAGGCGAACTGCCGCGTTGCGATCCGAGCGTACCGCATGGCACAGCACGGAACGCACCTCAGGATCGTTGTGGCGGGCGCGCAAAAGGTCGGCGGCGTTCAGACGCACGTCCGGTCCGAAACGGTCGTTGTTCTGCAGGATGTAGCAAAGAACGTTTTTGACATTGTCATCGTCAACCGTACCCTGCACCGTGACGGGCTGCTGCGTCCTCATCTGTAATTGTACTTGCGGAGGCTCGTCGCTGCCCGAAGGAAACACGTTGATTCCGGCAACATCCGCGGTGTGCAGATCCAGGGCACTCAATGCTGAACTTGCGGGGGCCAAGCTTGAAGGAGCGGAGCTTGCGGGCGCGTTCGCATTCACGCCGCTTGCATTAGCATCGGCGGAATTCGAAATGACAAACGAAGCAGGCGAAGTCGGATGGCGAAGCAGCCGCGGTCCAAACAACCCCACCGAAAATCCGATCAGCACGAGCAGCGCCGCGCTCCAAGCGGGCGGTGGCGACAACCAGCTCGCGGGAACCACAGCTCCCACCACACGGCGCCACCAGCTTCCCTCTTCCTCCCGGTCGAGCGCGTCTTCCAGATTCGCGCGGCAGCTTGCAAGCAGCCCCGCGTCCGGCTCGCTCGTGTGCTCGGAGAGCAGCGCGAGCAATTCCCGTTCGCGTCCGAGTTCGGCGGAGCAATCCGCGCAACCCGCAAGATGAGCCGTTAGATTCTCGTGCGAGGCTGCATCGAGTTCCTCACCGGACGCGAGCAGAACCAGCAGCGGCTCGAACTCCCGGCAGGGCCGGCTCATCGTGTTTTCATCACCACTTTGCCGTAAATTCATCGCTTCTTCTTACCGATACCATCGGGCTTACCGACTACCATCAGGCTCATCGAATGCCGTCCAGGCTCGCGCGCAATTTCTTCGTCGCGCGAAACAGAGAATTTTTCACCGTCTCTTCGGAAGTTCCCAGCATTTCACCGATCGCCCTCAATCTCATTCCCTGATAATGCTTCATTTCGAACACAATGCGTTCGCGAGGCGAAAGCCGCTTCATCGCGCCGCGAATTTTTTCGCCCACTTCCTGGCCGAGCAAGGTCTTTTCCGGATTCGACGCCGCTGAAAGTTCCGGCTGGCGGTCAAAAAAATCCCGTGTGCCGCCTTCCGCTTCTTCCGGCACGGGCGCCTGATCTTCTCGGTGGCTCGTGCGGCGGCGCAAGTGATCGAGTCCCACATTCGTCACGATGCGGTAGAGCCATGTATAAAAGCTGCATTCGAAGCGGAAGCGATCCAGGTTCCGGTAAACCCGCAAAAAGCTCTCTTGATAGATGTCGCGCGCATCTTCCGCGCGATGGACCAGATTCATCGCCAGACGCAGAACGTCGCGGTCGTATCGTCGAACGAGTTCCTCGAACGCCAAGCGGTTTCCCGCTTGCGATTTCCGGACAAGCTCGTGCTCTTCGGCAACTCTCGCCGCTGCTGCTTGTCGCGTATCTCCGTCGAGTGCGACACTGATCCCCATGGTCGTGTCTTCGCCGGGTGACTTCATGTCCGCCCCCCCGTCATTCCCAGGCGGCGAGAGCAAAATGCCCGGCTTCGAGCCTTTCTGCAGGTTCTAAGTAACATAGACGTCCTGACACGCCTCCGGTGAGCAAGCCAGAGGCTCAAATTCGTTTCCGCATCGATCCCTTATTTGAACAAGCTCAATTCATCAGATGCGTATATTGCATCCCGCGTTGCGGTATTAAGCGGGAATTCAGTGCCACTAAATTACTAAGAATCAATGAGATAATGCTTACGATTCAGCGTGCGTGGGCGCCAAACGGCTTACAGACGCGAGCCCACCCGGATCAATCCGTAAACTCCCACGCACACGAAAAAATCGACCAGGGAACCCAAATCCATCGCGAAACCCTGATGGCGAAGCGGAACCGGCAAATGGGGCACCAGCGAGAAATAATAGATGGCATTGCCTACGATGATCGCGATGAAGTATTCGAGCCATCGTCGCGGTGTTACGCCGAGAAAAGGACGCGCCATGGGTCAATCGCTTGGTCTATGGAAACGCCGCCTTTCGTTGAGCGCTCCACGTCGATGCGGGCAAGCGAACTTATCTAAATATATGGCACATGGTCACTGCATGCAAACCGGCACGTGATTCAATTCGGATCAGTTTCCGGGCCATTCCGACTACGAATCGGGATCAGCGCTGGGAGCGATGCTTGCTGCGAGTACCAAGCCCATGAGTTATCGAACGCTTCGTGCAACATCAGGTGCTGTTCCCCGGCCAGGAATTCCTCCGATCAATATGGCGGAGGAGTGCATTGCAAATTTGCCGTTACCGGTATACGTTATCGGCAGTTTCGGGGCAAAGCAGCGTTCCAAATTCGATGTTCGAGTCTGATTGTTACTGCGATCAACGCTGTGCGCTTGGCGATTGAATTCCACGGCGGCCACATTATCCGAGGACTTGGAGGGATTGAAGATGAAAACTCAAACGAAATCTTTTGCCATGGGGTTGCTGGCCGCTGGGTTCGCGATATGCGCGATAGCGGGTTATGCCCGGACGGCTATGGCACAGGAGGACGCGCCGAAGGCCGAGCATAAAGGCGCGGGCGGCCATATGTTTCACATGAGCGAAGTCCGCGGACCCATCCGCGCCGTCGACTTGTCGCTGCTGGGCAAGGACGTTTCCAGTGAGATCGTCGCCGGGCCGGCCAACGGACTCGACAGCGCTTTCCTGATTTACACGCGCATGCCGGCCGGAGCGCACGGGCCGAAAATGTACACGCTTCCGGTGGAACACACGTACCTCGTGCTTTCCGGCGAGCTGAACGTGCAGCTGGGAACCGACAAATTCGTCGTCAAGCCCGACACATTGGTTTTAGTCCATGCGGGCGTGCCGCACGAAGCGTGGAACGCGGGTTCGGCGCCGGTGACTGTCCTCGAAGTGGTTACGCCGGCTCCTTCTCGGGATTTGGCGTCTCTGATGAAGCCGGCCGAGCCGCGCAAAATTGAGAATGCCGCGCAGTACATCCGCACGCCGCCATCCATCGCCAATTCCACGCGGGGCGTGAACGCGCAGATGCTTGCGGAACGGAAATCGGACTCGCCGTATATCCAGGAGCGGTTTGACAACGTCAAGCCGGGAAACGGGGTTGGCCCTGGATTGCACGTCCATCCGTTCGATCAGGTGTATTTCGTGCTGGAAGGAACCATGACGCTGCAGTACGGCCTGGCCATGTACCAGGTGAAACCGAATTCATTCATCATCATCCCGACCGGCGTGGTGCATCATAACCGCAATGACGGTCCGGAGTTCGAAAGGCACGTCACGCTGCTGCTGCCCGAGCCGGAAAAAGAGCCTTTCGATTTGCCGGTCGAATTCAAGCCGGCTCCCGTTCGCCCAACTCAATAGCGAGCTAAGCAGCTTGTTGGAAAAGGTGTCTGAACGTGCCACTGCGAGCACAACAAAGCATTAGCCTTCGCCAACGCCAACAAAGAGAGAGATTCTTCGCCGATGATGCGGACGAAAGGCAACAACCCACCCTCGCAAACAGCGCGAGGATGGGGCACCCTCCAATGCACGGCTGAATCTTCCGCGATTACTTTGCTGCCGGGGCCTTGGCGTTGAAGTCAGCGGTGTGCGAGACGATCACAATCCAATGTCCGCCTCGCTTGGCCATCAGGAAGTTGGCGTACCCGGCGCGGTACGGCCAATCCGAGCCGTCGCGCTGTCGGGCGCCCGTCATGGTCCAGTAATCATCCACCGAAGCCAATTCAGGGCCGAGGTAGTGGACGGACTTCACGGTGTCGGTACGCTGCGTGTTCTTATAGAGGCCGGCGAAAAGGGTGGCATGCTCGTCCTCGACCGCTTTGCGACCGGTGGCAACTTCTCCCCGCCAGTTTACCCAATGAACGTCATCCGCGAGGGACGCGCACATGGAGTGCGCATCATGGCTGTTCCATCCGTTGCTGAAACCGGCCACAACTTCCTTCACCGCCGCATCGTCGCCGCTTCGAGCCGAGTCGTCTGCTGCAGCGAGTGCGGCGCCCATCACTAGCGCAACCGCCGGCAGCAGGATTAATAGCGCCATGGCCCGCTTCGCCATTCTGGTTGAATTAAATGTTTTCATCATGTTGTTGGCTCCTTGTTGCCTCGAAACCACAGTTCTTTATTTTGCCCCGCGTAATCTGCCATAAGGGTATACCACTCAATTCACCATGGACGCTTTTGGTGTTTTCCACAGCACGCCGCCTGCTGGGCGAGATTCGCCTTATATTCGCCCCGAGGAATTCTGGTAAGATGGGCTCTCCATTTATTTCGCGCGACGCAAAATGACCACAAAGGAAAATTTTGGGCTGAACGACGAACAACGGGCCGCAGTGGCTCACCGCGAAGGTCCTTTGCTCGTGGTGGCCGGGGCGGGCACGGGGAAAACGCGCGTGATCACGGAGCGAATTCGGCATCTGCTCGAATCCGACCCGGAGCTTGCGGGCGAAAACATCCTAGGACTCACTTTCACCGACAAAGCCGCCGGTGAAATGAAATATCGCGTGGTGAAAGCCATCGGCGAACGCGGCGAAGGCGTTTGGCTCAGCACGTTCCATAAATTCTGCCTCGAAAAAATCCTGCAAACGGCCAATCCTGAAATCCAGCCGCTCGAGGACCTCGACCACTGGATACTGCTCCGCCGGCACATCGGCGAGCTTGGACTTTCGGCGTTCAAGCGGCTGCAGGCTCCCGGCGAATTCCTGAATGATTTCGTGCGATTTTTTTCGCGTTGCCAGGATGAGCTGGTCACGCCGGACGACTACCAGCGGTTCGTGGCCGAATGGCGGCGGAAGCATGAGGCGCGCAAGAACGCGCTTGAGCCGGACGCGCGGCAAGCTGCGGAAGAGGAACTGGCGCGGCAGGAAGAGCTCGCGGGCGTTTACCGCGTGAGCGATCGCCTGCTGCGCGAGCGCAACCTCTATACCTTCGGCGCGCAGCTCACCTATGCCGTGGAACTGCTGCGTGCCGATGGCGCCCTGCTCGAACGGATGCGCGAACAATACCGCTACATTCTGGTGGATGAATTTCAGGACACGAATATCGCGCAGCTCGAACTCCTCTGGCTGCTCGCGGGCGGCCATTGCAACATCATGGCTGTGGGCGATCATAACCAGGCGATCTACCGGTTTCGCGGAGCCTCCTACGGAAGCTTCACGATGTTTCTGAAGCGGTTCTGCGGCGTGAGCGAGCCGAAATTGGGACCGGGCACGAAGAATTTCCTGGTGTCGCTTTCGCAGAATTACCGCTCGACCAAGCGCATCCTGAACGTGGCCGGCGCGGTGATCTTGAACAACGAGCAGTCGCCCCTGCTGCCGCCGAGCACACTGCGCACGGAAAACCGCGAGGGCGAAAAGATCCGCGTCGTCGAATTTGCGCGGCCAGAGGAAGAAGCGGAATGGGTCACATCCGAAATTGACCGGCTGCATGATGCCGGCGCCCCCTGGCGCGGCTTCGCGGTGCTTTATCGCAAGCACGCCCACCGCGCGCAAATCCTCGACGCCCTGCGGCGAAAGCGAATCCCTTTCGTCATCCGCAAGTTTTCGATTCTCTCGAGCACGCTCGTCCGCGATCTGCTCGCATGGCTCCAGCTGATCGGCGTACCCGGCGACAACGTCGCGTGTGCGCGCGCGTTGGCGGCACCATACTGGGGCCTCGAACCTCGCGATCTGGTGCGGCTCGCCGAGCGCGCGGACAAGAATCACCGGCGGCCGCTTTCCGATGAACTCGAAACCGCGCAGCACGAATCACCTTTTAATCGCACCGGCGCGCGTTTGCCGGAATTCCTGCAATTGCTGCACGAGCTGCGGCAAAGCGCGAAAAGAAAATCGGCAACCGAAGTGCTCGATGAATTGATCGCGGGCCTCGGGCTTGCGCCGCTGCCTTCGGAAGCGGACCGCCTGTATCTCGAACGCTTCGTCGAATTCGTGCGCGAGTGGGAACACAAGAGCGAAAGCAAGCAGCTTCGCGATCTGATCGAATATTTCTACTACTTCAACGAGGCGCGCGGCGACATCTGTCTCGAAGAAGAACCGGCGGGCGACGCCGTCCAGTTGATGACCGTGCATTCCGCCAAGGGACTCGAATTCCCGCACGTCTTCATCCTGCGGCTCTCGAAGAACGACTTTCCGAGCAACGCGCGCCCCGCGGTGTTTGAGTTCCCCGAAGAACTGATGAAAGAGGAAAAACCGAAGGGTGATTTTCAAATTCAGGAAGAGCGCCGTCTCTTTTACGTCGCGCTCACGCGCGCGCGCCAGCAACTGACTCTCTCGACGATTACCAACAAGCGCAAAAAGCATTCCCCTTTCCTCGATGATTTTCTGATGGACCCGAAGATTCAAAAGTTCGATGCGGTGCAGTCCGCTCCCAAAGTGATCGTGCCGCTCGCGGAGGAAATTACGGGTTCCGAGCCGGACCCCTCGGAGCCCGCGGAACTTTTCGGGTCTCGCGCGGACGGCGCTCGCGCTTATTCGCGCGTTGCGCTTTGGGCGAAAGCATTTCATCCGCCGCGTCCCGAGCCGCTGCAATTGAGCGCATCGGCCATCGACGCTTACAACCACTGCCCGATGAAATTCCTTTTTCAATACGTCTGGAACATTCGCGGCGGCGCGCACCCGCAGATGACTTTCGGCAACGTGATGCATACGACGATCAAGGAATTCGTGAAGGACGTACGCGAGCGCCGAAACGTTCCCTTTGGGGATGTGCTGGCGATTTATAACCGCGAATGGTATTCGGCTGGTTTTCCCGACGACTATCACGAACAGGAATACCGCAAGGCGGGCCGCGAACAGCTCGAAGCGTTCCACCGCTCGTACTCGCTCGAACCCGCCGACGTGCTCTACCAGGAGAAATCGTTCGAGTTGCCGCTCGAGCACGAGGTGGTGGTGATGGGCCGGATGGACCAGGTCAATCGCATCGGAAACGGCGAAGTGGAAATTGTCGATTACAAAACAGGCAAGCCGCGCGACGCCAAGAAGGCCGCCGACGATCTGCAACTGAGCGTCTACGCGCTGGCGGCCCAGGAAATTCTCGACATCACGCCCGAACGGCTGGTGTTCCACAACCTCGTGACGAACGAACGAGTGGTCACGACGCGTGACGCCAAAGCGCTTGCCGCGACCAAACAGAAGATCGCCGAAACCGCCGATCACATCCGAGCCGGAGAATTTTCGTCCAAACCCGGCTTTTCGTGCAGCTATTGCGATTTCAAGCCGCTGTGTCCTGCCCACGAACAATTGATTTCGATTCGTCCGACCGATCAATCCGCGAGCAGCAGTTAATCAGCTCTCCCGGTAAAGCTCTTCGAACTCGAAAAGTCCAGATGCGAGAAAGGTGTTTCGCACGGAACCAAGCGCGCTTGCGCAGCGAACCAATTTGCGCGGAGAGGTGCGGAAGACCCAACCTCTCAAACCGAGGGGTACCCGGAAAGGCGAAGGCTATTCCGCCGGATCAATGGCCGACGTTTATGGCACTTTGGTAATAACCCTGCCGGGCGAGCACATTCAGTCCCGGGCGGCGGACGCGCACTTCAATTGGGTGGTAATCGAGAGTGCGGTCAGCGCCCTGCGGCGCAAACGTGAGGGTGTATTGATTGCGCGCCTGCTCGGTGACGTCCGAATAGAGGCGCGCCAGGTCTTCCTCCTTCGTTGCGAGGAATGTGTCGCCCCCCGTGCGGTCCGCGAATTTGCTGATCTCGCTGGCGCCGTGCTGCACGAGCGATTTCCCTATCGGGAGCGGCCTGCTCACGGAAATCGAATAAACGGAAACATCACCGAAAAGGAGCGAGCGCACGGTTTCATCAAACGTATGTTTGTTATCGCGGGAATCGGTTCCATCCGAAATGAGAAATATGATTTTGCGGCGGTCGCGCCCGCGCGTTTTGAGCATTTCTCCCGCGGCGTATAAAGCATCATCCATGTCGTTGTTGTTCTGGTAATGGCCCGATCCGCGGGGGGGAATTCCCAGACCGATGGACGGCAGCTGACCGTTGGGTTGTTGCTGGCCGTTAATCACCGGACCGGATGCCATCGGTCCGCTGTTTCCCCCCGACGGATGCGAGCCGAGATCGAGCCGCTTCAGCTTGGTAAACAGCTCATCGTTATCGATCGAAAAATCGGCCACGGTCGTCGGGTATTCGGAGTACGTTATCAAGGCCACTTCATCATTGGGGCCGAAAGCGGCCGAAATCGTCGTCAGACTTTTTTGAACTTGATCCGCCTGCTTGGTGGCAAGGTCGTCGTCGATTACCACGACCGCGGAAAGGGGAAAGGGGTCGGAGGTAAAGAGAAGAATTTGCTGTTCGACGCCGTCCGAGAAAACATGGAATTCGTTCTTACTGAGGTCGCCCACCAGCCGCCCTTCCTTATCCTTCACCGTTACGGGTACAATGACGAGGCGGGTTTCCACACTGATGCGTGAACGAGTGTCGCTTTGATCGGGCTGGGCCGGCTTCGCCGAGCTTCCTCGCTGGGCGGTAACGGTCCCGTTGCCGGCAGGCGCATTTCCTTGCTGTGCGGCCGCGGGTAAGGTCAGGCAGAGGAGCAGGGCCATGCCAAGCAACCGGGTTCGCTGGATCATCGTAGCATCTCGCCTCTTGCCCTCGGACCAATATCTCGAATCGCGATCCACGTCCTTTGCGTCTCGCGGAAGCGGGCAAACATCCGGAGGCGCACTCCCGGCATCGTACAGATCGGTGCAATACGCGAGGGAGATTATACAATGCGTCTGACCAGCGTGGCCGCCGGCATTCTAACTTTGCCTTTGGCGGGAATTGCGGGGCTCGGCGGCCTTCATGCCCGCGCAGCCGCGGCAACGGCACTGCCGAGCGCACGGGCTCAAACTGATCAGCAGCAGCCCGCGGAATCCTCCCAGACGTTGAAGGTTCAGACCAACCTGGTGAACGTCTTCGCCACGGTACGCGATAAAAAGAACGGGATTATAAACGACCTGACGCAAGACGACTTCAAGATTTACGAAGATGGGATGGAGCAAAAAGTCGCCTTCTTCTCGAAAGACATGAATCTGCCCATCACGCTCGCAATCCTGATGGACACAAGCGGAAGCATGCAGGCAATTCTCGGCGCGGAACAGGATGCGGCTTCGCGCTTCGTCCACACGGTGATGCGCAAAAAGGACGAGGCGGTGATTCTCAGTTTCGATTTCGACATAAACCTTTTGGCTGACTTTACCGAAGACCCATCCGTTCTCGAGCGCGCCATTCGGCGCACCGAAATCAGCGCCGTTTCCAGCGGCGGAGTGGTTACGCCGGGCACTGTCCCGCAGGGCAGCAACGGTGGAACGGACCTCTACGACGCGGTTTATCTCGCGGCCCATGACGAACTCGCAACCGAAGCCGGCCGAAAAGCGATCGTGGTCTTGTCCGACGCGGAAGATACGGGGAGCAAACTGAGCTTGAACGAATCAATCGAGGCCGCGCAAAGAGCCGATGCCGTGATTCACTTTCTGCGGCTCGCGGATGAGCCGTTCTACTTCAGCAGCGGTTTTGGATACAGCGGCGCAAGCGTGGCGAGAAAAATGGCGGACGAAACCGGCGGACGCGAAGTTGAAGTTCGCAACGACAAGAATCTCGAAGCTGCCTTCAACTTGATCTCCGAAGAACTGCGCTCCCAATATGTGCTTGGCTACTACCCGACGAATACGAAGCGTGACGGCGCCTTCCGCAAAATCAAGGTCGACGTTACGCGCTCTGACACAAAGATTCTCGCCCGCAAGGGTTACTACGCTCCCGTGCGGTAGTTTCATCTCGCGCTGAACCGGCGCCTTCTCGCGTGCCCCATCTTGGCCGGTTATTGCAAGCGTGGGTGCCTTTCTCTTACGGCCTTTTCCAGTTTTTCGAGCCTCCAACCTCCAGAAGCCCTCTAGCCTCCAGAAGGCGTCGTCGGAGCGACGGGATAGTAGCCTTTGCGGGAGCGAACAATCACATTCTTCCGGTCGATCTGAATCTCGATGCGCCGGTACTTGCCCTGCGAGAGCGGCACGGCGGGCGCGTAGGCGATAAAATACTGGCTGCGCAACTCCGCGCCGATATCGAGGAACGACTGCGCGAGGTCATCTACCTTGTAAGGAAAGAAAACGCGGCCTCCGGTCTGAACGGCAAACTCTTGCAGGACCTTGTCACCTTCACCGAGCTGATATTTCGTCGGCCTCGTGACATCATCGATGGCCAGCCATTCCGTGTTCGTGCTGATGGCGTAGACTACGGTTTCCGCTCGGATGGACGCTTCGATTGCGTCGCTCAGGGCGCGCTCGCTCAGATTATCATCGCCGTCGCTGAGCACCACGATCACGCGCCGCACTTCCGGTTCCGCGCCTTTTGGCAGCGGAGGATTCGATAAAATTTCCGAAGCCCTGTAGATTGCATCGTCAAGAGCGGTTCCGCCTCCGGCGCGCTGTTTGTGGATCGCCTCCGCAAGAAGGCCGACATCGCCCGTGAAATCCTGGATCACTTCGGGCTCATTGTCGAACGTCATCAGAAACGCCATATCTTTGTCCCGACGAATGACTTTAGTCAAAAAATCAATCGCGGCTTCTTGCTCGAAGGAGAGCCGCGACCGAATGCTGTTCGATGTATCCAGCAAGAGGCCGATGCGGAGCGGCAAATCCGTGTCACGACCGAAAAACCGTATGTCCTGCGCGATCCCGTTCTCGGAAACTTTGAAATCGCTCTGTTCCAGGTCAGTGATCAAATTCCGTTTGCGGTCGGTTACGGTCACCATCAAGTGAACTAGTCCGGCCTCAACCTGAATAGAAGGCAGGCCGCTCTGCGGAACGGGCGGATTTGCATTTTCGGGAGGCTTCCCTTGGGATGGAGTAGCGGGCGCCTGCTGCGCCGGGGCATAACTCGGCAAACACGAGAGGAGCAAGAGCACCGCAAGCAACGCGCGCAATCGGCTCACGGAAGTGATTATAGGAACTCCCGCAACGCGGCGTCAATGCGAGCAGGCTCCGCCTTCGTTGCCTTGCCGATAACGTTCAAGTAATCCGCGAGTTCGGGCGGCAGCGGCGCGCGCACCTCGATACGCTTGCCTGTGCGCGGATGCTCGAACGCCAAACGCGCGGAATGAAGAAAATTTCTGCCGAGCGGCGTGAGCAGTTCCGATCCAATGCGCTCCTGGCGCGGCGCGCCGTAAATCGTGTCGCCCACAACGGGACAGCCGAGGGCCGAAAAATGCACGCGGATCTGATGCGTTCGGCCTGTGTGCAAATCCGCTTCGATCAACGTAAAGCCCGGAAGACGCAAGCAGACGCGCCAATCCGTGCGGGCCTCGCGGCCTTCGCGACGGCGGGCGGTCATGCGCGAGCGACGGTGCAAATCGCGCGCAACGAGAAGTTCGATCTTGCCCGATTCGCCTTTCATTGCGCCGTGAAGTAATGCAACGTAGGTTTTGTTTACAAGCCGGTCGCGAAAGGAATCGACCAGCTTCTTGTGATCGGCGTTGGTCCGCGCAATCACCATCGCGCCCGACGTTTCTTTGTCGAGACGGTGCACGATGCCGGGGCGCAGAGGCCCTCCCATCGTCGACAATCCCGCAATTCCGCCGAAATGATGCAGCAGCGCCGCCACCAACGTGCCGCTGTCTTTCCCCGCTCCCGGATGCACGATCATCCCAGCCGGCTTGTTGATCACCGCAATGTCCTTGTCCTCATACAGAAGATCGAGAGGAATGGCTTCCGCTTCAACACCGGGAACTTCGGGTGCGGGAATTTCGACGAACACTTCTTCGCCCGATTCGAGGCGGTGCGCGGGCTTGGTCGCAACACCATCGACGTGAACGCGCCCCTCATCGATCAAAGCCTGAATGTGCGACCGGCTCAAATCGGGAAGTTGCGAGACAAGGAAGCGATCGAGGCGCTGACCCGCCTGCTCGGACGGAACTACCAGCTCAAAGAAACTGTTCGAAGCTGCTTCGGCAGATAATTTTTCGGGCATGGCTGTTTCAAAACGTGCGAGGGAACATTATTGCCCGGCGACCGCGCGAACAGGCGAAGCGGAGGCGATTAGTCCGATGCGCCGAAGCCCCCGCCACCACAGAAATCCGCCGGCAATAATCAGGCCAAGGCTCGCGACCTGCATGAGAGAAATGGTTCCGTGAAGCATCAACGTGCGACCGGGGTCGCCGCGGAAAAATTCGATCACTCCGCGTTCGACTCCATAAAGAATGAAATAAGTGCCCAGCATTTGCCCGGTGAAGCGCTGCCGCGCCCCCAGCCACACCAGAAAAAGAAAATTCAGGAATTCGGCGCCGGCTTCGTAAAGCTGCGTCGGGTGCAGCGGCATGTGAAGCGGCGTGCCGGAGAGCTGAGCTGCAGCATCGCTTGTGAAAGTGACTCCCCATGGAAGGGATGTCGGCCTGCCGTAGCAACAACCTGCCGCAAAACACCCGAGCCGCCCGATCGCATGGGCCAGCGGAGCGGACGCCGCGAAGGTATCGAGCACGGAAAGCATCGGAATCCGCTCAAAATAAGTATAGAAAACGAGCGTGAGCATCGCTCCGGCCAAGCCGCCATAAAATGTCCCGGCGGACTGCAACGTCGCGATACTGAAAATATCGCCGGGATTCGCGGCGTAGTAACTCCAATCACTCGCGAGCAGCCACAATTTCGAAACAATGAGCGCTCCGAACACCATGTAGATGCCGAGGTTCCAAACTCTGTTCGGATTTAGGCGCACGCGAGGCGCCTGTCTCCGGGCGTACCACAACCCGAACAAGACTCCTGCCGCAACGAGGACACCGTACGTATAAATTGTGACCGCGCCAATTTGAAAGAGAATGGGATGCATGTTCAGCCCTGGTTGGTCGGGACAACGCGCGCGTGCCGCCAATCGCGCAGAACTTCAAGCACGACAAAGCCGGCGCCGACTACGATCGCCGAATCGGCGATGTTGAAAGTGTACCAGTGATAGCCGCCAAGCTGAAAATCGATGAAGTCGGTAACGCTGCTCCGGAAAACCCGGTCAAGGACGTTGCCCGCCGCGCCCCCCAGAATCAGAGCGAGCCCCGACTCTCCGAGCCAGCCGCCGGCGCGGCCTGTGGCCAGAACCCACGCCAGAAGCGCGATCACGGCCACCGAAAACAGAATCAGCAGCGGCGCCCGCCAGGGAGTCTCGGATTCGGCCAGGAAGCCGAAAGCGACACCCGGGTTACTCGTATGGACGAGGTTCAGAAGCCCGGGAACCAACACGTGAAACGAACCAACCGCCGTGAATTTCTGGACGGCATACTTCGACGCTTGGTCCACGGCGAGAACGGCGAACACCACAGCCGCAAGTATCCATCTGGAATGCAGGGAGCGAATCATCAGGCCTTCGCGCTCCCGACGGCAATTTCACCGAGTGCCGCGACGCAGCGTTCGCACAACGTAGGATATTCAGCGCTCTCGCCCACGTGCGTTGAATAGTTCCAGCAGCGCTCGCACTTCTTACCGTCTGCCCGCGTGATCTCCACGCTCACAGTGCCGGAATTCGAGGACGCGTCGTCTGTAACCACCACTACTTGCGACACGATAAAAAGAGCCGGAAGCTTGCCGGCATACTCCTGAAGCAGCTTCCCCAGGTCGCCGCTCGCTTTCAGCGTGACCCGCGCTTCGAGTGAAGCCGAGATTGTCTTTGCAACACGAGCCTGTTCAAGGTGTTTCAGCACTTCCTCGCGAACCGCGGCTAAGCGCTCCCAATTTTCGGCGCGCTGCTCGTCGAAAGCGCCTTCATACTCTTGGGCGACGGGAAACAGCGCCATGTGGACGCTTTCCGGCTCAGAAGGGCCCTTCGGCAAATGCTTCCAGACTTCCTCCGCTGTGAACACCAGCGTGGGCGCGATGAGGCGCACCAGCGCGCTCGCGATGCGATGAACGGCCGTTTGTGCCGAACGCCTGCCGATCGTCTTTGGCGCAAAAGTGTATAAGCGGTCCTTCAGCACGTCGAAATAGAACGCGCTCAGGCCGACGGTGCAGAAATCGTGCAGCGCATGATAGGCGCGATGAAATTCAAAATTCGCATACCAATCAAGGCACTGGCGGATGAGCGCTCCCATGCGGCGAAGCATCCACGCATCGATTTCCCACAGCTCGGAATCGGGGACCGCATCTCGCGCGGGATCGAAATCAAAGAGGTTCGAGAGCGAGAACCGAAATGTGTTGCGGATCTTCCGATAGGCTTCGGAAAGCTGCGTCATCATCGCATCGGAGATGCGCACATCGGCAGTGTAGTCCTGCGACGCGACCCACACCCGCAGCAAATCCGCGCCCCACCTGTCGCAGATCTCCCGAGGATACAAAGCGTTTCCGAGCGACTTCGACATCGGCGCACCTTTTTCGTCGAGCGTCCAACCGTGGGTGACCACCTGGCGGTACGGGGCGCGCCCGCGAATTCCCACGGCCACCAGCAGCGAGCTGTGGAACCAGCCGCGATACTGATCCGGCCCTTCGAGGTATACATCCGCGGGCCACGTTCCGTCCTTTTCGCTCAGCACGGCAAGATGCGTCGAACCCGAATCAAACCAGACGTCGACCACATCGGTTTCTTTTCTCCATTTTGCCGCATCGCACGAGCACTTCGTACCCGGCGGCAAAAGTTCCTCGGCTGAATGCGTATACCAGGCATCCGCGCCCTCTCGCTCAAAAAACGGCAGCACGTGCCGCAGCGCCTTCTCGTCCCTGAGCTGCTTTCCGCAGGCGTCGCAATAAAAAATAATCAGCGGAACGCCCCAAAACCGCTGCCGCGAAATGCACCAGTCGGGCCGCTCGGCGACCATGTCGTGAATGCGCTCTTCGCCCCACTTCGGCGTCCACTTCACTTTGGAAATTTCAGCGAGCGCTTTCTGCCGCAGGTTATCGTGGTCGAGCCCGATGAACCATTGCTCGGTCGCGCGGAAAATCACAGGGTTGCGGCAGCGCCAGCAGTGAGGATAACTGTGCGTGAGTTTTCTCTCGCCGACGAGCATTCCCCGAGTCTTCAGTAGCTCGATGACGATTGGATTCGCCTCGAATACGGTTTTCCCCTTGTATGCCGGCAAGCCTTCGACGAAGCGGCCGTCATCATCCTGTGGCGCGTATGCTTCCAATCCATATTTTTGGCCGGTGCGGAAGTCGTCGGCACCGTGTCCCGGCGCCGTGTGGACGATGCCACTTCCCTGATCCAACGTAACGTAGTCCGCCAGCACCGCGGGAACGTGGAAATCGAGAAATGGATGCTGAAACTGAAGGCCTTCGAGCTCGCGTCCGGTCCAGGAACCACTCACTTTGCCTACGTCGATTTTGAGCTCTTCAGCGAAGGCTTTCACGCGGTCTTTTGCGAGCAAGAGTTTGCCAGCCGAAGTTTCCGCGACTACGTATTCGTAATCCGGATGAAACGCGAGTGCGCGGTTCGCAGGCAGCGTCCAGGGGGTGGTCGTCCAGATCAAAGCGCTCACGCCGCTTCCCAGCTTCGCCGCTTTTTCGCCACCCGCGACCGAAAACTTCACCCAGATCGACGGGCTGGTGTGATCCTCATATTCGACCTCGGCTTCGGCCAATGCCGTTCGATCGTAGATGCACCAATAGACCGGCTTCAGCCCACGGTAAACATAGCCCTTTTCCAGAAAATCAATGAAAGCTCCAGCAATGCACGCCTCATGGTGGGGGTCCATGGTGAGGTACGGTTTGTCCCACTGTCCCAGCACGCCGAGCCTTTTGAAATCGCGCTTATGCTGCTCGACGAACCGCGCGGCATACTCTCGGCACATCCGGCGAAACTCCGCCGCGCTCACTTTGGTCGTCTTGCCGCCCAGCTCCTTTTCCACCTTGGTCTCGATCGGCAGACCGTGACAGTCCCACCCGGGGATATAGGGTGATTGGTACCCGGCCATCGTCTTCGACTTCACGATCATGTCTTTCAGTATTTTGTTCAGTCCCGTGCCCAGGTGAATTTCACCGGTCGGATAAGGGGGACCATCGTGCAGTACAAACAGCGGAGCGCCCGCGCGCGACGCCAGGATGCGCTTGTATAGCCCCATTTGCTCCCAGGCAGCTAACTGCTCAGGTTCGCGTTCCGGCAGCCGCGCTTTCATGGGGAAGTCGGTCTTGGGAAGGTTCAGGGTGCTTTTCAGGTCGGGATTAGTCGCCATCTCTTAGGATTGAGGCCTTTCTACGGATGCAAGCTTCTGGAAATATGCGGGTGCGATCGCGAAATCAACCGACCGACTGTACTGTAAGCGTTGCCACCCGAGCGGAAAGCGTGCAACACTCATCGTATGTTACAATGAATCTTGAAGCGTGTCAGCCGTTGCTCGGGCGGGGACATCCTTTTCTGCGGGATTGCGTCTAACGTTTTGGTATAGCCGCGGCGGGGGACCGGAATGTCAGACTTCAGTGCCAGACTCGACGATGTCGGTCGTTCGACGACGGAGCCTACCCTCCGGTTGGGCCGATTTCGTTCCCCAGCGCATGAATCTCACCTGAAAAGTCTTTTTTCGAACCTCAAGGATTTCCTGACGGAACGCCCGGTAAAAATGCACGGACGTATGCCCGACGTTTTTTCGATGCCGGGTTTCGGCGATGATTTGGCCAGCAACCTGAAGGAATTCTTCCACGCAGGTCCTCGAGGGAATGTTAATTCCGCGCTGCTCGTAAATTGGAAGGAAGAGCCCGGGCTTTGGCAGAACCTGCGCGATCTTTTCTTTCCGCGCAAACTCCCGCCGCTGGAGGTGACCAGCCAGCCGATTCCAGTTCCCGAAATCTGGTCCAAGAACACACAATTCACGCGAGTGCAATCGCTCTCGATTGCTTTCCACATTGTCGTGCTGGTGCTGATTATCGTGCCCTTTCTGCCGGAATTGCTTTCGCCGCCCACCACGAAGGCGAACAGTTCCTATAACATCACGACGGTCTCGCCTTATCTGCCCAAACTCGCGCCCGCCGCGAAGAAAGCCGGCGGCGGCGGCGGGCAGCATGCCCTCACTCCGGCGGTGCGAGGCCAAGCCCCTAAATTCAGTTGGACGCAGATTTCGAAGCCGATTGCCCGCCCGCTGGAAAATCCCAAATTACCTGTGCCCGCGACTCTTCTGGGGAACCCGGCGATCAACGTCCCGAACATTACGGCCCAGAACTACGGCGACCCTTTGTCCAAGGTCCTCGATGGTGATTCTTTGGGACAGGGGCACGGCACTGGGATTGGCAACGGGGATGGCGCCGGTCTTGGTCCCGGGCAGGGATATAACACAGGTGGAGGCATGCCGAATGCAGGGACAGGGGGCTACGGAAGTCCCGCCTGCCTCTATTGCCCGCAACCTCAGTTCTCGGACGAAGCCGTCAAGGCAAAGTATCAGGGCACCGTGCTGCTTGTCGCGATCATTACTCCCGATGGCCGCGCCACCGACATTCACGTTTCAAAGGGTATCGGGCTTGGCCTGGATGAGAAGGCCGTCGAAGCGGTTCGCACCTGGCGCTTCCGCCCAGCTTTGGGCCCGGATGGGAAACCGGCCTCTGTTCGCCAGACGATCGAAGTCACCTTCCACCTGTACTGATCTCGTTTTTCGTTACCGGCGAACTCCACAATCGCACGTTAACCAACTGGACCAAGCCGTATCGAGCCTTTGTTCGTTCTGATACGATGACCACCATGAAGCGCATTCTTTACTCCATTTTTGTTTTGCTCGCTGTCATGGCGATTGTGGCGACTCGCGCCCCCGCACAAACGGGCTCCATTGAATTTGTCGCCCGCGCCACGCCATCCGGCGGCCTCGATGAGCCGGTCCGCGGATTTCCGTTCTACGTCCTGACCAAAAGCTTCGAAGAGATTTCCAAGGAAGCCGACGCGGAGTATCCAAAACCCGACATGAACACCTACATCGACAAACTCGATGTATCGACCGAACTCAAGGCATGGATGAAAAAAAATCAGTGGGTCACGCTGTCGGGTGAGGATTTCATTCACAAATTACACACGGCGGACGTCATGGGCGTGCCGGAGTTTTATCAGGCTTATCTCGAACGAAACGCCGAGACCGGCACGATCGATTTCCCGAAACCGAAATACAAGCCATCCGACAAGGTAAAAGATCCGGCCAAGTTCGAAAAGCTTTCCGCGGAATACAAGGAAGCCATCCGGCATTACATGGACCAGAATCCCCAAAGCATCGACGGGATCGATCTCAGCCTCGAGCAAAATGATCCCAGCCGCGATTGGAACGATTTGGTGGCCCGGCGCCTCCCGCAGATCCAACGCAAGGCTCTTGAACTCGCGCAATCGAAGTATCTGGTTGCGCGCACGGAGACGAACCTTCAGGGTCAGGGCTTTCTGCGAGGAGTTGCCGCCGGAAAATATTGGCTCAGCACACTCGATGTGGCGGCCACAGTCGGCGATGCGCGGCCCCGTTGGGATGTTCCGCTTGGCGTGCGCGCCGGCGACACAGCCTACGTTGTTCTCTCAAACGTGAATTCGGTGCAAACTCCTCCCCCGCCCGCCAACTAACGGTAAATGACGGAACAGTCCGGAATTCCTGATTGGATAATCAGTCTCGCAAGCGCCGATCGGCAGACGAGGGAGGACGCGGCTTTTCATCTGCATCTCGCCGGCTCTTATCTGTGCCATTCCGTTCTCCATCAATGGATGGGCGAAGCCGAATTCCGCGAGTTAACAAAACCGGCTCGCGCGAACCAGCCAGGTAATACCGAACCCGTAAAACCGCGCGTTACCGTGGGAATCGCTGTGCAACCGCTTACTTTTGAGAGCATCCGGGCAGCCAACGATTCTCCGCGCCTTGCGGATGTGCCGCCCGATCAGGACGCGAAAGAATTCGAATTGCATTTCGAGGATCGCGCAAATCTCGACATTTTGACTACGCGAGACCCGTCAGGCGCCGGCGCAATCGCCCGTTATATCCGGAAATTCGGGGAAGGAATTCAACAGGTGGAAGTCTTGGTACGCGACGTCATTCGCGCCACCGAAATACTCAAGAGCAAATTCGATGTTGCGCCGATTTATCCCGAGACGCGGCCCGGCGCGGACGGCACGCGCGTGAACTTCTTCCTCGTCGTGAATCAAGAAGGTAAAAAGATACTTGTCGAACTCGTGGAAGAACCGCGTTAAAGAAATTTGGAATTCGTATAGCTCTCGCCGCGCGCCAAGCCAGCCAACAGAACGCCGAGAAATTCTCAGAGCACGCTGTAAATTTTACTGGCCGCTCTGCTCGATTAACTTGGCGACCAGCGCGGTCCAGCCTGTCTGATGGCTCGCACCCAGGCCGGCGCCATTCTCGCCGTGAAAATATTCGTAGAAAAGGATCAAGTCTCGCCAGTAAGGATCGTCTTGAAAAATGGCCGTGTCCCCATAAACGGGACGCCTGCCGTCCTTACGCAGGAAAATGTGAGAAAGCCGATGGGAAATTTCGGACGCAACCTCCCAAAGTGTTTTCATCTGGCCGGAGCCTGTGGGAGACTCCACTTTGAACTCGTCGCCGTAGTAATAATGAATGCGCTGCATGGACTCAATTAAGAGAAAATTCATTGGGAACCACACGGGACCTCGCCAGTTCGAATTCCCTCCAAAAAGGTCGCTGGTAGATTCCGCCGGTTCGTAGTCCACCGAATGAGAACGGCCATCAATGTTGAGAATGAAAGGATGCGTTTCGTGGAATTTCGAGAGCGCCCGGACGCCATGAGGAGACAGAAATTCCTTTTCATCCATCACATACCGGTAAATTCGCTCCAGCTTTTGCCGGTTGGCAATGCTGAGCAGCAGCCGCGTACCGGTTTCAGAGCGGCGGCTCATGTCCACATGTTCCACCACGTCCTTATGATGATCGAGGAACCACTGCATCCTCCGGCGAAACCCGGGCAGGCGCGCCAGGTCTTCCGGTTCAAATGTTTCAACCGCAAAAAGCGGGATGAGGCCGACCATCGATCTCACCTTCATGGAAATATGCTTGCCCCCCGCCATATGAAGAACGTCGTAGTAGAAACCGTCTTCTCCGTCCCATAATCCAATGCCTTCGCCGCCCATATCGTTCATGGCCTTCGAAATGTAGACGAAGTGCTCGAAGAACTTGCTCGCGACATCCTCATAAGCGGGATCGTCGCGCGCCAGTTCGATGGCCATCGCCAGCATATCTAGGCAATACATCGCCATCCAGCTTGTGCCGTCGGACTGCTCGACGAAATTTCCGGGACCTAGAGGCATCGAGCGGTCAAAGACGCCGATGTTGTCCAGGCCGAGAAAACCGCCCTCGAAGACGTTCTTCCCTTCTGGATCTTTTCGATTGACCCACCACGTGAAATTCAGAAGAAGCTTGTGAAACACCTTTTCGAGAAAATTGCGGTCCGGCTTGCCTCGAATGCGGCCTTCGATCTTGTAGACCCGCCACGCGGCCCACGCATGCACCGGGGGATTCACATCCGAGAAATTCCATTCGTACGCCGGCAATTCTCCGTTCGGATGCATGTACCACTCCCTCAGGAACAAAACGAGCTGATCCTTCGCATAGTCCGGATCAATCAGAGCCATCGCCACGCAGTGAAAGGCCAAGTCCCAAGCGGCGTACCAGGGGTATTCCCACTTGTCCGGCATGGAAATGACGTCCGAATTGTAGAGATGAAACCATTCGTGATTTCGTCCAAAGCGCCGAACCGGATCGGGCGCCGGCTGCGTCGGATCGCCTTCCAGCCAGCGAGCCACGTCGTAGTGATAGCTTTGTTTGTTCCAGAGGAGGCCCGCAAACGCCTGGCGCTGGACGCGTTGCGCATCTTCGGTGAGCGCGTCGCCCATGTGCTTCGCATAGAATTCGTCCGCCTCTTTCCGGCGCTGGTCGAAAACGCCTTCAAAGGGTGCACCAAAATACTCCTGCGCGGATGCGCCGCTTTCCGCGGGATTACGATCCATTAGCCGGCAATGAAGCGTCCAACTTTTTCCGGCGGCGATTTGTGAAACAAAATGGGCGGCGGCTTTCGTCCCCTGAGCCTCGGGATTTATGGCGGCGCGTTCTCCATCGACGATATAACGATGAAAGGCATCCTTTACGTAGGGAGTACGGTTCGGCTGCTGATAAAGCCGCTGAAGGTTCGTCTCATTGTTCGTGAAAAGCATTTCCGGGGCGCCTTCGATCAAGAGCCAGCGCTTGCCGTAGTGCAACTCGGTCAGTTCGAGAAGAACCGTGCCTGCGGGGCCTTCGATTCGAACTGCCTGCGCCGGATCGTAATTCTCGCCCCACGCCCACCGGTTACGGAACCACAGCGTTGGAAGGATATGTAGCGGCGCAGCGTCGGGACCACGGTTCCATGCGGTGATCCGAACGAGGATGTCCTCGGCTGTCGCCTTCGCGTATTCGACAAAAACATCGAAATAACGGTTCTCGCGAAACGCGCCGGTGTCGATCAATTCATATTCCGGATCTTGGCGCGTGCGGCGCGCGTTCTCGGCGACGAGGTTGTCGTAGGGAAATTCCGCGTGCGAATATTTGTAAAGAAATTTCAGGTAGGAACTGGTAGGCGTGGCATCGAGGTAAAAGTAATACTCTTTCACGTCCTCGCCATGATTTCCTTCGGAATTCGTGAGCCCGAAAAGGCGTTCCTTCAGTATTTTGTCTTTCCCGTTCCAGAAAGCGATGGCGAAGCATATGTGCTGGTGCCGATCGCAGATTCCTCCGATGCCGTCTTCTCCCCAGCGGTAAACTCGTGATCTTGCATGGTCGTGAGGGAAATAGTTCCAGGCATCGCCATTGGCGCTATAGTCTTCGCGGACAGTGCTCCATTGGCGCTCGGAAAGATACGGCCCCCACCGCTTCCAGTGCACCTCGCGCTCAACGCTGGCTTGCAGTCGATACTCTTCGCTCGTCATCGCCGGTCCCTGCGAACTGACGGTCGCGGGAGTCGAGCCGGGCGTAATTGATCGAGTTGAATCGTCCATTATGGGCATCAGCACTGTAGCGGCTGCCAGGCGTGGTGGCAACCGCGATATTGGAACCATGCGTATTGCGCACGCCGCATTTCTACGAATATCTTCGACTCGATTCTTATGCTAGCGTGATTTGTTTTTGGCGTAGCCAAAATTGACGCAGAGGGCATCAGCCGCGTGAGATTAATCGGCGGATAGGAAATTCTAATCGGTACACGGGAGGAAACAAAAAACGCCGCAACCAACAGAAAACAAAGGGCAGACGAAATTCTAACCGGTACAGATTTGCGCTTTTCTCCAGCCACCTTCCGGCAGCTTCTTCCGGTGCCTGCCCCGCGTGCCGTCGCCTCTCGGTTACTCGCCGAATGTGGGACGCAAGGACCAGGACGACTGGCAGACCGGGAATCGATTCTGTATTCTCAATGCTTGCTCCTCGATGAACGGAGTGTCTCTCTGAACCAACGGCCACCGGCATCTGTTTCCCATACACATAGCGAGACTGACAAATCCGCGCGGCTCGTCGCGCTGCTTCTGGTCGCTCTGGCGGCAGCGGCTGTTGTGATCCCCATGTTTTTTCTCGGGAATGCTTCGGGACACGATTTCGAGTTTCACGTCGCGTCCTGGATGGATACAGCCGGGCAATGGCGCGAAGGGTTTTTTTTCCCGCGGTGGGCGGAGTGGGCGAACTGGGGCTTTGGGGAGCCTCGATTCATTTTTTATCCTCCGGCGTCATGGATCGCGGGCGCGGCGCTCGGCTCAATATTTTCCTGGCCGGTCGCGCCGGGGCTGTTCATCTGGCTCACGCTTATCGCGTCAGGGATGTCGATGTGGAGACTGGCCCGCGAATGGCTGCCGGGATCCCAAGCCGCCATAGCGGCGGTGCTATTCGCGATAAATCCCTACCATCTCGTAGTCGTGTATTACCGCAGCGATTTTGCCGAACTTCTGGCTAGCGCTCTGCTGCCGCTGATGCTCTGGGCAGCCCTGCGGGCCGCGCGCGGTGAGTGGCGCTCCGTCGCGGCGCTTGCAGTGATTTTCGGCGGAATTTGGCTTTCGAATGTTCCAGCGGGAATCATTGCGACATATTCGCTCGCCCTGTTCCTCTTTGTCGGATGTATCCTGCGACGAAACTTTCAGCCGCTGTTCCTGGGGGCGGCTGCCATGATTGCCGGTTGGGGCGTCGCTGCTTTTTACATTTTGCCCGCCGCGTGGGAACAGCGCTGGGTTGAGATTTCGCAGGCGCTTGCGGACAATTTGTATCCGTCCCGGAATTTCATCTTCACGCACTCGAACGATCCTGAATTTCTCTTGTTCAACTGGAAAGTTTCAAGCGTCGCCTTGACCGTGATGCTGCTGACGGGCATTGCCGCCGTCTTCGCAGCGAGAAAGCGGCGCGAATTTCCCGACATCTGGTGGATGCTGATTGCGCTCGCGAGCGCGTCGGTTCTGCTGATGTTTCCTCCCAGCACGCTGCTGTGGCGATACTTGCCGAGACTAAGCTTCGTGCAATTTCCGTGGCGCTGGATGGAGCCCCTCGGCCTTGCTTTCGCGTTTTTCATCGCGGCAGCCGTCGATTTTTCACGGAAGCAACGCGAGTCCTGGATTGCGATCGCCTCGATTCTCGCCATTGTCGGCGCAATCGGTGCGCTGATCGCAAGAGATGCCTGGTGGGACGACGAGGACGTCCCATATCTCGCAAGCGCGATTGCCTCCAGCCACGGATACGAAGGTACCGACGAATATGCGCCGATCGGGTGCGATCACTACGAACTGCCGGGCGCCCTTCCCGATGCCGATTCCACGCTCGATCCCGAAGCAGAATTGGCAGCGGTAGTGCCGAATCCCCGGGTCGTCCTGTTCGATCCGCAATCCGGGAGGACGGGTTCGCCCGTGGGAGTGCGCATCCATTCGGAAAAGTGGTCGGCGGACACAAAGATTTTCGAAGCGGATACACCAAAGCCGATCACGCTTGCACTCCGCTTGATAAATTATCCGGCCTGGGAAGTTCGCGTGGACGGCGGGCGAATCCAACCGGGTTCCGAACCGCCGATCGCTCGGATGCTTGTCCCGCTGGCGCCGGGCGAGCATCGCGTGGAAGTCCGGTTCCGCCACACGTGGGATCGCATCACAGGCGATACAATTTCTTCCGGTTCGGTGATCGCACTGCTTTGGATCGGATGGTTCTTGCGGCGCCGCGGGGCTGTTGTCGGCTGACTCTCAGCGCGCCGGCATTGTAAGAGGCCCGGAAGCTAATCGAGTTTCCGGTGCTTGAATTTTTTCTCGCCCTTGCTGTAAGGGCCGACCGTGTGGCCCTCGCCGTACAGCTTGTACTTATAAGTGGTCAAACCCTCGAGCCCCATTG
>Ga0182024_10004311_pt1 | contig 32893 bp, 31 predicted proteins | sample P32metaG_FD_120480 | JGI IMG/M metagenome (GOLD analysis project Ga0182024, IMG submission 120480) | Permafrost microbial communities from Stordalen Mire, Sweden - P3-2 metaG (Illumina Assembly) | ecosystem: Environmental > Terrestrial > Soil > Wetlands > Permafrost | place: Sweden: Stordalen... | reverse complement strand
CGGTAAGAGACATGTTCCGGGGTTTGCATGATCCAAAGTCCTCAGTTCCGATCGGACGCCGGCAGGCGGTCAGGATGCCGCCGGTAAATCAAAACAAAAAGGCCCGACAGTGTGAATACACTTCGGGCGAGGTATGTGCGCGCAGGGCAAAACCTGGCGGGAGTTCAGACGAACTGCCGTGCAGATCGCGGAGTTCCAAATTCACCTTTGCCAGTTACGGGGCCTTCTCCAGTTAATCAAATCATAACAAACGCCGTTTCAGTCTGTCAAACGGCGCTCTTGCGCGACGGGACAGGAACTTCCCGCCCCCGCCGCGCAAGTGGCTGAATCTGGTTTACGCTGCGCGCAGAATCTCTATTTCACTTCGACGGAGGCGCCCGCGTCGACGAACTTCTTCTTGATCGTCTCCGCTTCGTCCTTGGTCACGCCCTCTTTTACGGTCTTGGGCGCGCCGTCCACCAGATCCTTGGCTTCCTTCAAGCCGAGGCTGGTTACTTCGCGAACAGCTTTGATAACGTTGATCTTGTTGGCGCCCGCGGCGGTCAGAACCACCGTGAACTCGGTCTTCTCTTCGACCGGAGCCGCTGCTGCCGCGCCGCCGCCCGCCGCCGGAGCCGCCACGGCCGCTGCCGCAGCCGAAACACCCAGCTTTTCCTCAAGCAACTTCACCAGGCTCGATGCCTCGAGGAGCGTCAGCCCTTGAATCTGTTCCGCAATCGCGTTGATGTCTGCCATTTCCCTTATCCTTTACTGTTAGCTTGAAAACTTGTTTTCTTTCACACCCTGGTCGATAACCACGGCCAGGTTCCGCCCGACTCCGCCGATCGCAGTCACCAGCCTTTGGGCCGGCGCCTGGATCAAATACAGGAGCTTCGCGTAAATCTCTTCCTTCGGAGGCAGGCTCGCCAGCGCCTGAATGCCGGTGACGTCCACCACCCGGCCCTCCACCATTCCCGCCTTGAACGTGAAACTCGGATTAGCTTTGGCGTACGCCGTCAGAGCTTTTGCCAGCGCCACCGGATCGCCCGACGTGTAGGCGATAGAGCACATGCCCTTCAGATCTTTTAAAAGGCCGCCCACCGGAATCCCTTCGGCAGCCTTCTCGCCGATGCGATTCTTGATCACTTTGTAGTTCGCGCCCGCGCCGCGAATGGTCTTCCGCAACTCAAAATCCTGCCCGACGGTCAGCTTTTCGAAGCCGGTCAGGAACACATTCTGCGCCTTGGCGAGCTTCTCACGCAACGCTTCCATGTCCTTCTGTTTTTCAGGTTTCTTTTTCATTTGGAGATTACCCTATACAGCCTTCGCGTTAAACGGCGCGACATCCAGCGGGACGCCCGGGCCCATCGTCGAACAGACCGTGACGCTCTTCACGTACTTGCCCTTGGCCGCCGACGGCTTGGCTTTAATGACGGCATTCAGCAGCGTGGTGGCATTTTCCACCAGCTTGGTCGAATCGAAACTCACCTTGCCGAAGGGAACGTGAATCACGCCCGTCTTGTCGACGCGAAATTCCACTTTACCGGCCTTCACTTCGCGCACCGCATTGGCGACATCGGTGGTCACGGTGCCGGTCTTCGGATTCGGCATCAACCCGCGCGGGCCGAGCACCTTACCAAGCTTGCCGACGCCTCGCATCATGTCCGGCGTGGCGATCACGGCGTCGAAATCGGTCCAGTTTTCGTTCTGGATCTTGGCCACCATGTCGTCGCCGCCCACCAGGTCGGCCCCGGCGTCCAGCGCCTCTTTGAGCTTGTCGCCCGACGCGATCACCAGCACTTTCTTCGACTTACCAAGTCCGTTCGGCAGCACGACAGTGCCGCGCACCATCTGATCGGCGTGCTTTGGATCGACGCCCAGCCTCATGTGCAACTCGACGGTTTCGTCGAATTTGGCGAACTTGATTTTCTTGATGAGAGGAACGGCGTCATTAAGAGCGTAGGATGTGCTCTCAACCTGTTTTAACGCAGCAGAATACTTCTTACCTGTTTTGCGGCTCATGTTGTGTATGGTCCAAACGGCCCGGGTCACACTACTCGACCCGCAAGCCTCCCAAGGGAATACGAAACTAAAGGGTAACAAACTTGCTCAGACGATGCAAGTGGGGTCCATCTATCCGCTCCCTGACGATCGCGGCTCTGTCGGAACCGCCATGCGTAAGCATGCGGACAGGCGCGAAAAATCCTACGACTTCCCCACCGCGTCCCGGCACTTTTCGAACAACTGAAGCAGCGTGTCCACCTGCTCCTCCGGAGTTTTTGGCGACTTCCCGCCAAACCCCGCGCCCGACGACGTCTTGCCCATCCCGGTCGTGGTCGCGATGAACCGCATCAGTTCCAGTGCGACCTCGTCCTTACTGGCGCCCGTCTTCGGCGGTGTTTCTTTTTCTTCCGTCATATAATTTCTAAGAGTACTCGATTCCCGCCTCCATGCCAACCGACGCCCGCCGTCTAATTCGCAAAATGCGCGGCGGCGCGCAGGCCCATCTCATCGAAGCATCCGACGGCCACGCCTACGTCGTAAAATTCCTCAACAACCCGCAGCACCGCAGGATTCTAGTGAATGAATGGATCGCGTCGACGTTCCTGACCTACCTGGGAATCGCCACGCCCGCCGCGGCGATGGTTCGCATCTCGGAAGATTTCCTCGCCGCCAATCCCGAAGTGAATCTGCAACTCGGCGCGCGCCGGGAACTCCCTCAAACGGGCTGGCATTTCGGTTCCCGCTTCCCCGGCAGCCCCATGACCAACACGGTCTACGATTTTCTGCCCGACGGAATTCTCGAAACCATCGAAAACCTTTCCGACTTCCTCGGCGCCCTCGCCTTCGACAAATGGATGGGCAACGCCGACTCGCGCCAGTCCATCTTTTTCCGCGCCCGGCTAAAAGAATGGATTCCCGAAGCACGGGCCCTGAAAATGGGTTACGTAGCGCAAATGATCGACAACGGCTTCGTCTTCGGAGGCCCGCACTGGCAATTCACCGACTCCGCGATCCAAGGCCTCTATTTCCGCCCGCACGTCTACAAAAATGTGCGCGGTCTAAGCGACTTCGACCCTTGGCTCTCGCGCATCGTGAATTTCCCCGAAGAAATCGTCGACCAGGCGGTAAAATCCATCCCTCCAAGTTGGCTCGAAGGAGATGAAGAAGCCTTCGAAGTGTTACTGGCCCGCCTGCTAAAACGCCGCGCCCGCGTCCCCGACCTGATCGAAGACTCGCGCGGCGGGATTATGAATCTGTTCCCAAGCTGGCGATGAACGCTAACATTGAGATGCGCGACACGCGTATACTTGCGGACACAATCGTCCAAGACGCCGAACTCGGTTCGCCGGTAAAAGGAATCCATCGCGAAAAGTGGGGACTGCCTACTCTGTCCCAAGGCGCCAGTGATCCCGCGAATGGGTCGCACCCTTCTGTGCCGCGTGGACAGAGCGGGCTGTCCCCGCTTTTCGCCCCGTCCACTCAAGCAAAAGGCGAATCCGTTTCCGCAACGGCGAGAGCTCTTTTCCGTTCCCTTTCCTACGCATACCGCTTTCACCCGCCGAGGCCCACAATTCCCCCGCACTATCCTGAAGCGAGAGAACGCCATGAACCTGACTTTGCATATTCCCGACGAAGCCGTCCCCGCGCTGAAGGCTAAAGCCAGTGGTCTTCCGCTGGAGACCTTCGCCGAACAGGTTCTGATGGAACGTATTAAGGATGAAGGCAGCCAAACGCCGGATTCATCAGTTGCTGAAGCTGCGCGCCGGCTCGGGACCTTTGGCAAACGGCACGGGCTGTCCCTGGGCGGCTTGACGATCAAGGAGCTGCTCAACGAGAGCAGACCGTGAGCCTGTTTGTTGTGGACGCGTCGATCGTCTTGACCTGGTGTTTCCCAGACGAAGAGGCACGTAAAGCTGAAGAGATTTCCGAGCGGAAAGCTTTGAGACGGATCTACCGGCCGTTCCGGGCCGCCGCGATTAGCGCCTCGGCAACGTCTTTCTCACCCCACTGCAGCCCGCGCTCAACGTCCGCCTCAACGAGGCTGTCCGACTCCAACTCGGTCGAGCCGTGCTCCGCGATTTCTCTCATTGCCCGCTCAATTTGTTCGTCTGAAAAATCGCAACAATCGCGGAAGTATCCCAGCAGCTCGTGGGCCTCGCCTTCGCTATTGTGAGCCCCGCCGCGGGCCCACGAGACGATTGCCCGGTGCCGCAGCACCTGGCCTATATCCCGCTTGGGAGTGCCACTTAAGACACGAATATAGAGCTTCATTTTTAGGACTCCTCCACGCACCCATTATACGTTTAGGCCAGGTTAGGGGCGCACACACAGCGCGGCTGTGGTCGTGACGAGGGAGGGCCCGCCGTCGTGATCTAGCCGCTGTGAGGACCGGTAATTCATCCAGAACGCAAAGGTGTACGCCTCTCCAGAGGTTTGCGCCTTAGTCGTGCTCCACGCATAGCTTGAAACCTCGACGCCGCCTTTCGGGGCTTGCGCGCTGGGGTCCGAAAGTCGCTCCAGTTCCATAACGGTTGGCAGTCTCCAGTCCCGAAAGCTGCCAATCGCGAGCTTCCGGCAATACTCCGCCGCCTTGTACCAATTGAGAACCCCGCTTGCCTCCGCCGCCCATGTCAGATTGGTATCGGGATCGATCCAATATCCACGGCTTTGTGTGGCGGCTCTCGCCCGACCGCGCTCCTCGACCCTCACTTTTCTTGCCGCCTCCTCCCTAGCCGCAAGCAGCGGAATCGCGAAAACTTGCGCCGTCAAATCCTTCACGTTGATTACTTGTTCCCAACGCGGCCCTCCCTCTGTCGGAGTCGCTTCTATTAGGTGCTCCCCAAGGCCCAGAGCGACGCGGACCCGATCATCGGGATGCAGCACTCCTTTGTACTCACCATCGATTTTCCAACCACACTTCAGGTCGGTCCTAAACAGCCACGTAGCCGCCGGCGGCGGCCCTTTAGAACCGGAAGCGACAGCCTCCTCCTGGGCACTGGCAACGACGGCAAGCGCAAGTGAAAGTAAAGTGACCAATGGGCGATCCACACCCTTACCCCTTTTCTACCACCGCACGCTCGCAGCTACTGACGACAGATCCATCGCAAAGCCGAAGGCTTCCAGCTGTTCCGGCGTAGCATCGATCTCCTCGTTTTCGAGCCGACCCCGCGACTCGAATCGTTCCCGAAGAAGCCGCCAACCAAGCTGCTCAAGCCTACCGCGAATACAATCTGCGCTCAGGTTTCGAATGACGGGGCAAGCCCCGTGAACTCCCCTGATCAAGAGAACAACTTGATACAAGTCGGGACGATCCCACTGCGGAATTACATCGATGAATGTTTGCGACTGCATCGAAACTCCATTTATGATCAAAGTATAAGGCTTTCCCAGCCCGGCTCCAACCATTCCCCGCGCTGGTCTCAGCCGTTGCGGTTCGCTCCATAACCCAAACGGCGGTAAAATGTGGTGAGGACGCACGACGTGGCAAGCGCGAACAGCTATATCGACTGGACAGGATGTGAATTGGTCGAGCGAATCCCCGGCAGGGTCTCGGGACGCCCCATCGTGCGAGGCACGCGCATTCTCGCGGACACGATCGTCCAGGACGCCGAGCTTGGCTCTCCTCTGGAAGAAATCCATGAAAATTATCCTGATCTGCCGTTGGCGACGATTGAGCGGCTCATCTCGTTTGCGCACGCACGACGTGAGCAGCACGTTTCGTGAGGGTTTTGTTCGATCACAATCTGCCGCACAAACTCAGAGCCAGCCTCAGTAAACATCAGATCCTCACCGCCGCCTACATGGGATGGAGCGAGTTGAAAAACGGTGAACTGCTGCGGGCCGCGGAGGATGCAGGCATCGATGTTTTCGTGACGGGCGATCGCAGCCTTGTTTACGAGCAGAACCTCGCCGGGCGTCGGCTGGCGATCATCGCTCTCTCCACCAACAACTGGCCGATTGTGAAGGATCACATTTCGCGAATTCTCGCCGCGATTGAAAGCACCGTCCCAGGTTCGTTTCAGGAGGTCGACTGTGGCCTCTTCAGCCGAAAAAAATCCAACGACTGAGAATGAACGATTGACGGGCGCGGTATCTTATAGGTAATACGCAATTATGGGTGTCACTCTCACGCAAACCCGGTCGGCTGAATTTCGCGAGGCGCTCGAAAACCGCGTTCTGGTGGCGGATGGAGCCATGGGGACCATGCTCTACTCCAAAGGCGTCTTCATCAACCGCTGCTACGACGAGCTGAATCTCTCGCTCCCCGCGCTGGTTCGCGACGTTCACCAGGAGTACATCAAGGCCGGCTCGGAAATTCTCGGCACCAATACTTTCGGCGCGAATCGCAAGCGTCTGGCGGCCTATGGATTCGGCGAAAAAGTCCGTCTCATCAATCAAGCCGGCGTGCGGATCGCTCGCGAGGCCGCTCGCGAACAGGCGTTTGTGGCCGGCACTGTCGGACCTCTCGGCATTCGTCTGGAGCCCCTCGGACCCACCAGTTTTGAAGAAGCCCGCGCCATATTTCGGGAGCAGATCGAAGCGCTGGTCGAGGCCGGTGTCGACCTGCTGATCCTCGAAACCTTCCGCGACTCGAACGAAATTCGCGAAGCCATCTTCGCAGCTCGCGAGGCCGCCGGCGACGACATCGCGATTATCGCGCAAGTCAGCATCGAGGACGATTGCCGCCTCCGCGACGGCACCAGCACCGAGGATTTCACCCGGCGTCTCAATGAGTGGCCTGTAGACGCCATCGGCCTCAACTGTTCCTCCGGACCGAAGGTGATGCTCGAAGCCATCGAGAAGATGCTTCCCTTGACCAAGAAGCCTCTCAGTGCGATGCCCAACGCCGGGCTGCCCGCGACGGTCGAAGGCCGCAACATTTATTTGTGCTCGCCCGAATATATGGCGCAATACGCGCGCCGTTTCCTGATGGCGGGCGTCCGCATCGTCGGCGGCTGCTGCGGCACCACCGCCGCGCACATCAAGGAAATTCGCAGCGAGGCGCGCAGCCTGCAACCGGCGATCCGCAAGCTCGACGTCACGGTGGAACAACCGGCCACTCGCGCCAAGTCGCTCGAAAAAATCTCGGTCCCAGAAAAAAGCGTGCTGGGCGGAAAACTCGCCGCTGGAAAATTCGTCGCGTTCGTCGAAATTCTCCCGCCCCGCGGCATCGACGCGTCGAAAGAAATTGAAGGCGCGAAGCTCTGCAAGACGGCCGGAATCGATTGCATCAACGTGCCGGACGGCCCCCGCGCCAGCGCCCGCATGAGCGCGCAGGTCACCTGCCAGCTCATCCAGCGCCACGCCGAAATCGAGGCCGTGCTCCATTTCTGCTGCCGCGATCGCAATATTCTCAGTATTCAAAGCGAGCTGCTGGGCGCGTACGCAGTCGGAGTTAAAAATCTGATCTGCATCACCGGCGACCCGCCACGCATGGGCACCTATCCCGACGCGACCGCCGTGTTCGACGTCGACGCCATCGGCCTGACCAACATCGCCAACAATCTGAATCACGGGCTGGATCTCGGCGGCAATCCCATGGGATCGCAAACCGGCCTTCTGATCGGCGTCGGCGCAAATCCCGGCGCGCTCAACATGGACGAAGAACTGAAACGCTTCGAATGGAAGGTCCGCGCCGGAGCCGAGTACGTGGTCACCCAACCCGTCTTCGATCTCGACTTGCTCGAAGCGTTCATGAAACGCACCGAACAATTTAAACTGCCGTTCATTGCCGGCATCTGGCCTCTCACCAGTTTCCGCAACGCCGAGTTCATGGTGAACGAACTGCGCGTGCCCGTTCCGCAGGAATATATGGACCGCATGCGCGCCGCCGAAAGCGCAGAAGCCGCGCGCGCCGAAGGAATCGCCATCGCCCGCCAGATGGTGGAGCGCGTGCGCGCCATGGTCGCGGGCGTGCAATTGAGTGCTCCTTTCGGGCGCTATCAAATGGCGATCGAAGTAGCGGAAGCGATCGGACCAAGGGAATAGCAGACGCAGGCGGAACCGCCTGCGCCACCCAAGCACATCTGCAACTTGCAAGCCTTGGTGGGGCAGGCGGTTTCGCCTGCCAGCGACCATCCACGCGAAACCGCTACTGATTCGGTGGCAACCAGCTTAGGCTCGCGGGACGCGCAGCTCCCTGTCGTCCCTGCCCGACTGCTCTCCACACGGATTGGCGGCGTTTAGCAACTGCCTTATCGCGTTCGTGATTGCTGTTTCGACACCACGTTTACGCTTAGGATGTCCAACAAAACTCGCCTCTCCCGGCTTGCCGATTACCGCTCTGGCGGCCCCGGTGGAATTTCCGATATAGAAGCAGGCGTCAGATCCCAGCCGTCGGAATTCGTTCTTGCGCTCCTTCCTTTCACGTTCGGTCCAGAACTTCTCGTTACCGCTCCAGGCGTACCATACCAGTTTGGGTCTAACTGTTTTCTCCGAACAGCATCGACGCAACTCAGAAAATGCGCCGGCAAGATGGCGGGCCGTTTGAGATTTCGGCCCACGCGTGTAGAAAAGGTTCCACACCTGCACATATGCGTGCTGGCGCGCGCCCTCCGCCGCCGCCTCGACGAAGCACTTCCGGACCAGTTTAAGCGTCGGGTCTGGCTCAAACTCCATCCATTTGCCGAGATCACTCGGGTTCAACACATCCGCCGATCCGGGGTTCAAACCGACAAACGCCCCGAGGCGTATACCCTTACCATCGTCCTGTTCGTGATCTTCGCAGGCGCAGAGGTAAATCCGGGTATCGAATCGAAAACGGTGCCTACCTTCATCCTTAAACTGCGCGTAGTAGCACATGCGCCAATGATAACTTGACAAGTCGCTTGACCGCGGAGCCCCGAGCCCGGCCCGCAGCGGCTACGCACTAGAAACCGCTACACTGATTCGGTGGCAACCGATCTCATCGAGATTGACGCCGAGCGTCCTTCCGAATCCGCGATTGAACGCGCCGCGGCCGCCGTGCGCCGTGGCGAAGTGGTCGCCATCCCCACCGACGCGCTTTACACTTTGGTGGCCGACCCTCTGAATCTCCACGCAGTCGGGCGCGTTTTCGCCGCGAAGGGCCGCGACATCCATCGTGCCCTTCCCTTGCTGGTCTCCGACGTCATCATGGCCGAAGAACTGGCAAAGGATGTTTCGGCGCGCTTTCGCCTCCTGGCCCGCTACTTCTGGCCGGGCGCGCTGACCATCATCGCCCCGGCATCATCGCGCGTCCCGCTGAAAGTCACCGGCAACACCGGCCGCATCGCGATGCGCCAGTCGAAATCGAAGGTCGCCAACGCCCTGCTGGAGCGCCTCGCGCAGCCGTTGATTTCCACCAGCGCGAATCTCTCCGGCCAGCCGACCTGTGCGAGCGGCATTGAATGCTTCGGCATGATGGATGGCCGCGTCGACCTGGTACTCGACGGCGGCTTGGCCACCGGCACCGGCGCGACCACGGTCGACGTAACGGAACCCTACTGGCGCGTCATCAAAGAAGGAGCCATCGGCGAGAAAGAGATTGCCGAGGTTCTCAAAGGAACCTGAGACCGTCTGTCCGCATGCCTCCCGCAAACCGCCATGCGTGAGCATGCTGAGACTTCAATGCGCGATTTGCCCAGTGTCACCATAACTTTTGATCGTCTATCATCGAAAGTGGTAGCAGGAGATTTGAAATATGCCCTTCACGCGACGGCAGGTTTTTATGGCGCTGGGTTCGTCCGCAGCCCTAACCCTCATTCCGAAACTACAGGCGGCAACCGTCCAGATTGTTGAATTCGACAGCACCGGCCGCCGCAAGGGCGTCGTCACCGTCGACAAGGTCGTCAAGACCAACGCCGAGTGGAAAAAGCAGCTGACCGCGGAGCAATTCGACGTCACCCGCCGCGAGGGCACCGAAGAAGCGTTCACCGGCAAATACGCAAAAAATCACGACGCCGGCATCTACCGCTGCATCTGCTGCGCGACCGCCCTGTTCAGCTCGGAGACCAAATTCGAGTCCGGCACTGGCTGGCCCAGCTTCTGGGCGCCCATCGCCAAGGAGAACGTCACCAACAAATCCGACCACAGTTTCGGCATGGATCGCAATGAAGTGAAGTGCGTCCGCTGCGACGCTCATCTCGGCCACGTCTTCGACGACGGGCCGAAGCCCACCGGTCTGCGCTATTGCATGAATTCCGCGGCCCTGAATTTTGAACCGAAAGCGAAAGGATAACTGTCATGAAATTTCTTCCTCTGCTCCTTGCCGCTGTTTGCGCGTTCGGCGCCAGGATTCCCGCACCGGCCACCGACGTGAAAGCTCCCGCCGAGAAAACCGCAACCGCCGTTTTTGCCGGAGGCTGCTTCTGGGGCGTCGAAGCCGTATTCGAGCGTCTGAAAGGCGTCTCCGAAGCCGTCTCCGGATTCGCCGGCGGCAAGAAGGAAACCGCGCACTACGATATCGTCAGCGAAGGCCGCAGCGGGCACGCCGAATCCGTGAAGATCACCTACGATCCTTCGCAGATCTCCTACGGCCAGCTATTGCAGGTCTTCTTTTCCGTCGCCCACGACCCGACCGAGCTCAACCGGCAAGGTCCGGACGAAGGCACGCAATACCGCTCCGCGATTTTCTACTCTGACGATGAGCAAAAGCGCGTCGCCGAGGCCTATATCCAGCAGTTGAACGACGCGAAAGTTTTTCGCCGGAAGATCGTGACGCAGCTCACGCCGCTCAACGGTTTTTATTCGGCCGAGGCCTATCATCAGCACTACCTCGACCGTCACCCCAACGATCCCTACATCGTCTATAACGATCAGCCGAAGGTTCGGGATCTGCAAAAACAGTTCCCCGAACTGGTCGCAAAACGTTAGCCGCCACGTTATAATCCCAGCACGTTATAATCATGGTGGAGCGCGGGAGTAACTCAGTGGTAGAGTCACAGCCTTCCAAGCTGTTGGTCGCGGGTCCGATTCCCGTCTCCCGCTCCATACTTTCAGTAAGTTACGCATAACTTCTCCTAATCTTTGGGCAATCTTTGTTCAGTTGCTATTGGCTGTAGCCGTCTTTTTACCCTTCGTCTTGATGGGATCGAACATCGCCATATCGAGATTTTCCACGGCCGCCCGGACTGACTCGGCTACCGGCTGCATGTAAATCCTCGCCGTCATGTTCGGGTTAGCATGGCGCAAGTGGGCCTGGATACCCTATCCGTCATCGGACTGTCGCATTGCGGGCATCAGTTTAGCGATTCGAGGTTTAAAGATCTTCTGGTCACCCTTATCTGTCTGTGCAACCGGCTGATTGTTTTCGTCCGTAGAAAACCCGGTGATGGTTGCTTTTCGATTCTTAAACTTGCCGACCAGCAGGACATCGCCTACCGCCAGACTTGGAAGCACGAACTTTTTGTCGCGACTCATGCGATTACCCTGTTTCAGCATAGCGCCGGTCGGGCACGCGGAAGGCAACGCCATTTCCTACACGTTCCGTCGCAGTGACAGTGAGCCCATTTGCCCTCGATCTGTATGCGGCCGTCCCTTTAGCATTGTCCCCGAAGCCTTCACATCAGCTCCTCTACGACGATTAGTGATTCAGAAATCGTGCAGGCAATCATGCCGCGCAGAACCCCGACGACTCGTCACTGTACGGCTGTACGCGACGGTCCGAAAAGGATCTTTTGGGCACGCTGAAGAGCGCCGCCGCCGCGGCGCCACCGTATATATAGGATGAGGCGAAAGTGCGCACGAAGTGCGCCTGCGGCGGCCTTGACCGGCGCTCCGGTCTGCCGGCCAGACTCTGAGAGCGGGGCGAAGGAGACGACTAACGAGCTTTGCGAGGACCAAAATGTTTTATGATCGCGTGGGCGAACTGCGGGGTCAGGTCAGATGTTTGTGCGTAAGAGACGCAGGATTTGGTGTCATAGCCCGTAGAATTTCCCGGGACGCATCCTTTGGCAGTTCTAATCCACTGATAAGAAACCGCACCTTATGGTTGTCGGATTGCATCTGGTTTTTGGGGGCTGTTATGACTACACCTTCGGAAGTTCCAGAGCGCGTGGATCTCAAGAACCTGCGTGCTGGCTCGCTTATCGATATAGAGACCAAGAGCCGTCATTACCTGATCGAATGCCTCGGTGGGGATATTATCCGTATTTCCGGCCATCCGGAATACTGTCCTCAGCCAGTGCAGGCGCACCTGGAGGGCGTTATCGAGCGTGGAAGGCGGATGAAGTTTTTGCTGAACGACGACTGCCCAGTGACAACAACCAGGATTGTTAGTCTTCACGTGGCCCCACCCACTGCCGGTCCACTCAAGTCTTCCCCGAGCATGAACTAGGGCGCCCTTTACGACGTTTCCGGTTTGGCTGGGCTGCGCGATTATTCCTGGATCACGGAGCACACGGAAGTTTGTTTCCGCCGTCCGGGTCGTAGCTGTTGACGTAGGCGGTGTTGCCGTCCTTGCTGATGGCGATATCGGTGGGCTGGTCGCTGACTTTGATGGACGCGAGTCGGGCGAGGGCGGCGGTGTTGAAGACCGAGACGGTGCCTCCGTAGACGGAGACGTAGGCGCGGGTAAAGCCTCGTTTTTGACCTCTCATCAAGTTGAAAGCTGCAAAGCTTGCACCGATCGCGCAAAAGTTGCACCCAATTTTCCGTTATTTCCGATGAATCCTTGATTTATAAACACTTTTGACTCTGGCACGTGAAATGCCTTGGAAGATGCGCGTGATATTTCAGGAAAGTGCAGGGGTAAGACATGACGCGAGATGGATACGGTGTTGCCTATCAGAAGGGCTTTCCTTTGACAGTTCGTTTTCTGCTTTCGCGGGGCGCGCGGAGGGAATATGCGATGGAAGTCGCACAGGGCGCCTGGGTACGAGGCTGGGAACGGCTGCATCAATTGCGCGATGAGGCGATCGTGATCACGTGGGTCAATACGATCGCTTTGAACGCATACCGGAGGGTAATGCGCCATGAGGCACCGAGCCAGGAACTGCGGGAGGTGGTGAGCCCCCACAGTATCGATATCGCTGCGATCGATGTTCACCGGATCCTAGATTACTGCCGGCCTTCCGAACGGATTCTATTTGAACAGCAGATGACCGGTGCGACCACGGAAGAAATCGCCAGGCGAGAGGGCGTTACCGAGACGGCCATCCGCATCCGATTGCTGCGGGCGCGGCGGGCGACGCGGTCTCGCCTGGAGAAAAGAGCTTCGCAATTGCAAGACCGGCATGCATCGACTCGCGCGTTGCGCGAGGCGGCATAAATCAACAGTTTAAGGAAGGGATTATGAAAAAACTACTCTTGAGCGCATTATTAGTCGCGCCAGGCTTTGTTTCGACGGGCTTTGCGGCAGACGATCGACACGACATCAACAAGCGGATCCATGAATCCTCAGAAGTATTATCGGAGATCATGAATGCCGGAGACAAAGCGATTCCCGAAAATCTGTTGGGCAGGGCCCAGTGCGTCGGCATCGTCCCGAACCTTAAGCGAGCCGGCTTTATCGTCGGCGCGAAGTATGGGAAAGGCGTTCTTACCTGCCGCACCGGGAACGGCACCGGCTGGAGCGGACCGTCTACGGTGCGGATCGAAGGCGGAAGTATCGGCCTTCAAATCGGACTGGGCGAAACGGATCTGGTGTTCATCGTGATGAATCGCTCGGGCATGGCCAATCTTGAAAAAGACAAGTTCACGGTCGGCGGCGATGCCAGTGCGATGGCTGGTCCGGTCGGCCGCTCGACGACCGCGGAAACCGATGCGATGATGCACGCGGAGATTCTCTCCTGGTCGCGATCGCGAGGCGTGTTTGCAGGAGTATCTCTACAGGGCGCCACGATGCGGCCCGATAATGACGACAATACCAAGCTATATGGGCATCCGGTGACACAGCGGGAGATCCTGCGGGGTGAAGTTGCAGATCCCCACAGCGCCACGGAATTGTATGAGCAGCTGAACCGCTGGGCTCCTTACAAGAAGACGGAATAGTTTTTTTCAGCGTAGTCTGGTTTTCCATCAAGAGGACCGCAACCGAAAAATCGGTGCGGTCCTCATTTGTTTGTCAAAGAGGCGGTTCGGCAATCGGCCGCGCTCACATGGCCTGTTAGCCTGTTGCGCCGTTGCGTCTTAGTTCTTCTTCGGCGAATTCCGTGACGCGGCTATGGAGGGTTCGCAGACTGATGCCGAGGATTTGCGCGGCTCGCTTTTTGTTGTTGCCGGTGCTCTTCAATGTCAGTTGGATGTAGGCCTGCTCCATTGCGCTTAGCGGATGGCCGGCTTCCATGGAGATACAGTTTCCATTGGGTTGTGGGGTGTCGGCGGCCGCGGGAATCGGCGCGGAAATATCAAATGTGCGCGCGACATGCGCCGGCAGGAGCGTACCTTCTCTGGCGGCGATCAGAGCTCGCTCCAGAACATTTCTGAGTTCGCGGACGTTTCCCGGCCAGGAATGCTCCCGCAAGCGTTCGAGAGCGGCCGGATGAATGTCGGTGACACGGTAATCGTGCTTCCGGTTCAAGTCGCGAATGATTGCGTCGGCGAGAGGCAAAATATCGTCCTTACGATCGCGCAGGGGCGGCAGAGCGATATGGAAGACGTTCAGGCGATAGAACAGATCTTCGCGAAAGAGCTTCGTCTGAATCAGCTCCGGAAGCGATTTGTTGGTCGCGGCCAGGACGCGGACGTCGACGGAAACCTCGCTGGTGGCCCCCAGGCGGCGGATTTTCGCTTCCTGAAGAGCGCGGAGCAGACGGGGCTGCATCGCGAGCGGCATGTCGCCGATCTCATCGAGAAACAACGTGCCCTGGTGCGCCTGTTCGAAGCAGCCGGCGCGCCGCCCGACGGCTCCGGTGAACGCACCTTTTTCGTGTCCGAATAGCTCGCTTTCAATCAGAGTCTCCGGCAGCGCGGCGCAGTTTACGGCGACAAAAGGACGCGCGACGCGCGGACTCAATTTGTGGATGGCGCTGGCCACCAGCTCTTTGCCGGTTCCACTCTCGCCAGTGATCAGAACGGATGCGGAGCTGGATGCAATTTGTTGAATGAGGGAGAAAACTTCCCGCATGGGTCGCGAGGTTCCAATTAAATCGGCCAGGTAGCCTTGCTGGCTTAGCTGGCGATGCAATCGCTCCGTCTCTTTTACCAGCGATTTATGCTGCATCGCGCGCTCGAGCAGGGTGGCCAGCACCGCTGGGCGCGCCGGTTTTTCCAAGAACCAGAAAGCCCGCAAATCGTGCACGATCGAAATCGCCTGGTCAATGCTGCCAGCGCCGGTAAGGACGATGGATGGAGTGAGGTCGCCACGGTCGAAGAGCGTGCGAAGCAATTCGAATCCATCCATTTTGGGCATCATCAGGTCGGAAATGATGACGTCAAATGGAGCGCCGGTAAGTTTTTCGAGGGCGGCTTCGCCGTCGGGCGCGGTTTCGCACGCATAACCAAGGTCGGCGATGATTTCGGCCAATTTTTCCCGGTCCCTTTGATCGTCGTCGACGACGAGGACGCGCGAGGAAATCGAAAAACTCGCCATGTTAGTAGTTTATACCAATTGATCAAGTTTTCTAGTTTTGCAGTTATTTCTTGGAGGCATGACTCAAACAAAATGCTTCTTCTACGGATTGGCAGCGGGTGTTGCGGCGGGAGTGCTGTTGCTTAGGGTTTCATCGATGATCCGGCCCAGGTCCATGAAGGAGGAAAGGTCCGTAGGCTTCCGGAAATACAGGTTGGCGCCGCGCTCTAATGCCATTTGCCTGTCCTTCGGGGAATCAGAGGAGGTCAAGACAATGACAGGTGTGCGGCAAAACGAGTCAGTTTTACGGATATATGATAAAAGTTGCCCACCATCGACACGCGGGAGGTTGAGATCCAGAAGGATAAGCGCCGGGGCGGCGTCGCGCATCTCCTGGCCGGCATGTGCATTTAGCCACACCAATGCTTCTTCCCCGTTATGAGCGACGACTAACTCGTGCACCAAGCCTCTTTTAGTAAGCGCCCGGCGGACAAGAAAAACATCTCCGTCGTTATCTTCCGCCAATAGGATTCTTTTCATGTGGTCATCACGCGCTGACATTTGGCCGCCCTCACATAACTCAGCACTTCAGCTACCATCGACGGGCCGCAAAATGAAACAAAAGGTCACGCCCTGCTCGTCCCGGTCTTCAATCCAGATACGGCCGCCGTGGGCTTCCACAATCTTCCTCGAAATTACCAGTCCAAGTCCAGCGCCCGGAACGTCGGCGCCATGCAGGCGGCGGAACGCGACGAACAATCGATCACGATACTTACGGGCGATTCCGACGCCGTTGTCTTGGACGGAGAAGAGCCAACCCTCGGGGACGCGGCGGGCGGCGATTGCTATCGTCAGGGGGTCCGTTCCGGAAAACTTCAGAGAATTGCTGAGCAGATGCTCGAATAATTCCGTTAGCCGGTCCCGATCGCCTTGGATTTCCGGCAGTTCGCCGACGACGATCTGCGCCCCGGTTTCGGAAATGATGGGATCGAGATTGGCGAGCGCGAATCGGACGGCGCTGGCGACGGGAAAGCTATTGATTGAGTAGTTAGTGCCGGTAAGGACGGTCGCATACTTGCTTATCCCGGTGAGCAGTTCCTCAGTCTGGGAGAATCCTTGCAACATTTGCGCGGCTAAGTCCTTCCGTTCCAAATCGGTAGCTGCTTCCACCAGTAGCTCGGCCGCGATGGCGGCCCGGCGATGCGCTGCGCGCAGATCATGCACGGCCGATTGCAGGAATTGCTGCATTTCATGTGCCTCTGCTGCGGGGATCGATTTCTCATTCATACAATGCCGGCGGCATACAATTGAGGCTGGACAATCAAATCATGTTACCTGGAAGAATCGATAGACCGCTACCACAGCTCTCACTATTTCACTTTGCCTGAAATCGGATAAAGGGAAGCGGAAACGTCGCGGTTTAGCCTGGCCTCAAATAGGGCAGGAGATGAAATGCCCGTCAAAAGCACAATTAAGAAAGCTCGCCAGGACGCGCGCGAAGGAAAATCCGCCGGCACCCAGGCCGGCGAGTTTGTACACGAAGAGATCGATCGGATCCGCAAAGGCGAACACGGGGCACGCTCCGCTAAGCAGGCGATTGCCATCGGCCTATCGGAAGCCCGGCGTGCCGGAGTAAAATTGCCGCCGCCAAAGAACGGCTCGCCTGAAGTGAAGAAGAAGGCAGAACGGGATTTAGAGGCAGCCTCCGGTCATAAACCAGTTTCTCGGAAGCGCTCTCAAGCGACACTGCGAGCGTTAAAGCGCGAAGGATCGCAGTCCGTCTCTCGCGCGGCGCTTTCCCGCCAGGCTAGAAGTAAGAAAGCATAATCCGCTCACCACCGAAAAGATGCAGAATTTGCGCGGATGGCGGCACTTTCTGCGTGATCTTCCTTTTCTATGTACTGAATACAAAGGAGATACCGCTGGCAATCCGATTGCTGCTCTCACTGCTGGAATATCCACGCTAAGGAGGCAGGCATGCTTGGATGGATGATTGTGTTCGCACTATTTTCGGCGTTCGGAGCACTCTCGGCGATTACGGGGGGAACTCCGGTAGTCTCCACAAAGATCGCTAGTCTGCTGTTTGCTTCCCTGTTTTGTCTTGGCCTTCTGACCTATGCGATTCGCAGCCGGGCTCGCTGAGGCGTCCTCGCGCAAAATCCATGAGTTCGAAGACGCCTCACATAGTTCTAGGTTTTTATTCCGCGGGTGATGGCGATCCGAAACGCGCCGCGCAAGCCGCTCGGCGAGCGGGAGCGTCGGTTGGGGTGCTCGCCGGATCCAGCAAAGACACCGGATTCAAGCAATTTGCAGGATTGCGGCTTGATGGCGAAGTGCTGATCGTGGCTTCCGGCAATACGGTTGAAGCGGAACCCATAGCCAAGGCGCTGGAGAGTTCCGGTTCCCCGGCGATTTTCGTTCTTCATGAGACTCCAAAATCCCCTAGTTCACGGGAACACGCGGGATCGATCATGGAGCGGCTGCGCCTCAATGAAATTGCCCTCGACGACGTGCGCCACCATTTGACCGAGGCAGCGCGAATGGAGCGCGCGCTGACTCCATCCGCTGAGTGGTTACTCGACAATTCCTACCTGGTTCGCACACAGATCTCCGAAGTACGGCGCCATCTGCCTCGAAACTTCCCGAAGACGCCGTCGGGGAACGGTTTCACACGCGTTCTCTGCCTGGCCAGAAATCTGGTCGCGGCTACGGATCACTCCGTCAACGAGAGCAACATCACTTCGCATTTAGAGGAATCGCAGAAGGCGGCGCCGCTCAGTACGGCGGAGCTGTGGTTCTTTCCGCTTTTTCTTCGAGTCGCTCTGATTGAGAAACTTGCCGATCTGGCGTGCGCGGTCAGCCGCGCACAACAGCTAAGAGAAGCGGCCTATCTGTGGGCGAATCGTCTCTCGACCAGTGTCCGCGCCGCGCCCCAGGAGTTCGCCCGTCTGCTGAGCCTGATGGAGACGGACCCGAACGCGCTTCAATTCTATTTCATCACTTCGCTTGCCGAGCAGTTACAAGACGAGGACACCGCGCTGGCGCCGATGCGGGGCTGGATCCAGGAGCACTTTACGACTCCCATCGCGGAACTGGTTCGGAGCGAACATAACCACGAAGCAGCGCAGCTGGTTTCGGTCGCGAATACGTTTGGAAGTCTTCGCGCCCTTTCGCGTATCGATTTTACGAAGGTGTTTGAAGCTGTCAGTCCGGTGGAGAAGGAACTGCTGGCCGATCCGGCCGGAATTTACGGTAAGAGCGATTTTGCGAGCCGCGATCATTGCCGCCGTGTGATCGAAAGAATTGCGCTCCATAGCGACATGAGCGAGATCGCGACAGCCCGGACCGCGGTCCGTCTCGCGATGGAAGCGCAGGATCCCCGGATGCGGACGGTAATGCAGTTTCTTCTCACCCCCGCGGTCGCGCAGTTGGAGGCGGAGACGAAATCGCACGTCCCGATTCGTATTCGGTTGATCCGCGCGTTGCGGAAACGGGCAACTCCTATTTACCTGGGCGGCTATATGCTGCTGACCGCCTCATTCCTGACGCTCGCTCTCATGATGGCGTGGGAAGGAGGCGTACATCAAAGGCCGATTTTGGCCGTGTTGTGCGCTCTCGCGCTCTTTCCTTTGAGTGAGCTGGCCCAACAAATCGTCAATGCTCTGGTGATCTCGCTTCTTCCTCCAGACACGCTTCCCAAGCTGGATTTGAAGTCGGGAATTCCGCCGGAGGACGCGACATTAGTTATTGTGCCGATGATGCTGGCGAGTCCGGAAGTCGCGCACAAGGAAATTGAGAAGCTGGAGATTCGTTTTTTGGCGAATCGGGAATCGAACCTGTACTTCGGTCTCTTTTCCGACTACCTGGATGCGAGTCACGCCTCGGCCTCCGGCGATCAGGCCTTGTTGCAGGCGGCGCGCGACGGGATTCGCCGTTTGAATGAGCGCTATCGGGAAGAGCGCTTCGTCCTGTTTCACCGCAATCGCGTGTGGTCCGAAAGCGAGCAAAAGTGGATCGGGCGCGAACGGAAGCGCGGAAAAATTGAAGACCTGAACGCGTACCTCACCGGTGCGGGAGGGCAGGGACTTTTGATCGCCGGCAAGTTACCGGCGATTCGTTACGTCATCACCCTGGATGCGGACACCCAACTGCCGCCAGGCACTGCCCGACGGATGATCGAGACCATCGCCCATCCGCTGAACCAGGTTGAAATCGATCCTGAAACTCACACCCGCCGCAAAGGATTTGGAATCATCCAGCCACGAGTGAGCATTGGCCTTCCCGGGGCGACCGCAACCAGGTTCACGCGAATCTTCGCCAGCACCGCGGGGACGGACCCTTATTGCCAGGCTGTATCCGACGCGCAGCAGGATCTTTTCGGCGAGGGGATTTTTCACGGAAAAGCGATTTACGACGTTCGCGCGTTCCATGAAGCCCTGGATCGGCGATTTCCCTCTGAGACCCTGCTCAGCCACGATTTGATCGAAGGTTCCTTCGCCGGCGTGGCGTTGGCGAGCGACATCGAGCTGTTTGAAAATCTCCCGCTCGACTATGTGAGTTTCTGCCAGCGGCAACACCGTTGGATTCGCGGCGATTGGCAAATCGCCCAGTGGATCTTTTCCAAAGTTCCAGTGGCGGGCGGAACCGAAAGGGCGAACTCGCTCCCTTTTATCAATCGTTGGCGCATCTTCGACAATCTGCGGCGGAGCCTGGTAGCTCCGGCTTCTTTATTGCTTCTGCTTTTTGGATGGTTGTTCTCGCCCGCACCCGGCGTTTGGAGCCTCGTTCTCGGTTTGGCCATCGCGCTGCTTGCTCTGGCGCCGTTGCTCGATCACGCCGCCCGGCGCTTCCGGGGATCGTTGCAGGGTTGGCATGGAGCGGCGGACGAACTGGTACGTTCGCTGGTCATGATTGCGTTCCTGCCGCACCAGGCGTGGGTATCGGCCGACGCGATCGTCAGAGTAGCTTACCGCCGCCTGGTTAGCCGGCGTCTTCTTCTGGAATGGCAAACGGCGGAGGCGGCGGGCATAGACGCCCACCGGCATGTCAGCTCCACCATGCAGCAGATGATCGGCATCAGCGGCTTCGCGATCCTGATGATGATCGTGCTTCACGGACGTGGAGCGCTGGGGCCGACATTCCTTTTCCTCATCCTGTGGAGCGCCGCGCCGGCCCTGATGTGGTGGCTGAACCGATCGACACCGTTGTTCCACCGCGAGCGGCCCGATACGCGTTTCCTGCGCCGCATCGCTCGGAAAACGTGGCGATTTTTTGACGATCTGGTCAACGAAGAATCGAACTGGTTGCCTCCCGACAACTCCCAGTTGGCGCTGCGGATCGAGGTAGCGCGGAGAACCTCGCCTACAAACATCGGGCTATGGCTGACGTCCGCGCTGGCGGCAAACGACCTTGGATATATCACGGCGGACGATTTCCTCGATCGCTGCACTCGGACCATGGGATCGCTCGATCGGTTGGAGCGGTATGAAGGTCACTTCCTGAATTGGTATGACACCGGCACGCGCCAGCCGCTGCAACCGAAGTATGTATCGACGGTCGATAGCGGAAATCTGCTGGCCTGCTTCTGGGTGTTTTCGCGTGGCTGCGAGGAACTGCTGCACGCTCCGGTTTTGCCGCGCTCCTCTACCCGGGGCATCGCCGATACGCTGGCGATTGTACGGGAGGCGTGGGGTGAGGATCCATCCATGCGGACGCCGTTGCGGGCCTTGTGGCGGTTGCTGCGCGGCAAGAGCGAAGGGCATCAGCTGATCGGTCAGTTGCGGCTTCTTCAGGCTCCGCTCGAACAGCTGAAGGACGTCAGACGCTGGCAGGAAGAAGGCGAGGAGCGATCCTACTGGGTCTCGCATCTGGCGCGTGACGCCGGCGCATGGATCGCTACGATCGACCGGTATCTCCGTTGGATGGAGACCTTGACCGCGCCGCCCGATTCGTTTCTCGATTCGCTTTGGCCGGATGCCGCGAAATTGCGCGGCCGCGCGCTGCGCACCTCGCCCACATTACTTACGCTTGCCGAAGGGGCCTCCGGTCCGGTGGAGGCGATTCTGGCGTGGCGAGGAACGCCCGAGATCCGGCCCGACATCGCGGCATGGCTCGATCAACTGGCGGCGGAATACCGGCAGGCGAAGGCCAACGCCGTCGACACGGTGCGGCGGATGCGGCAGCTGTCGGAAGCCGCGCACAGGTTCGCGGAAGAAACGAAAATGCGTTTCCTGTACGACGCAAATCGCCGTTTGTTCGGCGTTGGCTACGCGGTTGGCGGACCACTCGAATTTAACAGTCACTATGATCTGCTGGCCAGCGAATGCCGTCTGGCCAGTTTGGTCGCGATTGCCAAGGGCGAGGTGCCGCTGGAGCATTGGCACGCCATGGCGCGACCCCTTGCCTCCTTACACGGCGGACCCGCTTTGCTCTCCTGGAGCGGCACAATGTTCGAGTATTTAATGCCGCTTCTGTTCACGCGCAGCTTTTCTAACTCCCTGCTCGATCATGCCTGCCGCGACGCCGTCGCTCAGCAAATCGCCTACGGCCGTGAGAAGGCCGTCCCATGGGGAGTTTCGGAAGCGGCCTACAGCGCGCTGGACGCCAATCGGATCTATCAGTACAAGGCTTTTGGCGTGCCGGATCTGGCGCTGAAGCCCGGCCTCGAAGACGATCTCGTAATCTCTCCCTATTCGACCATGCTGGCATTGACGGTCGATTCGGAAGCGGCGCTCGACAATTTGCGGCGCTTGGCAACCTTCGATCTGGAGGGCCCGATGGGTTTTTACGAATCCATCGATTTCAGCCGTGAAAACAGCCGGGACGGGAAGCCCGGCATCGTTATTTACACGTACATGGCGCACCACCAGGGCATGAGCCTGCTCGCCCTCGATGCGACGTTGCATCGCGACGCGATGCGGAATCGCTTTCATCGCGACGTTCGCGTTCGCGCCGTCGAATCGCTGCTATTTGAGCGAATGCCGACGACTCCTTTGCCCGAAGAGGAGGCACAACCGAGTGTAATTCGTCGCCGCACCACCCCGAGCGATGAATTGCCCGAACGCACCTGGAAGGAAGATACTCCCTGTCCGCGCGCGCATATTCAGGGAAACGGCCACTACTCGCTGATGGTGACTAGCGCCGGCGGAGGATACAGCCGATTCAACGAATTCGACGTCAGCCGTTGGCGTTCGGACGCCGCCCGCGATTCGTGGGGAAGCTTTGTATACATTCGCGATTTGCGATCGGCCGCGATCTGGTCCGCCACCTATCAGCCGGTGGGGGGACATCTGGGAATCAGTTCCGCCACTTTTTCGGCGGATCGAGCGGAGTTTCACCGAACGGTGCTGGGGGTCGAATCCGTTATGGACGTGGCCATCGCCGCCGACGACGACGTCGAGCTGCGCCGTCTGACGATCACGAACCGGACGCTGAGAAAGCGCCAATTGGAAATTACCAGCTATGTGGAACTGTCCCTGGCGCCGCACCGCGCGGATACGGCCCACCCGGCTTTCGCAAAAATGTTCGTCGTGACGGAAGCCATTAGCGAAGATACTCTAATCGCTCACCGCCGTCTCCGCTCTCCCGAGGATCCTCCGATCTGGGCGGCGCATGTGTTGCTCGGCGCGAACAGCGGTATTCAGCATGAAACGGATCGCGCTATTTTTCTAGGACGCGGCAACAATGTCGCGTCGGCGGATGGATTGCGCGAAAATCTCAGCGGATCCACGGGCGCGGTGCTGGATCCGATGTTCAGTTTGCGATGCAGCCTGGATATGGAAGCGCGGGAGCGCGTCGAGATTACTTTCATGACCCTGACCGCGAGGACGCGCGAAGACCTACTCGCTTTAATCGAAAAATACAAGCGTCCGGAATCGGTGCCTCGCGCGTTTCAGATGGTATGGACCAAGGCGCAACTCGAGTTCCGGTATCTGGGAATCGATCCGTCAGCCGCCCACCGTTTTCAGGAACTGGCCAGTCACCTGATCTATCCGAATGGGCGCTTGCGGCCACCCTCGGACCGGTTGGCGTTGAACAAGCTTGGCCAACAGGCGCTGTGGGCATATGGGATCTCCGGCGATTTACCGATGCTGGCGGTGACGATCGGGGATGCCCGCGGACTCCCGCTGCTTCGAGAACTGCTGCTCGCTCATAACTACTGGTGGCTGCGCGGATTCCGAGTGGACTTGATTGTCCTCAATCAGGAAACAGCCAGCTACGATCGGCCCCTTCGGGTTCAGCTTCTTCAACAGATCGAAGCACACTCAGCGGAATCGGGAATCGACAAGCCAGGCGGAGTCTTCCTGCGCGATTGGAATTCGCTGCCCGAAGTCCATCGCAATCTCTTCCTGGCCACCGCAAGCGTGGTCCTCGCCGGAGGACGCGGTTCCCTTAAGCAGCAACTCTCCGGAGCCGGTGAACCGGCGCCCGCGGCGGCGTTTGTGCGATCCGGAAGCGCTCAGGAGCAGGTATCCAGGCCGCTGCCTTTTCTCGAGTTGCCCTACTTCAACGGGCTCGGCGGATTTACGCCGGATGGACGGGAATATGCGACTTACTTGAAGCCCGGCGCCGAGACGCCCACCGCATGGGTCAATGTGATGGCGAATCCGAACTTTGGAACGATGGTCAGCGAGAGCGGACTTGGCTGCACCTGGTTCGGCAACAGCCAGGCGAATCGTCTTACGCCCTGGCACAACGATCCGGTGACCGATCCGCAATCGGAAGCGATTTATATCCGCGACGATGAGACGGGCGCGATCTGGACGCCGACCCCGTTGCCGGTGCGGGAGAATGACGCCTATCGCACGCGTCACGGCCAAGGCTACACGACCTACGAGCATAATAGTCACGCGATCGGGCAGGAACTTACCGTTTTCGTTCCGATCGCGGATCCCGTGAAAGTCCAGCGCCTGCGTCTTCGCAACGATGGAGCGCGCACGAAGCGGCTGACTCTGACCTACTTCGTGGAATGGGTGTTGGGGCCCAGCCGGGAAGATCAGCAAATCCATATCCAGACTTCGAGAGATGAAGAGTCGGGAGCGCTGCTCGCGACGCAATCCTGGACCGGCAGCTTCACCACTCACGTAGCGTTCGCCGCTTCGAGCCCTAAGGCGACCAGTTATTCGGCGGATCGCGTCCAGTTTCTGGGAAGAAACGGCTCCATTTCACAGCCTCTGGTGCTGGGACGAATACGGCTTGATAACCGGGCGGGAGCAGGGCTCGATCCCGCCGCTGCGCTCCAGGTTTCCATTTCGATCGATCCAGGGCAGGAGACGGAAGTGACCTTTCTCCTCGGCCAGGCTCCGAATATTGGGACTGTGCGGACCATCCTCGCGCGTTATAACGGTGCGCCGCAAGTGGACCAGTCCCTCGTCGAAACACAGACCTGGTGGAACCAACACCTCGGATCGCTGCAAGTACAGACCCCTCTCCTTTCAGTGGATTTCCTGCTCAACCGGTGGCTACCCTACCAGACGCTCAGCTGCCGGTTTTGGGGCCGTACCGCAATGCATCAATCGAGCGGAGCCTTCGGATATCGGGATCAATTGCAGGACTCGCTCGCTTTTCTCTACTCCGCGCCGCACCTGACGCGAGCGCATATTCTAGCGGCCGCGGCGAGGCAGTTCCTGGAAGGAGACGTTCAGCACTGGTGGCACGCCGAGACAGGGTTGGGCGTTCGCACCCGGTGCTCGGACGACATGGGATGGTTGCCCTATGTTGTCGCGCACTACATAGATGTAACCGGCGACGACGCGATTCTGGACGAGGAAGTTCCCTTTCTCGATGCGCCGCCGCTCAAATCGGGTGAGTTGGAGAAGATGTTCATCCCTTCGATCTCCCCGCAGCCCGCTTCGCTACTCGAACATTGCCGCCGCGCGCTCGATCGCCTCCGGAATCCAGGCCCTCATGGCCTTCCCTTGATCGGTACGGGCGACTGGAACGACGGGATGAACAATGTGGGGCCAGAAGGGCGCGGCGAGAGCGTCTGGTCAGGCTGGTTCTTCTGTGCCACGGCATCGCAGTTTGCAAGAGCGGTCGAACGTCGCGACGCGCGGCTGGCCGAAATGCTGCGTCGTCGTTCCAAGGAGCTAGCCGCGACCCTGGAGAGTACCTGTTGGGATGGCGAATGGTACTTACGCGCATTTTTCGATAATGGCGCGGCGCTCGGATCGCACCGGAACGCCGAGGCGCAAATCGATTCCATCGCACAATCGTGGGCCGTTCTTTCTGGAGCGGCCGATCCCGCGCATGCCCTCCAGGCCGTGCAATCCGCCGAAGGCATGCTGGTCAAGGAACGCGAGCGGCTCGTCCTTTTGTTTACACCTGCCTTCGATCGTTCCGAGCCGCATCCCGGATACATCATGGGCTATCCTCCGGGTGTCCGTGAAAATGGAGGCCAGTATACCCACGGCTCCTTGTGGCTCGCAGCGGCGTTCGCCCGCCTTGGGGACGGGGACACCGCGGTGAAGCTGCTCAAGTTGATGAATCCCGTCGAAGCGAGCCGCACACCGGAGGCGACGGAGCATTTCAGAGGAGAGCCCTACGTTTCTCCCGCCGATGTCTCTTTTTCACCCGGGAGGGAAGGTCGCGCGGGATGGACCTGGTATACAGGCTCCGCGGGTTGGATGTACCGCATCTGGATTGAAGAAGTCCTCGGATTCCATTTGCGCGGAGACACACTGACGATCGAGCCGGTAATTCCCGAGGATTGGCAGGATTTCGAAATCACCTACCGGTATCGATCCGCGGTCTATGAATTCTCGATTCGCCGGAGTGCTTCCGATGGCGCGGCGGAAACGGGCGTTCCGATCCATCTTGTGGACGATGGGCAAACTCATAGGATCGAGTTACGACTCGTTCAAGCCAAGCTTGGTCAGCCCGAACCCTCATTTGCCGGAGCAGTCGGAAGTTAACGCCATACGTTAGAAGGCGCGCCCTCTCAAGCCTTGAAGGACTTGTTATCGGTGAGATTAATAGCGCGCCAATCGACACTGCGGTCGCGCAAAATCATTCGTGTGTGAAGCCGCATATCGTGCAACTTGCATACCTGGAAACCGATGCTGGTGAAATACAAGGTCGACGTGGTGCTGAATGGCCATGAGCATGTTTATGAGCGGGTGAAGCCGCAGCAGGGCATTTATTATTTCGTTCCGGGCAACTCCGGCGACCTGCGTCCACACAATCTGAATCCTTCGGCTGACACGGAGAAAGGCTTCGATACCGATCGGACATTCGGATCAATTGAAATCGCCGGAAACCAGTTCAATTTCCAGATCGTCTCGCGCGCCGGCGCGATGGTGGATTCAGGCATGATGCAGAAACCGGCGAAATAGAGCGCGATTTTTGCCCCAAGGTCCAGTATGATGACTCCAGTGAACAGCGATCCACCTAAGGCTCCGCCGAATCGGATAGAACTGTTTTTCGCCGATTTGGGGCCCGGGTTGATTACCGGATGCGCCGACGACGACCCCTCCGGCATCTCCACCTATTCGGTGACCGGAGCCGTGTTTGGCTACAGCTTGCTCTGGACCGCTCTCGTTTCTTTCCCGATGATGGTGTCGCTCCAGATCATGTGCGGGCGGCTGGGCATGGTGACGGGACGCGGTCTCTCCGGAGTTGTCCGCCGACGCTACTCGAAGTGGGTGCTGTGGGGCGCCTGTATGCTGTTGATCGTCGCCAATGTGATCAACATCGCGGCGGATCTCGGGGGGATGGCCGATGCAACCCAAATGCTCACGGGAGTCAGTTCCTTGGTCTGGAATCCAATTTATACCGCGATCATTATCGGCTTCCTGTTCTGGTCGTCCTACCGGCAGATCGCGCGCCTCTTCAAGTGGATTACGCTGGTGCTGCTTGCCTATGTCGCGACAGCATTCTTCGCGCACGTCGACTGGCGCCAGGCTGTGGCGGCAACGCTGGTGCCCCACCTGGCGTGGTCGCGTGAGTCCCTGGCAGTTCTGGTGGGGGTCTTGGGCACGACGATTTCTCCCTATCTTTTCTACTGGCAGGCGTCGCAGGAGGTCGAAGAGGAACGCGATCGAGGGAAGACACTCGCCCGGCGGAAAGGGGCGACCGACGAGGATCTCCGCCGGCTGCGAGTGGATGTGGTGACGGGAATGTTTGCGTCGAATTTCGTAATGTATTTCATCATCCTGACCACAGCGGCAACCCTGCATGCTCACGGTGTCGTGAAAATCGAGACTGCCAAACAAGCCGCGGAGGCGCTTCGGCCGCTCGCCGGAAACGGTGCATATCTGTTATTCACATTAGGATTAATCGGGACGGGGATGCTGGGAGTTCCAGTGCTTGCCGGATCGTGCGCCTACGCCATCTCCGAAGCCGCGGCATGGCGGGGCTCACTCGAGAGAAAACCACGGGGCGCCAGAAAGTTCTACGGAGTGCTCGCGGCGTCTATGACCATCGGGCTGGTCATCAATTATATAGGTCTCGACGCGGTGAAAATGCTGTTCTGGTCGGCGGTGGTCAATGGCATGCTAGCTCCGCCGTTGATCCTGCTGGTCCTTCTTCTGACCAGCGATCCGAGGGTGATGGGGGAACGAGTGAGCACCACGATGGAACGGGCAGTGGGTTGGATGACATTCGTCACCATGGCGGCCGCCGCCGTGGGTCTGCTGCTAACGTAACCGCGCGCAGAGCTACACGATCTCGTTCGAGGCGAAAGGTTTAAGAGCAAAACCAGGCGTTTTAGGCGACGTCGGACTCGCGTTCGATACTTTGCGAATGAAGCTGTATCAGCGCTTCCGGGATGTGATCGCTTTGATCATTGAGAGCGTATGTACAAAGCAAAGCAACGGAGTATTCCTTGATCACCTCATTCCACAGCTCCTCCAGCCGTGTTGTTGCCTTCAGGTCACGGTCACGCAACTGGCTGACCATCTCTCCAAAAACGCGGACCTTCCGGCAATGTCCATCGTTCTTGCCGCCGGCGGCCTTCTCGATGAGGCGACCGATCGTGGATTTGAAAAGATCTTCATCCAGCACGCCGTCAGGGATAAACTTTGCTAACAGATCTTCGGCTGTGATGCAGAATAGCTGCCCCGAACGCTCATAGGTTTCGGTGTTGATGCCTTCGAGTTGCAGCCGAAGCGCGATCGATTCACAATGATCGGCAGACATTATGAGGATCACACCTTCCGCGTCACGAAGCCCCGCGCTGGCAAAGAGAGTAACCGCCTGCCCGACGAGACCCTCATCCGTGTACGGATACACAATGTGGGCGCACGGATGCGGATTGATCAAGATCGAAGCACCGGTCGCGTTCATTGGACAGGTTCCTCCTCTAAGACACTAATTCCGACATAAGTGTTTCATGCCTGGGGTTGCTCACGCGCAGGGCGCAACGTAAAGCAAAACTTGGAGCCATGTCCCGGGACAGATTCAACCCAGATTCGGCCCCCGTAAGTCTCGACAATACGCTGACAAATCGCGAGGCCGATGCCCGTTCCCGGATAGGCATTCCCGTGGAGTCGCTTGAATATGCCGAACACATGTTCCGCGTATTCGGGTGGGATCCCGAGGCCGTTGTCACGGACCGCGAACAGCCAGTCCTTATCGCGGAGCTCGGCCGTGATCTCGACGCAAGGCGCCTCCTCCCTTCGATACTTGATCGCGTTTGCGATGAGGTTCTGAAACAACTGAACCATCAGGACTTGATCAGACTGAATGGTGGGCAGATTGGACCAGCGGACCGATGCCCTGTTCTCATCAATCGAGACTTTGAGATTAAGAAGAACATGCCTCATGACCGCTTCGCAATCGACGGGAGCAGATGGGCTGGCCAGAGAACCCGCCCGCGAGTATGCCAACAGATCTTTCAACAGCCCCTCCATGCGCGTAGCGCCTCCCACGACGAAGGAAATGAATTGATCCGCTTCTTCGTCGAGTTTTCCAGCATAGTTTTCCCGGAGCATCTGGCTATAGAGCGCAATCATCCTCAACGGCTCCTGAAGATCATGCCCGGCTGCATACGCAAACTGATTCAGGTCGTCGTTAGACTGCCGCAGAGCCTCGTTCGATTCCTGAAGTTCGCGGGTCCTCTCGGCGACCCGTTGCTCAAGCCGGGTATTCAACTCGCGAATCTCGTTTTCCACGCGCTTTCGATCGGTAATATCGCGTATTGCCGAAATAACCAGCAGCCCCTCCTCCGTCTGCAAAGGCTTAAGATTGATTTCGACTGGAAATTCGCCTGAGTTCTTGGACCGCATTCGGCGTTCGTTCGGCGACGGGACGGAACTTGCCGCTATCAGCCCGGAACGCGAAAGTGAATCGACACACCAGTCTGGAACTACAGAGCGAATATCGCTGTCGATGAGTTCCTCACGCGAGTGCCCCGTCAGAATTTCCGCTTGCGAATTCACGAGGTTGATCCGCCCGGCTTCCGAGCTGATAATGATCGCGTCCGGAGCCGCCTCCAGTAGGGATCGGAACTTCTGTTCCGCCTTCGTCAGCACTGCCGTCTGACGCTGCAACAGCGCCGCGCGCCGGCTCAACTCGACGAATACGCTCACCTTCGACCGCAGGATTTCCGGGACGATAGGCTTAAAGAGAAAATCTACCGCACCCATGTCATAACCGCGAAACAAGTGTTCGTCGCTCTTGTAGGCGGTGAGAAATAGAATCGGAGTGTGACGAGAACGCTTGCGCGCGCGAATCAACTCCGCCGTTTGAAAACCATCCATTTCGGGCATCTTCACGTCGAGAAGAATAGCCGCGAAATCGGAATCCAGAAGATGGCGGAGCGCTTCCTTGCCCGAGCGTGCCGTCACCACCGTTTGCCCAAGTCCCTCAAGTGCAGCTTCGAGCGAGACCAGATTCTCGGCGGAGTCATCAACCAGCAGGATCTTTTCCTCAAGAGCGGAGGGCTCGAAATCCGCCAGCGCTTTTGCAGTTCCCATCTATGATGTTCCTGAGCGAAAACCAATTTTACCCTATCGTGGAGCGCCCAACGCTGCATGCTCCTGCCGCTCGCTGACGGAGACCCGCAAAACCGAAAACAGCTGGTCAAGATCGACGGGTTTCGTGACATAGTCGGAAGCGCCTGCCTCAATGCACTTGGCGCGATCGCCCTTCATCGCCTTCGCGGTAAGCGCGATAATCGGAAGCGATTTGAAACGCGGCAGCTGGCGGATGGTTCTCATCGTCTCGTATCCATCCATTTCCGGCATCATAATATCCATTAGAACGACGTCGATTTCCGGCGTCGTCTCCAACAGCTCGATGGCGGCACGGCCATTTTCGGCGTGCAAAACGTTTAGATGGTGATCTTCGAGCAGACTGGTTAGCGCGAAAATATTACGGACATCGTCATCCACGACCAGAACCGTCTGGCCCGACAACGTGAGATCGGTTTTGCGCAAACGCTCCAGCAGTAGAACTTGATCCGGCCGAAGTTCGCTTTCCGCGCGGTGCAACAGCAGCACGGACTCGTCGAGCGTACGTTCCTGGCTCTTGACAAGTCTCACGACACCCGACCCGCTCACTTCCCTGAGAAGTGCTAGTTCGAGGGAAGTCAGATCCCGCGAGCTTTGCAAAATGATGGGCGGGGCTGCGATACCGAGACTGACCTGAATATTCGCTATGAGTTGCAGCGGCTCGATGTCCTTGGTCTCCCAGTGGATTACGATGCCATCGATCGTCAAGTCTCGAAGATGAGCCTGCGCCTCCGCGCCGGACCTGGCAACGACAATTTCCACATCGGGTGCTTGCAGTAAGTCCGCCAAAGCCTCGGCTTCCGCGGATTGTCCGCAAACGAGCAGTAGGTTTTTGATGCGTTTTCTAACGGACAGCTCGATGGTCGCGAACGCTTCCGCCAAGGAATCGCCCACGACGCCTTTTTCCAGGTAGGTCATCGCGCCCAGCGCGATGCCGCGCTTGCGGTTCTCGTCTCCCGAGATAATGTGGATGGGAATATGACGAGTGGCGGGATCGTGCTTCAGCCGATCGAGAATGGTCCAACCTGCCATGTCGGGAAGAGCGATGTCCAGAGTAATCGCGCCGGGCTGGAACTCACGGGCCAGAGACATGGCGCTACTGCCCCGTAGCGCGACCAGCGCTTTGAGTCCACGCTCGTGCGCGAGATCGACCAGGATTCGCGCGAACGTCCTGTCGTCTTCGACAATCAGTAATACGGAATCACCCGGTTGAATCAAGATGCGATCGTCGTCGAGCACGAGATCCTCCACCAGGTCCTGGTCCGCGCCGGGCGCGGGAGCGAGAATCATGTCCACTTCTTCGGTATTCGGCAGTGCCGCGGCTTCTTCGAGCAGGACAGGCGACGTTTTGAGCGCCTCGCTCTTCGGAAGTAGCGCGTGCGCGATGTACGTCTGCGGGAGGTAGAGCGTAAACGTGCTTCCCGCGCCCGGCGCGCTCTGCAGCCGGATTTCGCCGCCCAGCAGTCGCGCCAGTTCGCGGCTGATCGAAAGGCCCAATCCGGTGCCGCCGTACTTGCGGCTGGTGGTGCCGTCCGCCTGTTGGAATGCCTCGAAAATGATCCGCTGTTTGTCGCTTTGAATCCCGATGCCCGTATCCGACACCGAGAAAGCGATCACGGAGGCCGCCCGTGACAAGATCATATGATGAGAACTCCACCCACTGGTCGCTTTATCGAGAGTGAGTTTCACCGAGCCATGCTCGGTGAACTTCAGTGCGTTCGAGAGCAGGTTCTTTAGTACTTGTTGCAGCCGCTTCGCATCCGTATGAATAATCTCCGTTTGCAAGGATGGTCCGACTTCAATACTAAAGTCCAGGCCCTTGCCGTCGGCCACATGACGGAACGTCTTCGCACAGTACTCTTGCAGTTCTGTAAAGCGCACGCCGCCGACTTCGACGTCCATCTTTCCAGATTCGATCTTACTGAGATCGAGGATGTCGCTGATCAGCGCGAGAAGGTCGGTTCCCGAAGTGTGAATCGTCTCGGCGAACTTCACTTGTTTCGGCGTCAAGTTATGGTCCGAGTTTTCTGACAGCATCCGGGCCAGAATCAGCAGGTTGTTCAGCGGCGTGCGAAGTTCATGACTCATATTCGCCAAAAACTCGCTCTTGTACTTCGAGGTAATCTCAAGCTGTCCAGCCTTTTCCTCCAGCGCCTTTTTTGCTTGCTCCACTTCCAGATTCTTGGTCTCGACCTCGGTTTTCTGCTCCGCCAGCAGTTGCGCTTTTTCCTCCAGCTCCAAGTTTGTGGTTTGTAGCTGGAGTTGCTGGCTTTGCAGCTCTTCTGCCAGCGCCTGGCTTTGCTGCAGGAGTTGCTCGGTCCGCATCGTCGCGGCGATGGTATTCAGCACAATGCCGATCGATTGTGTCAGCTTATCGAGAAACTCCAGGTGAACATCGCTGAATTGGCCGAAGGAGGCCAGCTCAATGGCCGCCCTCACATCGCCTTCGAAAAGTACGGGCAAGACCACGATGCTGACGGGAGACGCGCCG